>Ga0105047_10020488_pt1 | contig 10158 bp, 13 predicted proteins | sample MAT04_FD_78384 | JGI IMG/M metagenome (GOLD analysis project Ga0105047, IMG submission 78384) | Freshwater microbial communities from Lake Fryxell liftoff mats and glacier meltwater in Antarctica - MAT-04 (megahit assembly) | ecosystem: Environmental > Aquatic > Freshwater > Ice > Liftoff... | reverse complement strand
GCTCCTTGGGACGGGGTGGATGGTGGCGGGTCATTGTCCATCAGACCGCATGCCTGCCCGGTAGGCGATGCCGGGCGCCGTGCCGGCGCGGGGGGCGTTCCCGCCCTGTTGGCCGACTGATGGCGCGCGCAATGGTTCCTCTTCAACCGGCCGTCGAGGGTGTGCCTGCGGCCGTCACGGTCTCGCCGCCGAGCGCAAAGGTCGATGCGGTGGAGGTGAACAGCTCCGAGATGGCCTGGCGCAGCCAGGTATGCGCCGGCCGGCTGTCGTGGCGCTGGTGCCAGGTCATCACCAGGGAACGCACCGCGATGGGGATCGGCGGCTCGCGCTTGAGCAGGCGCCTGCGCTCCGGGCACAGGTTGAGGAGGGTGCTGGGCAACACCCCGATGTAGTCGGAGTTGGCGATCAGGGACAACACGTGGTTGTACTGGTTCAGGGTGATCACCAGGTTGCGGGTGTGACCGTGCTCGGAGAGCAGGGTGTCGTAGATCGTCGAGGTCATGCCCGGCAGCAGCACGTCCACGTGGCGGGCCTCCAGAAAACGCGGCAGCGTGAGCGTTCCCCGGGCAAGCGGATGCCCGCGGCGCATGAAACAGCTCGAATGGATCGGCCACAGCGCATGGGTGCGCAGCTCCTTGGCCTGGCGGGTGTCGTCCAGGTTGGTGCCCAGGGCCAGGTCGGCGCCTTCGCGTTCCAGGTGCTGCAGCAGGTTGAGCACGCTGTAAGGCGCCGCATGGATGCGCACACCCGGCGCATGCGTCTGCAGGTACACGCCGAGTCGCGGCATCACGCGCGCGCTGGTGTAGTCCGACATCGCGATGGTGAACGCGCCCTGAAAGTGCGCCGGGTCGATCGCCTCGGGGTTGAGCTCCTGCCCGATGGCACGGTACAGCGGCGCCAGGCGTTGCCACAGGTCGCGAGCCACAGCCGTGGGGTTGATGCCGTAGATCGTGCGCTCGAACAGTGCATCGTCGAAAGTCAGGCGCAGGCGCTTGAGCGCGTTGCTCACAGCCGACTGGGTCAGGCAGAGCTTCTCGGCCGCGCGGGTGACATTGCCCTCCAGCATCAGCATGGCGAAAACCCGCAGCAGGTTCAGGTCCATCGTGTCGAAGACGTTCTTTTTCATCGGGGCGCCCAGCATTATTTACAGAAATGATATCTGCCATTTGCACAAACCGTTAGACGGGGGCGGGGTTTGCGGGTCCACTGAGTGCCTTGTTGATGGAGTTGGCATGGGTACATCGTTTTTGTTCGTGAATGGTCGCGTGCTGGACCCGCTGCAGCCTGACCTGATCGACGGGTTGCAGGTGCTGGTGGAGGACGGCGTCGTGCGCGAGGTGTCAGACCGCCCGCTCCAGGCCGCGTCTGCCACCACCGTCGATCTGCGCGGCAAGACCCTGATGCCCGGCCTGATCGACCTGCACGTGCATGTGATGGCGTCGCAGCTCAACCTGGCGGCGCAGGTGAACCTTCCGAATGTGTTCGTGACCCTGCGCGCGATCCCGATCCTGCAGGGCATGCTGCGGCGCGGTTTCACGACGGTGCGCGACGCCGGTGGCGCCGGGCTGGCGCTCAAGCAGGCGATTGCATCGCGCCTGACCCAGGGCCCGCGGCTGTTCGTGGCGGGGCGCGCCCTGAGCCAGACGGGCGGCCATGGCGACATGAATGCGCAGAGCGATTTCATTGCCACCGGGATGCAGTGCGCCTGCTGTGTGCGCGTCGGTGCCATTGCCCGGGTGGTGGACGGCGTCGACGCCCTGCGCCGCGCGGTGCGCGAGGAGTTCCAGATGGGGGCCGACCAGATCAAGATCATGGCCTCGGGGGGCGTGGCCTCGCCGACCGACCCGGTGGGCGCCTTCGGCTACTCCGAGGACGAGATCCGCGCCGTCACCGCCGAGGCGCGTGGCCGCGGCACCTATGTGATGGCCCACGCCTACACCCCGGCGGCGATCGAGCGCGCAGTGCGTTGTGGTGTGCGCACCATCGAACACGCCAACCTGATCGACGCGCCGGCAGCCGCAGTAATGGCAGCCCACGACGCCTACGCGGTCCCCACGCTGGTGACCTACGAGGCACTGTCATCCGAGGGTGCGAAATACGGATTGCCGCCCGAGAGCGTGCTCAAGATCGCCGCGGTCAAGGATGCCGGGCTGCGCGCACTGGAGATCCTGAAGAACGCCGGCGTGAGGATCGGTTTCGGAACCGACCTGCTTGGCGAATCGCACCGGCTGCAAAGCGAGGAGTTCCGCATCCGTGCCCAGGTGCTGGGGAACGCCGCCGTCATCGCCAGCGCCACGACCACGGCGGCCGAGGTGCTGGGCATGCAGGGCCAGCTCGGGCGCCTGCAGCCCGGGGCGATCGCGGACCTGCTGGTGGTGGACGGCAATCCGCTGGCCGACATGTCCTGCCTGGCCGGTCAGGGTGACCACATCGACCTGGTCATGAAGGCCGGCCTCGTCGAGTTCGGGCGGCTGGACGGCCTGTGACCGGTTCGCCCGCCCGTGCCACCCTGGCCCCGGCGCGGCCCGAAGCGCCAGCGCAGGGCCTGTTGCAGGTGCACGGCCTGCGGCTGGCGTTCGGCGGCCTCCAGGCCCTGGACGGCGTCAGTTTTGCGGTGCCGGCGGGCAAGGTCAGCAGCCTGATCGGTCCCAATGGCGCGGGCAAGACCACGCTGTTCAACGCGGTGTCGGGCCTGCTGCGCCTGGACAGCGGCACGGTATCTTTCGACGGGCACGCGTTGCACAGCCTGGCGCCGGAGCGGATCACGGCGCTGGGGCTGGTGCGCACCTTCCAGATCGCGCGCGGTTTTCCGATGCTCACCGTGTTCGAGCACCTGATGCTGTACGGGCAGCAGCAGCCGGGTGAGTCCTTCTGGCAGGCCTTGCTCGGGACCCGGGCCGCGCGCGCGCGCGAAAACGAACTCGCCGGGCGCGCCTGGGACATGGCGCGCCAGCTTCGGCTCGACCAGGTGATCGACAACCGCGTGACCGCGCTTTCCGGCGGCCAGAAGAAACTGCTGGAGATCGGCCGCGCCTTGATGGCGCGGCCCCGGATGATCCTGTTCGACGAGCCCGCCGCTGGCGTCAATCCGACGCTGGCCGAGTCCATCGGCGACCACCTGCAGGCGATCGCGCGTGGCGGTGTCACGGTGCTGATCATCGAACACGACATGGCGCTGATCGGCCGCATCTCCGAACATGTGATCGTGATGGCGCTGGGCCAGACCCTGGCCGAGGGCAGTTTCGAGGACGTGCGCAACAACCCGGCCGTGCAGGATGCCTATTTCGGGGTGCGCCGGTGACTGCGCTCGACGTGCGCTCCCTCGTGGGTGGTTACGGCGCAGCGGACCACATCGTCAAGGGCGTGTCGCTGCGGGTCGCCGGCGGCGAACTGGTGACCATCATCGGCCCCAACGGCGCGGGCAAGTCCACGGTGCTCAAACTGCTGGCCGGCCTGCTCAGGCCCTCGGGCGGCGAGGTGCAGCTCGACGGCCAGGCCGTCGCGGGCCGCTCGCCACGCGCACTGGTGCAGGCCGGGCTGCTGTTCGTGCCCCAGGAGCGCAACATCTTCGGCGAACTGTCGGTCGAGGAGAACCTGATCATGGGCAGCTTTCTGCAGCTCGGACAGGCGCGCGAGCGCATGCGCGAGGTGATGGAGCGCCTGCCCCTGCTGGGCCAGCGCCGTAAGGCGCCCGGTCGGACCCTGTCCGGCGGGCAACGCCAGTTGCTGGCCATCGGCCAGGCGCTGATGGCGCGCCCGCGGGTGTTGATGCTCGACGAACCCACGGCCGGCCTGAGCCCGCAGGTGGCCGAGGACCTGCTCTCCCTGGTACGCCAGATCCGCGACGGTGGCGTGGCGGTGTTGATGGTCGAGCAGAATGCGCTCGATGCGCTGCACGTGTCCGACCGCGCCTATGTGCTGGTGGATGGCGCCAACCACGTCGACGGCGAGGCCCGGGCGTTGGCCGCCGACCCACAGATCCGTGCCCTGTTCCTGGGTGGCCGCACGGCCGCCACGGTGTAATGTCCCCCGATTCCCTTGTTGTCCAACCTGAAAGGAAAATTTCCATGTCCCTGCATCGCCGCCTTCTCCTGTCCCGTGGCCTGACCCTGGGCGCGGGCCTGGCCCTGTCCCCCTGGGCCGGCGCCCAGACCGGCCCGATCAAGCTCGGCACGCTGACACCGCTGACCGGTGCCGGCGGCCCCTACGGCCCGGTCATGGTGACCACGGTCAAGGCGGTGATCGACGAGGTCAATGCCGCCGGTGGTGTGCTGGGGCGCCAGATCATGCTGGTGTCCGAGGACGACCAGACCAATCCGGAAGCCGGTGTGCGCGCCGCGCGCAAGCTGATCGACGTGGACAAGGTCACGGCCATCATGGGCACCTGGGCGTCCGCGGTCACGACCGCGGTGGCCCCACTGTGCTGGGAGTCCAGGACCTTCCTGGCCACCGTCTCCGGCGCCGACTCCATCACCGCGCTGCCGCATCTGGGCTACCTGGTGCGCACCCAGCCCAACACCACGTTGCAGGGCCGAAAGTTCGGCGAATTCGCGATTGAACAGGGCGCGAAGAAGGTGTTCTTCCTGACACCCCAGACCCCGTTCGCGCAAAGCCAGCTGGCCAGCATGAAGGTGGCCGTCGAAAAAGCCGGCGGCAAGGTCGATTCGCTGATCTACGACGACAAGAAGCCCTCGCTGCGCACCGAGGTCGACACCGCCCTGCGCGGTACGCCCGACATGATCGTGCTGGGCGGCTACACACCCGACACCACCGTGCTGCTCAAGGACCTGTTCCGCGCCAACTACAAGGGCAAGCTTCTCGGATTCGGTTACTCGGTCAACCAGAAGCTGATCGAAGCCCTGCCGGGCGAGGTGTCGGAAGGCATCTTCACGCTGTCGCCCTCGTCCGACAGCGGCTCGGCGGCCTACAAGCGTGTCGCCGACATCACCAAGTCGGCCAGCCCGGACCCGTACAGCTGCCAGATCTACGACCACGTGAGCCTGATCATCCTGGCTATGGCCGACGCCAAGGCGGCCAGCGGCGACGCGATCAAGGACCATGTGCGCCGCGTGGCACAGGGCGGCGGCGAAAAGGTCGAGTCCGCGGTGGCCGGCCTCAAGCTGCTGGCCGCCGGCAGGAAGATCGACTACGCGGGTGCCTCCGGCCCCTGCGACTTCACCGACATCGGCGACATCTCTGACAGCAAGTTCCGCTACGAACAGGTCAAGGGCGGCAAGCTGGCACTGCTGAAGGTGGCCTGAGCGTCGTGCAGGGACTTCTCCAGGCGATCCTCAACGGGCTCGTCGCCGGCTCCATCCTGACGCTGCCCGCGATGGGTTTCAGCGCCATCTTCGCGGTGTTGCGGTATCCGAGCTTCGCCGTGGGCGCGCTGGCCTCGTTCGGCGCCTATGCGGGCTGGGTCGCGAACCACCAGTGGGGCTGGTCCGCGCAGGCGGCTTTGCCGGTCGCCTTCGTGGTGGCCGCCGCGGTGGGCACGCTGGCCGAGTGGGTGGCAATCCGGCCGCTCGAGAAGTCCGGCACGCTGATGATGGCGGTGGCCTCGCTGGCGCTGAGTTTCCTGCTGGAGAACATCTTGCGTTTCGGATTCGGCAACGACCTGCGCGGCTTCGACCTGCCGCTGCTGCGCGACATGACCTGGGGCCCGTTGCGCATGGGTCCCCAGCAGATCAAGAACATGCTGCTGGCCCTGGGCGTGATGCTGGCGGTGTGGGCCTTCCTGCGCCTGAGCAACACCGGGCGCGCGATGCGGGCCGTGGCCGACAACCCGGATCTGGCGCGTCTGCGCGGCATCCATCCGGCGCGGGTGGCGATGATCACGGTGGCCATGGGCAGTGGCCTGGCCGGGATTGGCGGCATGTTGCTGGGCCTGGACACCTCGATCGATCCGATGACCGGCACGCGGCTGATGTTGTCGATCTTCGCCGCCGCCGTGCTGGGCGGGCTGGGATCCATTCCGGGCGCGGTGGCCGGCGCCCTGGTGATCGGGGTGGTGGAGGAGCTGACCGTGTACGCCATCTCGCCGGCCTACCGCACACCGGTCGGTTTCCTGGTGATCCTGCTGGTTCTGTCCTGGCGTCCGTCCGGGTTGTTTGCGCGCCGCGCGGAGGCCTGATGCTGAACTACGCGATCTTCGTTTTCACGATTGCCGGCATCTACGCGGTGCTGGCGCAAAGCCTCATGTTGTCGTGGGGCATGGGCGGTATCGTCAACCTTGGGCTGGCGGGTTTCTTCGCCATTGGCGCCTATGCGTCGGCGATGGCCACCAAATGGGGTGGCATTCCCTTGCCCCTGGGCATCCTGCTGGCCATGCTGGCGGCATCCCTGGCCGGGCTGGTGGTGACGTTTTCCACGCTGCGCCTGCGCGACGACTACCTAGCCATCATCACGCTGGGATTCTCGGAAGTGCTGCGCATCGTGGCCAACAACGAGATCGCCCTCACCGGTGGCTCGGACGGCATCTCCGGCATCACCGGCGGTGTGTCTCGCGCTGGCGGCATCAGCTACGCGTTGGCCTGGCTGGGTTTTGTCAGTCTGGCGGCGCTCGCCTGTTTTCTGGCGGTGCGACGCCTTGCCGCATCGCCCTGGGGGCGCGCCCTGCGTGCGGTGCGTGACGACCAGGTGGTGGCGGCGGTGGCCGGCAAGCCGGTCACGCGGCTCAAGGCCCAGGCGTTCGCCCTGTCCACCGCCATGGCCGGTCTGGCGGGTGCGCTTTTCGGGCACTTCGGCTCGTATGTGGCCCCCGACATGTTCCAGCCCCTGATCACCATCTACATCTTCCTGGCGGTCACGCTCGGTGGCAACGGCCGTCCGGCTGGCGCGGTTCTCGGCGCTTACGTGCTGGTGGTGTTTCTCGAACTCACGCGCTTCACCACCGAACGTGTCGGTGGCATCTCGCCGCTGCAGGGCGCGGCGCTGCGGGAAATCACCATCGCTTTGGTGCTGCTGGTGTTGATGCGACTGCGGCCCCAGGGCCTGCTGCCAGAACGTAACCAGAAGGCCTTCCCAGCGGACGGCCCGAACCCAGGGAAACCACCATGACCGCCTTGACGACCGAAGACCACCTCGCCCTGTGCAACGCGCTGGCCGATGCCGGCAACCCGGCGGATGTCTACCGGGCGGTCGAACGGGTGCTCTCCCAGCGCCTGGGCTTCGGCCTGTTCACGATGCTGGTGCGAACCCCGGACGGCGAGCAGGTGCGGCGCGTCCACACCACCGACGCGCAGGCCTATCCGCTGGATGGCTGCAAACGCATGGGCCCCACGCCCTGGGGCGATCTGGTGCTGGAACACCGGCAGTGTTATCTGGCACGTGACGCCGAAGGCATCCGCTGGGCCTTCCCGGACCACGCGCTGATTGCCAGCCTGGGGCTGGCGAGTGCCATCAATGTGCCGGTGGTGGCGATGGGCCGGGTGCTGGGCACGATCAACCTGCTCGGTGCCGCCGGGCGTTACCTGGACGCCGACATCGCCGTGGTGCGCAGTGTGGCGCCGTACCTGGCTGCACCCTTCCTGCGCGAGGTCGACGGCGGCATTCAGGGCGCGTCGGCCCGCTAGCTCGCGCTCCACTGCCACATCCTGGAGCACGAGGATGGCGGCATGATGGGGCAATTTGCCACAGCCTGAGCGTGGCCGGCCCGCGTGGCACCCGGTGCGCGGCAATGCCGCGCCTACATCCCGTCGAGGACGAACACCGTCCGTTCGGCCGACTTCTTGCTGATCCCGAGCACGTCCTGGTACTCGGCCGACTGATAGAAGCTTTCGGCCTGCGCGCTGGATGGAAACCGGATCAGCACCATGCGAGTGGGTGACCAGAGGGCGCTTTCCTTGATCGACACCGCCCCGCCGCGCGCCAGATACTCGCCTCCGAACTTCTCCACGATGGGTTTTGCCTTGAGCTTGTACTGTTCGTAGGCGTCGGGGTCGGTCAGTTTCGAATCGACGACGAGGTAGGCGGCCATGGGTTTTCCTTGGTTGGTCTGGGGTGGAGCACGGTGATTCTGGCATGCCGGGCGACGGGCCCGCGATCACCTGCTTTACCCCAGCGAGTTGTCCCCGCTCATGTACACGAACACTTCCTCGAACAGGTCCCCGCGCAGCCGGAAGAAGTTGCAGTTGTGCTTGACCAGCGTCCGCCCGTCGAATGTGAGGTTCTCGACCCGGAAGCGGGTGGCAATGCGGTCGGGTGCCTGCACCACATGGTCGAAGTTGCCGTGCCAGACCTTGGCATACCGCGTGTTGAGGCGCTCGAACATGGCGCGGATCTCCGTGTCGCGGCCCTGGTACAGCGTATCGAAGGTGGCAATGGTGAAGCGTGCGTCAGGCGTGAAGCACGCCAGGGTGCCGATCAGGTCCATCCGGTCGACGGCGGCGAAATAGGTTTCCGCGAGCCGGGCCGGTCGCGGGTGGTCCGGGGGCGTGTTCATGGCATGCCTGCAGCGCCGAGCGTCCGGAAGAATCCGGCATCCTGCAACGCACGAAATGCCGCCAGAGAGGCGTGCACCAGGTCGGTATGGTGCAGCGACATCTCGCTGGCGGCGATGGGCATCTGCGTGCCGGTCTCGCCGTCGAAACGACCGCTGATGCCCTGGCCGCGCCGGATCATGTTCAGCGGACCTGGTTGGTCATCATGGGCGAATGCACCCCAACGGTGGCTGGCGGGCAGGGCGCGCATGCAGCCGGCCTGCTCCGAGTTCGCCGCGCAGGCGCACGCCTTCCTGGCGCGACAACACCGGTACCGGGTGGACAAAGCCGTCCCGCTCGTAGCGCTGCACCTGCTCGGGCGTAAGCAGTTTTGTCATGGGGGTGCTCCTCCTGTCGCGTGTCGAGCGGCCTGCAGCATCGCCTCCAGCATGTCCAGGCGCGGGTGCATGGGCCGGGGGTAGGCCTGCCGGCTCTGGCTGTGGCCGAGCGCCAACGCGGCTTCGGCCATCTTGTAGCTCAGCGGCCCCGGGTTGATGACGGGCACCGGCAGTCGGGCCTGCAGGTAGGCGTGCGCCTGGTGCATGGTGGTCGAGCCCAGGATCAGCACGTCCGCGCCATCGAGCTCGATCGCCATCTGGGCGGCTGCCTCCAGCAGCGGGAACACAGCCTCCTCCTTGCCCGAGAGCAGGCCCTGGTTGTCGGGCGGCACCTCGATGGCCCGCACCGATGCGCATTTGTGGTGCAGGCCGAGCTCGTCGAGCGCCTTCTTGTACAGCGGCTTCCAGCGGCTGGCCATCGTGATGATCGAGAACCGGTCACCCAGCATCAGCGCCGCGAGCATGGACACCTTGCCGGGGCCGAACACCGGGATGTCGAGCACCGAGCGCAGGGCGGCCACACCGGAGTCGCTCATGGTGTCCACGCACACCGCGGCGAAGCCTTCGTCCTGCGCGCGGCAGCCGGCCTCGAAGATCGAGACGTCGGCCAGGGCGAAGTCGTGGTGGCTGGAGTAGTTGGCCGGGCCGGCCTTGACGCAGCGGTAGTCGAATTGCAGGTCGGCGCCAAACTGCAGGCCCGCGAGCTGCTGCTGGCGCAGCATCAGGTTGTCGGGGGACATCGCGAACGGCACGATGACCAGGATCCGCTTCTTCGGCATCATGGCTGCAGTTCCTCCAGGGCCTCGGCACTGGAACGCACGCGTCCGAACAGGCGCTGGAAGTTGCGCATCGTGTTCTGGTGCAGGTCTTCGTGCGTGGTGCCGCAGGCGTCCTCCACCAGCGTGACGAGGTAGCCGCGGTCGGCGGCCTCGCGTGCGGTCGTCTCGACGCACATGTTGGTCGACACGCCGGTCATGTACAGCTGCTCGCAGCCCAGGGCGCGCAGCAGGCTGTCGATGCCGGTCGACGCAAATGCGCCGATGGTGGTCTTGCGCAGCACGTGTTCGCCCGGCAGCGGCTTGAGTTCGTCGACGATCTCATGCTCGCGGCTGCCCACGAAGTTGCGGAATTCGACGAACAGCTTGCGCATGTGCACCGGGGCGTCCCGCGCATCCGCATGCGCGGCACCGATCGTGACGTGCAGCACAGGCCGCTGGAGCCGCGTGAAATGCGCGCGCAGGCGCAGGGTGTTGGGCATCACCAGCTGCTCGATGCGTTTGAAGCGGTAGTCGCCCACGGTCGAGCCATCGGCCTGGAGCTTGCGCGCCAGCGCCCCCTGC
>Ga0105047_10020486_pt1 | contig 10159 bp, 7 predicted proteins | sample MAT04_FD_78384 | JGI IMG/M metagenome (GOLD analysis project Ga0105047, IMG submission 78384) | Freshwater microbial communities from Lake Fryxell liftoff mats and glacier meltwater in Antarctica - MAT-04 (megahit assembly) | ecosystem: Environmental > Aquatic > Freshwater > Ice > Liftoff... | reverse complement strand
GGAGCAGATCAAAACGACGGACCGGTGGGCCGTGCTGCTGCGCTACGTCAGCGACAAGATGGCGCCAGTCATTGCCCCGTTTAGGCTGCCTCAGGCGCTTCCGGGTACGGGTTAACTGCCGGATTTAGGTTGAATTACGCCAGCACCATGCGTCGGCCAGACGTCCAGGTGGACCGCCACATAGCTACCCGCCATCAATGTCGGTTGATGGCCGTGTCAAGCGCCGGCGGTCGTCAGCTTCACTGCCGCGCACGGTGAATGGCAGCTGACCGGGAGTCGGACCCGGGTAGCGGTCAGCTTGTGCCGAGACAAAGCTGCCGCATGCTGCGCTGGTGGGGCTTCGCCAAAGTTCTCCCTCGACCAACAGAATTGGCTGTGCTTGTGCTGTTTGGCCAGATCGCCATGCTCACCGCCGAAACGGTACTGACCTCACCATTCCGCAGCCCTGGACCATGGTGCTGATGCGGATAGAGCCACCGCCCTGGTGCAACGCCGTTGCGGGGAATAGTCGGCGCCGCGAGTGCATCGCGCCTCATCGACACCCGATCTCGCGCCGCAGCGTGCCCAGCGCCGCGCTGGCCTCAGCTGGGCTCATCGCCGACGGCACGGCGCGGCAGCTCGCATCAACCAGCCCCGCGCCGAGGGTGTCTATCACCCGGCGATGGCCATCTTCGCCGCTGACCAGCAGCGCGCCGCCGCCCGGCGCGAAAACTCTCGCGGTCAGCGATTCGGAGTTGCCGGCGCGATAGGTCTGCTCGATGCCGGCATCTCCAATCCGCCAGGCAGCGAGCGTGCCGCGCACCATCGACGACGGCACCGTGTAGTACGCCAGCAGGCTGGGGTACAGCGTGCCGGCGAATTCTCGCCGGTGAGGGTTCCACACCAGCCCAGCGAGCGCCTGCGTTTCGTCACCCTGCGCGCCGATCTGGGCCTGGTAGTTTTCGAGCTGGTTCGTGCTGGCTGGTACCCGCGCCACGCGCAGACCGGTTGCCAAACTCCATGCGATCACACGCTCCTCGGCAAAGTGGCCGCCTGACATGAAGGTGCTGAAGCTCGTGCCACCGATTGCGGCGAGAACCTTGGCTCCCTGGGAAAACATTAGCGCGCGCAGCGTTCCAACCTCGGCCAGCGGCCAGCTTGCGACAGCAACGATATCGCCGCCCGCGGTCGGTACAACCTCGATGCGTTCGTTCCCTGTCAGCCGCGCCAACAAGCGCCCGTCAGCGCTCAAAGCCATCGGAGCGGCAGTTGTCAGCTTGTCCTCGCGCAGCACCCGGCCATCGCTGCCGGCCAGCAAGGCCATGCCCGCCGTTGTGGCGACGGCCGCAACGCTGCCGTCGTCGGCAAACGCCAACGGCAGGCGCCAGCCGCTCAACGCCGCCGCTGGCGGCGGAGTGATGGGCGAGACGCGACGCGTCCATACGACGCTACCGGCGGCAGTGTCGACCAGGCGCAGCTCGCCACCGGTGGTTGCGACCAACAGGCGGCGGCCGGCGGAATCGAAGCGGTATTCGCCCCATGGGCCGCGGTGGCGTAGCGCCGGGCCCTGCGATGTGGCTTCGAAGAGCAGCAATTGCGCATCGCCGGGCATGCCGATGGTGAAAGGCGTAGCGCCGGCGCTCGTCGCGACGACGACGAAGCGGCCGTCGGCTGAAGTCTGGGCAGCGAGCACCACGCCGTCGATGCTTTGGTAAGTCGGCATCGACGACGGTGCTGGGGCTGCCCACACCAGCCCGTCACCCGCACCAAACAGGCGCGCGCCATCGCCGCCGCGCAGAGCGACGACGCCGCCGGGTGCCAGCCGCCGGAACTCGTCGGCGGCGCCGATCGCGAAGACTTCGAGCGATCCGTCTTCCGCCACGGCCGCAAGCCACTGGGACGCGGCGTCGAAACGCAGCGTCTGCACCGGCTTCGCCGAACGCAGGCGCAATGTCTCGCGGCCGTCCTGCGCATCCCACAGCCGTATGCGCGCGCCGCTGACGGTGGCGAAACGTCTTCCATCAGGCACGAACGCAGCGAGGCCCGCATGGTCGCCGACGCTGCGCAGCGTGACGCCATTGCGGGTGTCGATCAGATCGATGCGTGTCGGCTTGAACAGCGGCACCACCGGGTCGTGCAGGGCCTCCAGTGCGAGCGCGTAGTTGCCATCCGCCGAAAACGTCGATGCGGCAGAAACTCCGGGCACCAGTTGCTTTGCCTCGCGTGCGAACAGTGGTGGCCGCTCGACCCGGCCATCGTTGCGCAACAGAACGGGGCGGCCGTTGCCATCCAGAGCGATGCGGTTGACGGCTGGCCAAGCTTCGATCGGCGCCACCGGACTTTTGGCGAAACTGTTCTCAAGCAACGGCCAGAACCAGGCCAGCGTTACCGGCGCGGCTCCGACCTCGGCCGGCATGGCGAGCAAGCCGGCGGCAGCGGCGGTAGTGACCTGCGGACCTCTCGTCTGGAGGCAGTCGACCGCGACTGGTGGTATTTGCATCCCGCGCGGCAGAGATCGCTTTGCCCACGCATCCAGCGCAGCCTCTCCGGGGCGCCAGCGCAGCAACTCCAGTGTCGGCGCCGCATCGGTGCCAGACAGGCGCGTTGCAACGAGTGCGCTGCCGCCGAATTGGATGCACGACAGCGGCGCCTGACCGACCTCCTTGGGCGGCGGGCCGATCGGCGCCAGCGTTGGCCAAGACCAGGCATGCACGGCGCCAGCATCGTCGAGCGCCGCAATCGTGCCACTCAAGGGCGAGACCACCATCTGCAGCAACGGTCGCGCGAGCGCCACCCGCTGCGCAACCTCGCTGCCGCCAGCAAGCGAATGCACGCGCAGCTCGGCGCCCTCGGCCGCGATCAGGTACTCGCCGTCAACCGAAAACGCACTCACGCGCAAAGTCGCGGGCGGGAGTACGAGCAGTCGCCGAGGTGCCTGCGATAACGCATCTCGTAACGCGGTGTCCGCCTGCAGCGTCGGCTCGCCGAGTCGACGCTGGCGCTGCACAGCCTCTCGCGCGATACGGACACGCTGCGCTACCTCGGCCGGCTCGAGCCCGCCGCCGATCGACGCCTGCGCCGTGAGCTGGCGTGCCAACGCGCGCTCGCCTTCGAACAGCGCCCATAGCGTGAGCACCAGCAATGCGATGAAGACGGTGCCGAGCGCGAGCGACCAGTTGCGTCGCACGGCGCTGCGGCGCCTGGCCTCGCGCTGCTCGATCTCCGCGCGGCTGACGCCAAGCAGGTTCGCCAGCAGCAACATCCACGCGCCGCGGTGGGCGTCGGTATCCACGCGGCCCTCCACGGCGGCGCGGAAGTCGGCCGCCAGTGGCATCGCGAGTGCTTGCGTTAACGCTGGCGGGAAGGCCCGCTGCGCGGCCTGTTCTGCAGGCGCTTCGTTGTTGGGCAGGCCTTGCCACAGCACAGCAACGACGTTGCCAGCACCGTGCAGACGGATGAACCGCGCGATTTCGTCGTCCACGTAGCGGCTGGTGGCCGCCGCCGGCGAACAGACGAGGATGAGCTTGCGTGACGCCGCGAGGTGCTGCTCGATGGCGGCAAAGTACTCGGAGCCGGTGAAGTCTGCGGTGTCGCGAAAGACCTTCAGCCGTCCTGGCATCGCCTGCATTCCCTTCGGCGGCGCATAGGCCGAGAGCGCGCGATGTAGGCGCTCCGCGAATGCTGCATCCCGACGTGAATAGCTGATGAAGGCGTCAAAGGTGGGAACGACTGTGTTCGTCGGTGGCGTTTCATCGACGATTGCGGTGGGTGCTGGAACCGAAGCGGACATGACGTGCGTCTCGAAGGATTGTCGGGTTGCGCCGCTGCGCGCGCCCTCGCGGGCGAGTCCGGGGATTCTCAGCCAGCAGTGTGCCCACGGCGACCGCGTCGCCAGAAGGCGGTCACTCGCACACGCGGGTCATCGGCCGCTTCAGCCGATCAGGTTCTGCCAACGGCAACATGGAGCCCAAGAGAACCTTGACCTTGGCGCTCCTGGAGTTCCAAGGCGTCTTCGGGTTAATCCGATACGTGGGTTCGCCGGCCGAGGCCTCTCCCGGGTGCGAGCTTCGCCAATCGGACCCTTTCGAAGCTGATTTGATCCGCGGCCCGCCCCGGGACGCAAGCTCTGCACGGTGTTGTGGTGTTGATGCGGCAACGGGTTCCAGCCCTCGAATCGACGAGGCATCTGTCTCCGGCCGCCCAATCCGGGCGTACGGCAGAAGGAATTGACCCCCTCAACGCTGCCTTCGCGGCGCACCCGGTATCCGGCCCAGCACAGTGCAAGTACGGATCCTCGGCATGCCCGTTTGTCACTACCTGCGTCGACGCGGCTGCCAATACTGCAGCACACAGAAGCGGCAACACAAAGCCACTCGGATGCGATTCAATACGAAGGGTGCTGAGGCAGCGAAAAGTGCATCAACCAGACAAACAAACCGGAGAACCGATCCTATGGCCAACTACCGAAGCTTCGCCCAACACCTGGATCCCAAGATCGGTCCGAAGCGCATTCTGGCGCTCGATGGGGGCGGTCTGCGTGGGGTGCTGACCCTGGGCATGTTGCGCGAGATCGAAACCATCCTTCGGGCCCAGCACGGTGACGACCCGGACTTCCGGTTGGCCCACTACTTCGACCTCATCGCAGGCACCTCCACCGGCGCCATCATCGCCGCGGCGCTGTCGTTGGGTATGACCGTGGACGAGGTACACGGCCACTACATGGCTCTCGGAAGATTCGTGTTCAAGCGCACGCTGACGCGCTGGGGCGCACTGCGGGCGAAGTTCGATGGCGACAAGGTGAAGGCGGCCTTGATCGGCGTGTATGGGGACCGGCGGATGGACAGCGTCGACTTCCGCACCGGATTGCTGGTGGTGTCCAAACGGCTGGATACCGGCAGCCCTTGGCCCATCACCAACAATCCGAACGCCAGGTACTTCAATGCCGGCACCCAGTCCACAACAATTCCCAACCGCGAGTACCCGCTGTGGCAGGTGGTGCGCGCGAGCACCGCGGCGCCCACGTTCTTCGACCCTGAGACCATCCGCATCGGCCGCGGCAGCAATGGCTTGAAGCCGCCAACCGGCGACTTTGTGGACGGCGGCGTCAGCCCCTCCAACAACCCCAGCTTGCAGGCGCTCATGACAGCGACGATGGAAGGCTATCGGATGAACTGGGCAGTGGGCGAAGACAAGCTGCTGGTAGTGTCGGTGGGAACGGGCAAGGCCAACCCGGAAGTCGGGCACGCCGGCATCCTGGCCAGCACCGCAGCGTTCCATGCCGTGCTGTCGCTGACCGCGCTGATGGAAGACTGCGCCGACCAGGTCGAAGCGGTCATGCAGTGGCTCTCGCGCAGTCCGACTGCGCGGCCCATCGACCGCGAGATGGGCACAGCCGGGCCTCCGCTCGGCGGCAATGCCGTGTGCAGCTACCTGCGCTACAACGTGCTGCTGCAGAGCGCCTGGTGCAGCGAGAACCTGGGCGAGAAATTCAGCCCCAGGGCGCTGAAGGCGTTGGAGTCAATGGACGAGCCCGACAACATCCCCGAACTGGATCGGGTGGGGCGTCTCGCGGGTAGCAAGTTGGTCAAGGCCGAGCACTTCCCGCTCACTTTCTTGGCGAGTGCCTGAGGCGCGTCAGGCCAGCAGTTGTCGGCTGTCAATGACCTCGAGTTCGAAGCGGCCGTGCGCCTTGGCCATGCGCACCATGTGTGCCGTGCCGCCGTTGCTGCCGGCGTCCTGGCCGTCCCACAGCGCCAGCAGGGTCACACGATCCGCTCCCCACGACTGCGCCAGTTGCATCACCCAGCGGTTACCGCGCTCCCAGGGATCGATGGCGGGTCGTCCTTGCAGCCAGCGCGGCAACTGGTCATCGACGGACAACTGCAGCAGCCCGGCACCGCGGGCCTGCACGACGGCCAGGAAGCGCGATCGCCAGCGATCGGCATCGGCGAAGGCATGCTGCGCCACCGCGTCGGGCGGTAACGGCAGGCAAAGTCGCGACAGCAGACCCAACTCGTTGCACAACTCATGCACAAGGATGTCGGCGCCAGGCGCGGCGCTGGCCAACACCGTGACGCTGTCGTCGGCCCCGGCATCGGGCTGCAGCGCCTTCAGCCGTTCAGCGATCAGCACCCGCGCCTTGGCTTCCGCTGCGGCCGGGAAGCGCGGCGGCGCGCCGGCTGCGTCGATGCTGTGCCCCGCGAACACGACCAGATGGTGGCGCCGCGCATGTTTCTTGGCCGTCGCCGGTGGGTCGAAGGCGTCAAATACCGCCCGCACGGCCTCCGTGCGCAGGCCGAGTTGGGCGAACAGCGCGAGCTGGCCGCTGGTGGCGTCCCATGCGAAAGGGTCGTTGGGAGGCACTGCGTCGCGGTAGGCCTGCACCAGCACTGAGGGATCGGCTAGCAACTCTTCTTCGGGCTGCGTCAGAAACAGCAGATCGGCGTCGGCTATGTCCGCCCAGATTCGCTCGGACGCAGGCAGCTGCTCGCGGGCGCGCGTCACCGAGGCCTGCACGACGTGGGCCAAGGCGGGCAGATCGGTCTGCAGGTCTTCGCGGGCCCGGTCAGCTTCTTTCTTGTTGCCCTTGAACAGGTTGCGCCAGGTGGGCAGGGCCGATAGCGCAAGCAGTATGTGCCCCATCTGCAGCGCGGCCACGCCGGGGTAGAAGGCATTCAGGTCACAGTAAAAAGCCTTGCAGTACGAGCCGTAGGACTGCAGCGCGCGGGCGTCCAGCGCGGCCTGCCGTGCCGCAGAGGGCTCGGCCAAACCAGTGAGGCGCGCACGCCAAATCGTCTTCAGATTGCGGCCTTCAAGCGCCAGCGCTTCGGCGCGCTGCGCGATGCTGCAGCGCTCGGTGTCAAGTACGCGTCGAATGGCCTGGTTGGAGGACTCCAGTAACACTTCGCTGCCGCCGCTGCGGGACTGGCGTTCGTAGATGTTGGCCAGCGCCAGGTTGGCTTCGATGTCGGCAGTGGCCATCTGGCGCAAGGTTTCCCAACTGTCGCGCGCACCGCTGAGGTCCTTGAGCTTCCACTGCGCCCGCGCAACGCGGCGCAGGCCGTCCCACTGGAAGCGCTGACCGGCAAGGTCCTCCGCGATCACGCGCAGCCAGCCCTTGTCGGTCGACTTATGGGCGCACTCAACCTCTTCGATGAAGTCCAGCGGTACAGCGGTCACCCCGGACGGGTCGGCCTCGACCAGCGCGGGCATCATCAGAAAAATGGGACTGTCGGTGTCCCGGCTGCTGCGCAGGCTGGCCTGGATCGTCTCCACCAGCGCGTCCAAGCTTGCGGCGGGATCGCTGGTGTTGTACTTCAGGTAGCGGTCAGTGGACAGGTCGAAGGGCGTGGTGTCGGCCGAAGGATCCCCTTTGATCATCACCGTGTGCTTCTTGCGCAAGGCATGGCGCACGCCGAGCTCGTAGAACACATTGGCGTTGTGCACGGTGATGTCGCAGATCACGATGTCGGCCTCGAGGATGAGCGCGAACATGTCGGCGCGAATGTTGCCGGCATCCACCACTTCACCTGTGGTGCCACCGGCCAAGCCGCAGCGCGCCAGCGCCGGGGCGATCAATGTGAGGTGGACCTGCTCAAAGTCGATAGATTGACCCGACGAGTCCTTCTTCACCCCGAAGCCGCGGATGATGAATGCGCGCTGTTTGCTCATGCTTGGTTCGCCTCGTTGGGTTCGTTCGCTTCAGATGCCTTCATCAGGGTCGGGCTCGTACATCGTCTCGAACTTGTCGGCGCTGATGGCGTAGCTGTCGCTGCCGTCTTCACCGTTGGAGACCAGCCAGTCGCCGGTTTCGTGGTGGGTACGCCCTTCTTTGGTGGCCACGCTGCCGGCCTCTACGGCGCGCTCGGCCCACACGGGTGTGGACTTCAACCAGCGCCCCGGGCCGGTCTGGCGATAGGTGCTGGCAAAGCTGTCGGCGGCGACCGTGTAGACATCACCGGCGTTGTCGACCAGCCAGTCACCGGGCTTGGCGTGCTGCGAATCCCCCCACTTGGTGTAGCCGAAGCTCTCGAAATCGAGTGCCAGCCGTACGGCGGTGACGGCTTGATCCTGCTTGCGACGAAAGCGTTGGCGCATGACTGGTCTCCTAGAGGCTCCGACAGATCTGGCGTCAATGCGAGCCGGCTTCGACAGCCTCAAGCAAAGGGTTCAAGGCACACACTGGTCTCGGGGCCGAGGTGCAAGCACGGCCGCCTTGCTACAAATCAAGCTTGCTGATGTTATCGGCCAGAAACGGCAACACGCGGTCGGCCACCGCGCCCTTGATGCTGTCCAGTCGGCTGCCGACGATGCCGAGACGGCCGTCGGCGGTGCGCAGTTTGGACTCCTGGTTGGAAAACTTGAAAAACAGTACCTGGGTGATGGTGCGGTTGGCGTCGATGGCCACCGCCAGCAGCTTGATCGCGATCGCCGGATCGGCACCGGGTGTCGCATCGACGTAGCCGAACTGGAAGGTCGCGCCGCTGGCATGCTGGCTGGCGCGGTCGAACACGGTGATCCAGGGGCTGCTGCTGTCCATCGACTCCAGGCCCTTCAGCACAGAGATAACCATTGATGTCATAGCCACCGCAGGCCCCAGAACCTCGGCCAGCACCGGGATGATCGCTTTATGAACGTCCAGCCCGGTGTCCTCCAGCTGACGCTCCTGCAGGCTGATCGATTCCACGGTCCAGCCGATGTTCTGTAGTACCTGAACTTACTTCTGGTACCAGGCCATCTGGTCGGGGTTGCCGGCAGTGGCCTTGTTGGCCGCCAGCTGCGCCAGCAGCAGACAGTCGGCAACCGCCGCGCGCTGCGGTGGCGCCACTTGGGCGCTGAACTCGGTCACCTGCGCGCCCACCGTCGCGACCTCGGGCTGGTCGCTGAACGTCACCGGTTCGGCGGCGCTCTCGAGCCGCGGCCCGGCAAACGGCAGGTCCAGCGACTGGACGAAATCGACGGCGAAATCGAGGCTCGCAAGTGGCTTCATCGAAGTTCTCCGCAGGGTTGTTAGGGGTTGGATGATGCCCCGGACTGGCTTCAGAATCGGACAGTGAGGTCGTTGCGTCCAGCTTCAACTTAGGGGACCCTCAATGCCTTCTGCGGCCTTTCAGCAAGCCTTGCCCTTCATCCTGCGTTGGGAAGGCGGCTACGTGAACCACCTTAACGACCGTGGCGGTGCCCCCAACAAGGGCGTGACGCAGAGGGTCTACGATGGCTGGCGAAGTCAGCAAGGGCTGGACGCGCGCGACGTGCGTCAGCTCGATGACCACGAGATGGACTCGCTGTACGAATCCGGCTACTGGATCTCGCCGAAGTGCCACCTGCTGGTCACGCCGCTGGACCTGGTGCTGTTCGACACCGCCGTGAACATGGGCCCGGGCCGGGCCGTGCGCTTCTTGCAGACTGCCGTGGGCGCCACACCCGACGGCAACCTCGGGCCCGGCACACAGCAGTGCGTGACCAACTGCGACGCCGACACGGCGCTGATCGCCTACTGCAACACCCGCGAGGCCTTCTACAAGAGCCTGGTGGCCAGGGACCCGACGCAGCAAGTGTTCACGAAGGGCTGGATGAACCGGCTGACCGCGCTGCGCAAGCACATCGGACTGCCTGGCTTCGAATCAGCTGGCGACGAAGTCGACTACGGCGAGGCCGGCTACATGGCGCGCGTGCCCGACATCGGCGAGGACTTCAGCGTCGATGGCCGCTGAGCCTGCGGCGGCGGCCGAACGCCCTGAAGACCAGTTGCCCGCCCGCGCCGAGGCGCTTTGCATGCGGCTGCGCGCGAGACCCGACGCGCGCAGCATCAAGGACTCGCGCGCGCTGCTGCTGCCGCTGCGCAACCTGCGCGCCTTCGAATTGCTCGTGCGGCTCGCCGAGGCACTGTGCCGCGTCGACCCGGTCGACCCGCCCGACCCGACCACGCGGCGGCTGTACGCCCAGGGACTGATCGAGACTGGGGCCACGCATGCCGCCATCGCGGTGCTGCGGCAATTGCTGCAGACCGTGCCGAAGTCGCACCCCGAAGCGGCCGAAGCCGGCGGGCTGATCGGGCGCGCCTACAAGCAGATGTTCTTCGACAGCGCGGACGCGCGTTCGGCGCCGGCGCGGCGCGCCCTGGCCTGCGCGGTGGACGCTTACCGCGCACCGTACCAGACCGATCCGAAGAAGAACACTT
>Ga0105047_10020484_pt1 | contig 10159 bp, 5 predicted proteins | sample MAT04_FD_78384 | JGI IMG/M metagenome (GOLD analysis project Ga0105047, IMG submission 78384) | Freshwater microbial communities from Lake Fryxell liftoff mats and glacier meltwater in Antarctica - MAT-04 (megahit assembly) | ecosystem: Environmental > Aquatic > Freshwater > Ice > Liftoff... | reverse complement strand
TGTGCATTTAACCTTGTTTTAGCCAACAAAACTTTATCATTCCTACTTAAACCTGAATTACATCAGAAAGGATATCCGAAAGCTATATTCAGTACCACATTTTCTTTTCTCCATTGTTTGCTGCCCATGTTCACCTCATTTACTACCCAACGCTGATCAGCCGGCAATGATGGTATGCGAAGCGGAATTGCAACATCGAGTCGGATTACCATAATATTGGCATCAATTCTCAGCCCAAGACCAGCATCAACAGCCAGTTCCTTAATCCAGTTGCGCGAAAATCCACTGCCGGGCATATCAGTCTGTTCCTTGCGATACCATATATTGCCTACATCAATAAACGCGGCCGGGCTAAGGTATTTCATCAGTTTGTACCTGAATTCGGAATTGTATTCAAATTTCACTTCGCCTGCCTGCACAGCCTGAGTTTTGATTAATGAATCGGTATAGCTTCCGGGTCCCAGGGTTCCGTTGCGGAATGCGCGCAGACTGTTGCTGCCGCCTGTGAAAAACTGTTTTATGTATGGCATTATTTCACTGTTGCCGTAAGCAAACCCATAACCGAAAAACAGGCGGTTAACCCAGGTGCTTCGTTGCCCTGGTTTGATATAAACCCTGAAATCATTGCTGGCCATCGAATATTGAGCATATGGGATCCCGAAAAAATTATTCTGCACTTCAGTATTTGCTGAATTCCGGTAAAAGAGACTCAGCAGGTTTCCGGACAAATTCACCGTAAAACTGTTAAAAAAGTGAATAAAGGATGATCCTGAATTCAGGTCACTATAATCAAGTGTGTACTCGCCGCCAACAATAAACTGTTTTTCAAATGATTTTGCCAGGGTTGGGTCAGCGGCAAGTGTACTGTCGTATTGGGGGGTAATATTGGTGGGATTCACTAAATTAATCACCAGTGGGTCGAAGGAATGATCCCAATGCCTGCCGCTTTTCCAGATGTAGCCGTACGAAAGTCGTAGTGACCTCATAGTGTAAAGCGTTGGCTTACGCAGGTATTCGGCAGAGGCAGAAATTTTGTTTATCGGAATAAATTCCGATTCACTTCTCCGTGTTCGGAAAGGCAGGTAGAAATGTGGTGTATAGAAATTAAGCGAACCGGCTAAATTTTGATTCGAATAGTATTTATTACCCTTGTTGCGGATCAGGAATTCAAAACCGGCTGATACGTTCACTTCAATATGATCGGCTGTATGAAGTAAGTTGCGGTTGGTAATTTTTAACTTTATTTCGGTACCGGCATAATTATTCGATTTTGTATATGCGCCTATTTCGGACTGAAGCGACCGCCTGGCATATGGGGTTAAGAATAACGACGCATCAAGCGACCGTTTGCCGGTGGAATCTGCAGGCGTGAAAGTTGTATTTATAAACTTGAAATTATTCAGGTTCACCATCCGCTGAATTGTAGTTCTGTAATCTTTGTATTTGTATAAATCACCTTCCTTCATTACTATATTTTCCCTGAAAAGTACCGGTTTAAACCGGATTAAAGGATCCACATGTTTAAATCCTTCGTCCTGCCTGGCAGGCAAAGTATGAAGTATGGAATCCCTGTCGGAACTGTAATCTGAATAAATGGTAAAGTTGTTGATCGAATATATATGCCTGGCCGCATCCGGAATGCCGGGCTTAACAATTATGCTGGCATATACGCGATTTATATGGTTGGTGTCGGCTGCAAGTATCAGGAAATCAGGGGTAAAATAAAAATATCCTTCGTTGCGAAGTTCAAGGTCAATCCTTTCGCGTTCGGCTGTTACAAGATCGAGCGTAAACGGCTCTCCTCTTTTCAGGAACGTCCGCACCGAAGCAATTGCAATCGCTTTTGATAATTCGCTGCTGTCGGCAAGGTAAATCAAAGTATCTATGGTGTACCTTGTACCAGATTGAATCCTGAAATTGATATATCCTTTTCTTTTGTGAAGCATCACGCTGTCGCGAACTTCTGCATTCAGATATCCCAGATCCTTCATCTGCGATACCATTCGGCGTCTCATACCGGCAGGGTTAGCCTGACTTAAAAGCACGGGGGGAGAGCCGATTTTTTCGTGCAGCCAGTAGTTTATTCCTTTTCCAGTAGGTGGTTTGCTGATGCTGTAACTAATCAATGAAAAGGGAATTCCGAGTATTCGTTTGTTTGGAACGGGCCATGCTTTGGCCAAAAGCGCAGCTTTTATATCCTTATCTTTTTTTTGTCGGGTATCGAAAGTAATTTTGGAGCCGGCAAAAAGATGATCATCCGGGGGAACATACCTGTAAATATTGCACGATGAAACCAGCATCAGAAGTGTGGATGCAGCCAACAGTTTTAGAAAGCCTGAATCTTTTTGCCTGGTTTTTATCATTTTAAGCCCGGTTCTTTAGTCTTTTTAAAAATATCGCGGTATTTGTTGAAATCGAAAAACACAACAAAACTAACACCTGTCTGCACAACCTGCCCCGAATTATCAGTTTCATACTGATCTCTCCTGTAAACTTTGGCCCGGTAACGCCCGTCGGCAGTAAGTTTATATTCTACGATAAAATTACCTGCCAGTCCCGAAGTGCTTTGCTTATGCTGGTCAGATCCTTCCAAAGCAAACGTGCTGCCAACCGAAACCGTTGTACGGTCGTTAAACAGTGATTTGCTCATGTTTACTGTAAGGTCGGTTGTGTTGGTTTTTTCGCCTGTGGTATAATCCGCTTTCGAATCAACAACGAAGTCTAGATTTACACTTTTAATTTTTGAAGCAATCAGTGAGTTCAGTTGTGATGAAATTATACTGCCGGCAGTGTTGCGTGCTGCTGTTTCATAATCAAAAAGAGTCCCCGATTCTGATACTGGCGACAACGGGTCGGCGGGTACAAACTGGTTGAGTATTAAGAGTCCCATCACCTGCTTATTAAGCTCCGATTCATTCTGATTAATCTGCTTTATTCTTGCATATACTACGCCATCAAAAGCATTCCGTTCCTTAGCCGGCATCTCGAGTTTGAAGCTTATGGCGGGTTGCAAAAGCTTGTTTTTCAGGAAAAGATAGACTTCGAAAGGAAGAACCTGTTTAAAAGCTCCTTTGCTAATGGTTTGTGAACCGGTGAGAATAGGTTCGGCTGTAGTTTGTACATTATACAGGGCGGTTAAATCAATATCGGCATCCGTTGGCGATCCGTTCCACGAAATAGAACTGCCGCTCTGAACCTTGAACTTTCGCTTTATAACCTGACTGATTGTCATCTGGTATTCGCCATTGTCGATGGTAAATTTTCCCTGCATTATCATCTGGCCTCCGGGAGACTGTGTGATAGTAAGGTTTGCATCCCCGGCAACTTTCATGAAATCACCGCCTGATTTATCCAGGTAAATATTGAGTTTAGAGGTTTTGGTCATTTCAAGGTTTATCGCTAATCCCACCTGGGCAGAAACAGCATTCTTCGAAAGTTCCGTTTTCACAGTATGGAATATTACACTGTCTGCCGATTGCAGCGAATTTACATAAACAATAATTCCTGAATTGTTTGCAACCGTAGTATCCAAATTGTTCATTTCAACATTCATAACCGATTTTTCGTCAACTCTCACATCGCCTTTCACCATTAAAGTATTACCGGCGCTGGTAATAGAGAGGTCAGAGGTAATGAATGCCGGACCGTAAATTTCCTGTTCGGGAAAGGTTTTTGTGTTCATTGCCATGAAATGATCCGTTTTTATTTTCAAATCATAATTGTAATTCCTGTAGTCGGTTGTACGGATCAGACCATTTACATTCGCCGTGTTATCAAGGCTATCGTTTATTACAAAGTTGTTAAGTGCAATGCCGTTGCCGGTAAAAAGTATTTTTTCTTCCGGGATTTTGAAAAAAGTATTGTACTCGCGGTAGCTGCCCCGGATGTTATGGATGTTCAGTTCCCCGTTAAGCACAGGTTTTGCTATGGTACCTGTTATAGCAACATTTCCATCAACAGAACCCCCTAGCCCGCGGATTATGGATTTCAGGAATGGGTTCAATGCCTGAACATTAAATTTTATGATATTCAGCCTGCCATTCATAGCACCTTCCTCTGAATATGTGGCATTGAGACCTAACTCATTGTCAGTTCCATTCAGCTTTATTTCACCTTTGTACCCTATGCCCGGTTCATTGCTGACTTTTGCATCGAGAGTGCCCAGTTTAACTGACATGGCAGTGAGGCTATCGACTATGAAATTGGCCGAGAACCGAAGTGGATCAAGGTTGATCAGGCTGGCTTCCCCGTTTATAGTGCCTTCGGCCAGTGTTGAATCTGAGCCGATAATTTTAGTAATGGTACTAATAGGGAAATCAAACAGTTGTAAATTCGTTGGCAATCCGTTTTCTGACTTGCTGCTTTGAAGAACCAGTTTCTTTGATCCCGAGGATAATTCAAGGTTTGAATACATCCGTTTTTTACTGTATTCTGTTCTGTTATCAGCATTTGCAGTCCATTTATCAAAATTTATCAGTTGGATCGCAGCAAATTGCAATAAAGTTTTTGTGCTGTCATTCGTTACCATTCCGGTAAGGTCATATTGCAGCAGGTCTGGTTTGTTGTGTAGTTTAATGTTCCAGTTAATAATTCCTTCTTTAGCATTTCCGCTTATAATGGCCCGGTTGAGCGTTAAGGATGGGCTTTTTACCCCGGCTGAGTAAAGCCTGTAATTTAGTGTATCGTGAATTGTCTTGATAATAAAGGAAGTGCTGTCGAGGATATAGTCGGAATAGATAACCTCCGGAGCGTTGAGAACTATATTCATTTCTTTTTTCCTGGTGTCCATATCGCCCGAAAAATTTATGTTTTTCATTGAGGTAAGACCCGGAACAAACGCCTGGAATATAGGGTTGTATCGCAGTTCACCTTTAAGCTCTGCATGTGCAGGTTTAAAAACTGTCCGGTTTGGCGGATTTACTTTGAAGTAGTCAACAAGCAGGTTTTGGGCTACTTCGGGCAGCACATTCAGTTCATATGCTCCGTCAAGGTCAACATCAAGGAAAGGTGAGCGGAAGGAAATCAACTGTGCGGAATCAATATTCACAGCATTCAGGCTTATGGTATCGAAAGGAAATACATGTTTCCCATAAGTCACTTTCATGTTGGGAATCAGAATAGTTCCGTTTATGTGCTTTGCATCCGCGTTTGTTAAATCTGCCGTTATAACCGCCTTCAATTGCAGTGAATCCTTGGTAAATCGGAGGCGTCGAAGATCAATATTCTTAATATCTGCGCTTGCCTGGAGCAATGGATGCAGGCTGTCGAGCGAGTAGCGGGCAAAAAGTTCAGTATTGCATGCGCTGTCGCGTATGCTAAGGTTGGCATCAATAATTGAAGCAGCTATTATTGCGTTTAAATCAATGTTTTTATAGTAATATCCTTTAAAATAAACTCCGGGAATGCTTGCCTTAAGCTTCGCATCCGCGGTTTCGGTACTGATTCCTTTTCCATTTACCTGAATATCGAATACGGTATTTCCATATAAGGTATCCATCAGAATCTTATTGAGCTGGAGTTCATCCGACTGTGCATGAACGTTATAGGATAATTTGTCGGCACTTTTAAGCTGTATTACCTTGCCATCTATTACAAGGTTTCCGGCGCTGCTGTTCATTTCCAGATCAAAATTGTAAGTTCCTTTGTTACCGCCAAGTTTTCCGTTAAAATTGAAACTTTCATTTGCTGCGATAGTAGGAGGGATACTGCCTTGCGGCAAAAGTTCAGACAAGCTTTTTACGGTTCCGCTGAATTCGTGGAGGTTGATTGCGGCCAGTAATTGATTTGGATCGGGAAGACCGGCCATTTTACCTGAAGTAAAAAAAGTGATATCCCTGGTTTTCAGTTTCAGCTTTTCGAAAGTCATATCAGCAACTTTACCAACAGCTTTGCCCTCAAGGTATATGTCGTTTGCCATCAGATTATGGATATCAGTATTGCTGCCAGCCATTTTTGAGAAATGACGCATATCCTTATTGCTGATCATTATTTGCTTTGCATTAATGTCGAAACCCAGCTGACCGGGATTTTTACTGATATCTTCAATGGATGTGTAGTTAGCCATGAAATTCCCGTCAATGGTTGTATATGGCGTTTTCAGCACAAGCTGTAGAAGGTTTACACCTGTATCCGAATATATAAAACCACCGTTAATTTGCCGGATTTCCAGCCCGCTTTGCTCTTTGGCCTGAAACTGTTGAACCTCCCCTTGTATTTCGGAGCCCGCCATGGAAAAATCAGCAATTGCAAGTTGTAGTCGTTCAAGGTGAATGTGTTTCGGGTTAAAATCCGTTGAAGCTTTAAAGGTTGTGGTTCCCTGATCGTATTTCAAATCATTATCTGTCAGCTTTATACTGCCGATATTCACTGTAAAAGGAACGGTTTTGGTTGTACCAATAACTTTATCTTTTCCAATCGTTGGTTTAGCTTGAACCGTTTGAATAAGTATTTTGCTTTGATGTTGGCCTATCAATATTTCTTTTAGCTCAACTAAATTTTTATTCAGGTCAATAGCTAAATTTTTGGCATTAAAATCACGAATATTTGATTCTGACTGGTATCCGGAACCCGGCATTAAAACAGAGAAATTATTGTTTAGTAAAGCTATTTTGCCAATGCTGATTTTTGGAAGCGCACCTTCACTTGTTTCACTTGATTCTGATCCGGAAGATCCTATTTCAAGTTTGGCCGTAAGTCCTTCTGTATCAAAACTCTTAATTGCATAATCTTGGTTTTGCAGGTCAAGTTTATCCACATTTATGGAAATAAGATTCGATTTAACATCATGAAACTGTCGCCCTTTTTTGTCGTCCATTACAAAATGTAATTGTCTGACAGTGAGTTCGCCTATGTTAAAACTAAATGATTTGCCTGGAGTGGTGTCTATAGGCTGGGTCGAAGGCGGTGACGCAAACGCCCGGATTATAAAATCAAAGTTAAAAGCTGAATCATTTTCAGCCCTTACCATTCTGAAATCGAGTGTATCAATTAAAATTTTGCTTACGCTGATTTTATTGTTCAGTAAATCAAGCAGGTGATAATTACCTTCGAACCTGCCCACATGAAGCAGAACTTGTTTCGATTGATCAGGAATCGTAATGCCATTTATTTCGATATGGTTCAGCAAATCGAATTTCAGGCTTCCGATCGAAACCTGAGCCCCTATTTTATTGGAAAGATAAGTGACTGCTTTCTTCCGGATAATATTCTGTCCTTTTTCAGTACGTATAAGCAGGAAAGCCACAAGCAGGATCACCAATATGAAACTCAGCACACCGAGCAATACTCTTAATACAATTCTGAGTATTTTTCCTGTGTTTAACTGCATAATCCAGTTTGTCTCAATTAGTTTTTTGGTTTTATTTCCTGATTGCGTTGCCTGCCTCAATGTAGTAATATCCGGTAATCCCCGATGGATGGAATTTACTATTTAGTAGGGTATATGGCATGAATCTACAAAGTTAAACAGTTTGATGGCCATTTCGGCTATTCTAATCCTGAAATAATCAGATAATTGTATAAAATGCCCTTTTAGTATGCTATCTGAGCAAGAGACGCAGAAGCCTGAGTACGAAAAGGAAACAGCTATTTTTTGAAATCAAGTGTATTACATTTAACCTTTTTTAGGTAATCAGATTAAATGTGCCGTTTTTAATTTCAATGTTTACTTACTTTTGCAGATTAATTTCAATTTTAATGGCAAAATTTCTTAAATGGCTTGGCGGAGGTATTGGTTGGGCAGCAGGTGGTCCTATTGGTGCAGTTCTTGGTTTTGCGCTTGGTTCCATGATCGATGGTATGCAAACTGGCGCTTATTTGTATGAACCTCATAAACAACCAAATTTCAATACACCACAAACTACTCCCAACGATTTTGTAATTAGCCTTTTAGTGCTATCGGCGGCTGTTATGCGATCCGACGATAAGGTTATGCGATCGGAACTGGAATATGTTAAAAAATTTTTGATACAGCAATTTGGAGTTAATGAAGCTGAGCGCCAGTTGTTAATCCTGCGCGAATTGCTTACTAAAAGTTATGATCTTAATCAGGTAGGCACTCAGATAAGGCAATATATGGAATATCCGTCGCGGCTGCAACTGATGCATTTCCTTTTCGGACTTGCCGGGGCTGATAATCAGGTTCATGCCGGCGAATTAAGGATAATTACTCAGATTTCGACCATACTTGGTATCCGTAATACCGATTTCGAGAGCATAAAAGCTATGTTTGTAAAGGATACAACAAGTGCTTATCGTATTCTGGAAGTAACTCCCGATGCATCCGAAGATGAATTGAAAAAAGCTTATCGGCGCATGGCATTAAAATATCACCCCGATCGTGTAGCGCATCTGGGCGACGATATGCAAAAAGCTGCTAATTCAAAATTTCAGGAACTTAATGCTGCTTATGAGCAGATTAAAAAAGAAAGAGGAATAGTGTAGGGGAGGGGTTAGGAGTTAGGATATAGGGGTTGGTGAAATAAGAAATATTCCGGAGTCCTTAAAACAAGGAGAGGACAGGGCGACAAGAGTATGCCCAGAGGATATCTTATCTACTGTAGATTTATATTCATGTAACACTTTAATCCGGAAGTTGTTAGAGCTATTTTATCTTTAGGTAAAATTCAACAAATCAAATTTTAAAATACTGGCAAGCAATTGATATAACGTTGGATTATACTGCCTGAAATCAAACGGCTGTTCAAAAAAACACTCTACGGCAACCGAGAAAAACTCCTGTAGATTGGTGGCACTATAAGATCTGAAAAAAGTATTTTCTCCATTTTCCGTTTTCTGCATTTCGAGCAAAGCTTCCTTTTCAAACAATTGCATTGTATTACGGTCGATAAAATCATATTCATCGTTATCAACAATATTTGTAAGCCGCAAAGCATGAGCCATTTCGTGCATGCCTAGGTTTCGTCCATCACTCGGATCATGGTAACCCGACATGAAATTTTTCCAGGACAGTACTATCGCCCCTCCTGCATTTACCTCACCCTCATGATAATAACCTGTTATGCTTGAGTAATATTCCTCTGCAAAAAGGATAATAGTCCTAAAATGTTTGAAATATACATCCGGATAGCCATATGTAAGTTGTACTGCCGATGCGGCTACCATTATTCTCATTTCATCGGTTACCTGTTGAAGGTTGTTCCCCGATCTGAAATCTTTAAGCTCTATAAATTTGCAAACACGTTTCTCGAAAAGCTTGCGCCCTCTATCATTAAGTAATTTATACACAGTAAAATTATCCATTAACAGTTTCCTGAAACTCTGTTTATCCTCATAATCAAAATATTTTGCACATCGGGTCAAAGGGAAGAGATGCAAATTGTATGGTTTAAATGAAAACCAAAAAATATAAACAAGTACTGATGTTATCAAAAAGTAATAAAAGTATTCCATGAGCACACGATTAAATTATAGTGTGCAAGATACTATAATTCCTGATTCTATGCTTTTGCTGATAAAGTGTTTTGTGTCAGGTTGGCGTAAAAATACATATGACTACTGCAATGAATATTTATCTTTGCAAATGGCTTTCCGACATGGTAATTATTTCTCCGAAAATGATTTCAATCTGTTCTATGTGTTAAGCTTTCCTAACTAATAACATAAACTGTTATGAGAAAAACGGCAATCTTTCTGTTACTTTTTATTATGCTGAGTATCAACGCTATTTCGCAGACTTTACCGTATAAAAACCCAAAACTTAGTGTTAATGAGCGTGTTGAAGATCTTCTGCAACGCATGACGCTGAAAGAAAAATTCTGGCAGGTTTTTATGATTCCCGGCGATTCCGACGAAGGAAAAGAAAAATACAGGGATGGCATTTTTGGATTTCAAACCTTTGCCAAAGGTCACACTGCTGATGCTGTTGGCCAGATGTTAACCTATGGTTCTTCAGGCACTCCAAAGCAAACCGCGGAGAAAATAAATGCCATGCAAAAGTTTTTTCTCGAAGAAACCCGCCTCGGAATTCCGATAATCCCCCAAAACTTGTCATGCACATTCGAGGGAAAAGATAAAAGCGAAACCAAAGAAGTATCGTTTGAAATATTACCCGAACTCCTCCAAATGCTTGATAAAAATATGAAATGGATTGTTGAGCCTGGCGATTTCCGGATTATGATAGGTGCTTCCAGCAAAGATA
>Ga0105047_10020483_pt1 | contig 10159 bp, 7 predicted proteins | sample MAT04_FD_78384 | JGI IMG/M metagenome (GOLD analysis project Ga0105047, IMG submission 78384) | Freshwater microbial communities from Lake Fryxell liftoff mats and glacier meltwater in Antarctica - MAT-04 (megahit assembly) | ecosystem: Environmental > Aquatic > Freshwater > Ice > Liftoff... | reverse complement strand
GTTCTCGGCGTTGCGAACGAGCGTCACTTCGGGGAACTCCTGGCGTACCATCTCGGCCGCGCCGTCGGTGGAGGCGTTGTCGGCGAGGATGACCTCGACGCGGAGCCCCTGGGGGATCTCGCGGAGCGATTCGAGGCAGGCGCGCAGGTATTCGCGGCAGTTCCAGTTGGCGATGCACACGGAGATGTCCGCGACCGCCGTATTGGCACGGGATCGCGTGCGAATGACGGGCGACGCGGCGAGGGCTTTGACGGTGGTGGTGGTCATCGGGGTGTACGTCCATGTCGCGGTTCGATGGCCGCACGATCCTGCGCGACCACATCGGCAGCCAGCGTACCACGCGCCCGAAAGCGATGTCAAGATCGCTGGACGAGCGAATGAGCGATCGTAGAATGGTGCGGATCGATCGCTGCGTCAACGACTGGTACTTTCTCGATGCGAGTTCCGTTTTACATCGCCGATGTCGGCAACACCCGCGTCAAGGTCGCCCGCTGCACCCCGGAGGCGATCGGCGATGTCCGGAGCTGGTATCACGACGATGTCGATGCCCCGGCGCGGATGCGCGCGGACTGGTCGCCGTCGGCGGGGGACTCGTGGACGATCTCGGGGTCGTCGTCGGACCGACTCGGAGCATTCCGCGACTGGCTCGAAGGACATTCGCAGGCGGTGCGGACGATCGCCTCGGCGAACGACCTGCCCGTGAGGATCGCCGTTCGCCATCCCGAAACCGTCGGACTCGATCGGTTGCTCAACGCGGTCGCGGTCGCGGGTTATCTCGAAGGCTCGGGGCGGGCGATCGTCGTCGATGCCGGGACTGCGGTGACGGTCGATCTTGTGGGCATCGAAGGCGGGGTCTCGGCGTTCCTGGGCGGGATCATCCTCCCCGGCCCGCGACTGATGGGCCGCGCACTCAACGACTACACCGCCGGACTTCCCCGGATCGAAACCTTCCCCGACGACGCGGTCCTCGAACTCCCCGGTCTGGATACCGAGTCGGCGATCCGCTCGGGGATCTGGTGCGCGGTCGTCGGCGGGATCGAGCGGGCGATCGCGGCTTACCGGCGCGGGAGTGCGGGGGAAGCCCGCATCTGGCTGACGGGCGGGTACGCGCCGCCGATCGGGTCGATGCTCGGGCTGGACGCGGGACCGGGTTCGACGACTCTGACGCTCGAAGGCATCCGTCGCTGCGCGAGAGTCGTCGAATAGTGCGGGTTCGATTTCGACTCGCCGGGGTGGGATATCGGAGGGCGGGAGTGCGATGGTCGGGTAATTCCGGTCGCGTCCCCTTGATTCTACCCGCTGCGGATGGCACATTATCTGAGAGAGCGTGCACGGATCGGCTGGGTATGCTACAATCGTCGGAAGCGATCGTCCTGACCCACCGATCTTCCCGAAGACAGTCGTCCTCGAGTAATGTGTCACATGTCGGGAACATTCGCATGTACGAATCCGACGCGCAATCGAGCGGGCAGCCGATTGGCGGTGGATTCGCAGGGGTGAGCCAATGCCGGCACCTGTCAGCGTCGACGAGTTTCTGACGATCATCCGTAAGGGCGACGTGCTGGAGGAATCCCGGCTCGATACCTACATGGCCCAGTTGCGTGAAACGGGCAGCGTGCCTCCCGAGCCCCAGAAGCTCGCCGGCATGATGGTGCGAGACGGCATCCTCACTCACTTCCAGGCCGACCAGTTCCTCAACGGTAAATGGAAGCGATTCAACATCGGCAAGTATCGCGTGCTCGAGCGTATCGGTTCCGGTGGGATGGGACAGGTGTTTCTCTGCGAGCACCGACTCATGCGAAGGCGAGTGGCCCTGAAAGTCCTGCCGACCGCCAAAGCCGACGACCCCTCCTCACTCGAACGATTCTACCGCGAAGCCCGCGCGGTCGCCGCACTCGACCATCCCAATATCGTCCGCGCCTACGACATCGATCAGGACGACAACCTGCACTTTCTGGTGATGGAATACGTCGAGGGTGCGAGCTTCCAGGACCTCGTCCGCCGCGTCGGACCGCTCGACCCCACCCGCGTTGCCCATTACATGTACTGGGCCGCGGTCGGCCTGCAATCGGCTCACGAAGCCGGACTGATCCACCGCGACATCAAACCGGGAAACATCCTCGTCGATCGCCAGGGGATCGTCAAGATCCTCGATCTGGGGCTCGCCCGCTTTTTCAACGACGACGACGATGCCATCACCCGCAAGTACGACGAAAACGTACTCGGGACCGCCGACTATCTCGCCCCCGAACAGGCGATCGACTCGCACACGGTGGACGGTCGCGCCGACATCTACTCGCTCGGCGCGACGATGTATTTCTGCCTCACCGCCCACTCGCCGTTCGTCGATGGGACCGTCGCCCAGAAGCTCATCTGGCACCAGCACAAAGACCCCAAACCGATCTCCGCGTACCGCCCCAATGTCCCCGAAGAACTCGCGGCGATCGTGCGGAAGATGATGGCTAAAAATCGCGACGACCGCTTCCAGTCGCCGATCGAAGTCGCGGAAGCGCTGACCCCGTGGCTGTCGCTCCCGATCGACGCGCCCACCGAGGCCGAGATGCCCAGACTCTCGCTCGCCGCCCAGACTCCCGGCACGACGGCCGTCGCTCCCACGATGGTCGGCGGTCGGAGTATGGTCGCCCCCGCTCGTCGTCAGCCCGGTTCGGTGCAGTTACCGCCGATCCCCAACGGCGGGGCCTTCACACCCGGTTCGAGTCGCAAAAAAGCGGCGGGTTCCGGGACCGCCCCCGACCCTTCCAGCGACGAAACCCGCCGACGCGCCGCGAACCCCACCGTCGAACCTCTCCCCGGCGACGGCGAGCCGTCCGACTGGGGCAGCATCGCCGCCGACACCCGCGACTCGGTCCGCGACGACACCGGTCGCCGTTCGTCGGCGGTCCGTCAGGGTCGGACCCCACCCCCGAAAAAAGAATCGTTCGACCTCGACCTCGCATCGTCCCAGGAGTCGCCCCGCCCGAACCGGCCCCGTCGCAGTCTGCCGACGCTCGGCGGACGTTCGCGTCTACCGATGTATATCGGGACCGGGGTCGTCGGCCTGCTGCTGTTCGTCGGGATGATGTACTACGCCTTCCGCAAGCCCGCCCGCGTCGAAGTCGCCGGGCCGAAAAAGTACACGATCGCCCGCGCGGTCGCCCCGGACGACCCGACGACCTTCACGAGCATTACCGCACTCATCAACGCCCGGAAACTGCAATCCGGCGATACGATCCTCCTGTCCGAAGCCCACAGCGAAACCCTGTCGATCGGCACCAACGTCATCCCGTCGGGGATCACGATCGCGTCCGCGACATCGACACCGCAGGTGTGGAAGCCCGCCGGACAAACGGGCTACATCCTCGGGTTCGGTCCGAACGTCGAAGGTCTGACGATTCGGAACATCGTCTTCGATGCCAACGGCCAGGCCGAGGGTTGCATCAAAGTCGTGCGGGCGTGTCCCGGTCTGACCCTCGAAAACGTCCAGATGCGCAACACCCGCCTGGGCGGACGGAGTGCCCAACTCAACCTCGCGGGAGTTTCCGGGACTGCCGAAAAGCCGATCGTCGTCCGGGGATGCCGCTTTATCGCTACCCCCGGGACCGACATCCCCGCGATCGAACTCAAGCTCGCCGAGGGCAACACGTCGGGCCAGGGGGCGTTGTACTGCCAGTACATCCATATCGACAACGACCGCTTCGAAGGCCCGTTCCGCTCGGCACTCTCGATCCTGGCACCCAGTCGGGACATCGAGTTCACCCGCAACCGCGTCTGGAAGACCGTCCACGGCATCCAGATCGGGCTGGTCAATCCGCCCGACGACACCTTCGGGCTACTCGTCGCATCGAACACCTTCCACACCCTGAGCGAGTCGGCGATCCGTCTGACCGATGCCACCGCGTGGTTCGACCTCAAACGCCCGGCGAAGATCCCCCCGAAGATCGACCTCCGACAAAACTGGTTCCAGGCGGTCAAAAACATCGCGTATGCCGACGGGCCGACCCAGCGAGGCGACTGGTATTTCCTCAAACCCGAAGACAACGCCCGCGACGCAGCAGTGCCCAACGACGTCATGCCGCCCGTCCCGGTCGCGGCGATCGGCAACATCTCGCTGCCCGTCGATCCGAACAGGGACTCGGAGTTCCTCCGCTACGATCGCAACAGCCCGCTGTTCCGGGGCGGTGTCAAGCCTCTGGGCTCGCCCCCGATCGAGGCGCAATAATGACGGCTGCATTCATCATCGAAGGCGATGCCTGTACGGATTGGCCCGCGACCGTCGCCGAGTTCAATCGGGTGTTCGCGTCGTGCTGGAAGGGACACCCCTGGACGGGCAACTTCGACTCGTTGAACGACCTGCTGACCTGGATTAACGGCGGTATCGGTCCGTGCGATATCTATTGGAAGCACGCGGCCCATGCCCGTACGAGTTTGGGTTACCCCGCGACCGCAGCCTGGCTTTCGGACAAGTTTCACTCGGCCCCGGTGGGTTCTCAGGCGGCGAAAGAGTGGCAAAAAGAGTTGACGCACGCCGGAAAGCAAAAGGGGCCGACGCTGTTCGCCCGCGTACTGGAATTGATGCAGGCCCACGAACATCTCGAGGTTGCGCTCGGATAGGCGGCGGGTTCGCTGCCGCTCACATCTTACATCCGCACCGGCGCATCTGCCGAGCGATGCGTATCCTTCGCACCCGTCAGCTTGATCGCGACGAGCGTGCGGTCATCTCTGGCGGCGCACCCATTGGTAAACTTCGACATCGACCCGAGTACCGCATCGATCATCGCTTCGGCCCCGACGGGTCCGTGCGATAACGCTTCGTCGAGTCGGTCGGTCCCGTAAGGCTCGCCCCGGTGGTTGCTGGCATCGGTGATCCCGTCGGTGTAGAACAGCAGTTGGTCGCCGGGGATCATCGGGATGGTGTATTCGGGGTAGTTCGCGCCTTCGCCGATGCCTAACGGAACCTGTCGGCGACCGCCCAGGGCTCGGCGCGAGCCGTCGCTCGAACGGATGAGGCGGGCGGAGTTGTGTCCGGCATTGGCGAACGTCAGAGTCGCGGCTTGCGGGTCGTAGATCCCGTACATTGCGGTAACGAACGTGCCGACACCGCGCGTGTAGTGCCGACAGAGGTGCTCGTTGATGTACGACAGCAGTAAACCCGGAGGCTCGGCAGGTCCGGTGTAGGTTTTGACGAGCGAATGGGTGATCGCCATCAGCATCGCGGCGGGCGTGCCGTGCCCGCAGACGTCGGCGATGAGGATCCCCCAGCGGCCGTCGGGGAGCGGCAGGAAGTCGTAATAATCGCCCCCGGCGCGATCGACCGACTGGTAATAGATTGCCAGGTCGAGCGTGGGGATGTGGGGTACGGCGGCGGGGAGGAGCGACTTCTGGATCTCGCCGACGACGCGGTTGTCGTGGTCGGTGCGTTCGGCAGATTCGCGTAGTTGTTCGGTGAGTCGGGCGGCCTGGGTAGCGCGGCCGAACAGGTTGGACATCCAGACGAGTTCGGGGAAGCGGTCGGGGGTGAAGGCGTTTTCCTCGCCTCGCGTGACCACGACCATATTGAGGGCTTCACCGTTGTCGTAGTGGGGGATCGCCAGCAGCGATTTCTGACCGCCGAGGAAGGGGTACGCGGGGTCGTCGGACGACAACTCGAAGCGGTTGTCGAACATCGGCATGCCTTCGGACATCAGGCGGACGAGAAACCCGCTCTCGACGACCGGGAGGAGTTCGGGTTGCTTCCAGGGGTTTATCTTCTCCTGCCACATATTGGAGCGGGTGATCCGCACCCGCCCCGGCGGCAGATTCCGGCGCGATATCGACAGGAGTCGATGGATCGGGAGAAGTTCGACCATCCGCTGGGTGTAGACCTCGTTCATCTTCATGGGGTCGGTATGTGCGGAAACCTCGCGCATCACGGATACCGTGATCGCCAGCCTTTGCCGCCAGTCCCCCTCGCGGGGGTTGAAGAACCCCTCCGACATGACAATTCTCTCGTTTTTTACTCCCCGACGAGTAGAACCTCCCTCGATACCGATTGCAAGCGAAATCTCCCTGAAACGTCGAAGAAAACCTTACGATCGGTTCCGGGATCGCGGCTTGCGGCGGATTTCTTCGGCTCGCGCGATCTCGGTCTTTATCAGTTCGCCGATCTTTTCGAGTTGTTGCGGGCGGGAGAGTTTAGCGATCTCGCTCGAGCGGACCACGGGGCCGAACGACAGGGAAATCGAACCGGGTCGGGGTGTCGTCAGGATCGGGGAAACTTTGGGTGCGGCCTGGGTTCTCGGCCACGCCTCGAACGCACCGGCGATCCCCACCGGGAGGATGGGGCAGTCGAACCGACTCAGGAGCAACGACACCCCGGCTTTGAGCGGCTGAAATGCACCGTCCCAGGTGCGCTCGCCTTCGGGGAAGACCAGGACCGCGCGTCCCGTCTGGAGGGTATCGAGGGTCTGGCGCAGGCCGTTGCGTCCGAGGCCCTGCTGGTCGATCGGGAATGCATCGAGCAGGGAGATAATTTTCGAGAAAACGGGGTGCTTGAAGAGGGTTTCGCGGGCGAGGAAGGTCAGTCGGCGGGTCGTTGACAGCCCGATGAGGAGCGGGTCGAAAAACGATTCGTGGTTGGAGAGTACCAGAACCGGGCCCTTTCGTGGGACGTTCGCCTGCCCCCGCACCCGCAGCGACCACAATACCGATGCCGTCGGGCAACCGGTCACACGGACGAGATCGTAAAACCGGCGTTTGATCCATTCGGACATCGAAACTGCATTTCTGTATTGCGTCTGGTAGACTGGTATGCGTCCGTTATACGGATTCGACGAAAAACGGGATCCCTTCGTGCGACACTTCGGGCGAAACGAGCGGCGGACCGCTCGGGACCGGCGACGGCGACCCTCACACGTCGCGGTCGCGTCCGGCGGTATGCGTCAAACCGCCGAGTAGTTCCGCGAGGATGTTCGACTGCGGGTACGAATGCCCCAGATGCTGGCGGAAGCCTTCCGCGAACGCGACTCCACACGAACGCCCCTGCATCGCCGCCCACTCCCGCATCGACCGGGTGAAGTCGTCGACTCCGTGGTGCTTCAATAACCAGTTGCGCTGCGACGCATGCAGTCCCAGCATCGCCTCCTTGTCGGCGATTTCGCCGCCGATGTCGATGCAGAACCCCGGCGGGATCGGCTTGCCGAAGATGTCCTTCCCTTCGAGCGGATCGCAGTAATACAGCGTCGGGATGTGCTCGAGCGGCGGGTGCGCCCAGCGGCCGTGCAGGTAGTTCGGGATCGGCGCGGCGAATGCGGCGGCGCGCACGATTCGACTCGTGGCTTCGTGGTCGGGATGGTAATCGTCGGGCGAGTGCGTGACGACGATCGCCGGACGCAGTTCCGCGAGGAATTGCACGACCTTTTCCATCGCCGATTCGGTGACCATCACCCGCATGTCGCGCTCTTCGAGGCAGCGATAACTCGCGCCGATATGCGAGGCGGCGGCGGCCCCCTCGCTCCGACGCATCCGGGCGATCTCGTCGGGCGGGAATTCGACCGACCCGCAGTCGCCGGGGGTCATGGTGGCGATGTGGATCGCGTAACCGCGTTCGCGCTGGAGGCGGATCAGCGTGCCCGCGCAGAGGAACTCGGCATCGTCGGGGTGGGCGACAAGGGCGAGGATCGTCCGGTTCATAGGTGGCACTCGCGCGAAAGAGAAAAAGGACGGTCGATACCAGCGTACGGAGGCTGTTATCGACCGTCCCACGGGTTTCGTTCACTCGGCATTTTACTGTTTGATGTCCGGGGTTGCGGGATTGGGGGTCGGAGCGACCTGGATTGCCGGCGGTGAGGCCGGTGGCGTGCCGATCTTCAGGCGCGAGTACACCCGACTGCGGACATCCTCCCGGATCCACGGCTGACCGTCGGGGCCGTCGTTCTGGTCCATCGGCCCCATCAGCGGCAGCGGATCGATTTTGAGACGACTGCTCACCCGGTCGAACGCGAAGGTCATCGGCAGACCCGGGAACCCGACCCGCGTCGGGGAAGCCGAATTCAGGATCTCGGTGATCGCCGCGTAACTCGATCGTAGTGCCGGGGTGTTCGCGCGGGTCACCAGGCGGAGGAAGTCGATCTGGGCTTCGCAGAGGTCTTCCTGAATCCGGTCGTTGCTCATCCGCAGGTTGATCTGATTGCGGAGTACTTCCTTCCATGCGGCGAAAGCTTTGACGTACTCCTGACGGGATTTGACCTCGTTGGTAAACGGCGCTTTGCGATACCGCTCGGCCCGGTTGAGCAGGGAGCGAGCCCGGATGGTGTCGGGGGCCATCTCGCCCTCGGACCCGTACAGGAAGTTGAAGTACTGAGTGACCTGGATATTCTGCCGGTAGTAGGTCAGCGTCTGGAGGGCCTTGTAGGACAGGCGGGTTTCGTCGTCGGGCATGTCGGCATCGCTGACGGGGGGAGCGTCCATCTCGACACCGATCCCGCGCCACCTGGCGAACAACCGGGCCTGCTCCTGGTATTCCAGCAGTCGCTCGGGCTTGACGTAAAGTCCGTTGTCCACGCCGTGTTTGAGCCAATTGTCGTAGGCTTTGGTCCAGGCTTCCTGCGAGTGCATCGACGGGGCGAGGCTCACGTCATCGCGGAACCAGCGGTTGCCATCGTCCGGGGCGAGTTCCAGATCCATGACCCAGGGGGAGGAGTCCATCCAGCCTTCCTTCTGGAGGCGTTCCGCGATGTAGGTCTGGGCGCGCGGGGCTCCCTGGCGGAAGATGATGAGCATCGGTTGCTTGGGCATTCGGTACTTCGCCGCATCGTATTCGCCCGCAGACGGAGCCCGGTCGGGGCGTTCCGAGGCCGGGGGCAGCGGTTCCAGGGAATAGCGGAACCACGCGCGTGCGGCGATCACGGCATCGGAGGTCCGGTCGGGGATCTCCGTATTGGGCGCGGGGTCGTCGTCGGCGATCGACGAGGTCGGGGGCAGCACGGGGAACTGACTGGTGCGGTCGGAAAAGTCGCGCTTGCCCGGCACGAACCGCGTCGGCACTTTCGCGTTCTCGCGCAGGAACCGGACGACATCCTCGGGTCGCTGGAGTTGCACGGTCGATTCCCGCAGTCGGCGAACCAGTTGCGGATTCGCCACGCAGAACGACAGAAACTTATCGGCGTTGACGGTCCGGCGGTCGGGGTTGAGGAGGTCGTCGGGGTTGCGGTCTTCCGGGTGGATGCACGACATCTGGTACAGGCAGCGGAGGGTGTTGACCTTGTCCGACACGCTGAACTTATTCTGGTAGTAGAACGCGAGCATGTAGCGCATGTCGGGGTTGCGTTTGTTGATGCGCTCTCCCTCGGCGAGCAGATTGATGCCGCGCGCGATCCAGAAATACATATCGTTGAGTCGGTCGAGTTCGACCGAGACGTTGTACGTCAGGTTCCAGCTCTGGAACTGCCAGGGCGTGATGAAGTGCGGCTGGAGTTTGGTGATCGAACGGACGATGACGTCGAGTTCGTTCCAGTCGTTTTTGACCTGCTTGTCGTTGGCACTGATCCAGAGGATCGAGATGGCGATGCCGCGCGACCCGGTGAGGAGCAATCGAACCGCAGACCCGGAGAGTTCGGCTTCGCCCTGCTGTTCGAGTTCGGTCATTTCGAGGCGGGCGGCGCGTCCGTCGATGGTGAGATCGTGGAGCGCGGGGGCACCTTTGGTGACGGTCCCGCGGAGGAACAGCGTCAGGACGAATAACACCGCGATCCCACCGATATAGGAGATCCTGCGTCGCCGGGCCGCCAGTTGATATTGATTCGCCATCGATAAAACCTCCTGGGGGACCGGGGGAGAAGTTGACAGTTGACAGTTGACAGTTGACAGAAAAGACAAAGTTAAGACAGAAGGCCGCGGAGCGGAAGCATCCCGGAGGGATGCCAGATGGTAGCCGGGGGTCGAGACCGCAACGCGGTCGATTACCCCCGGTGCGACACGCGAACGCCGAATGCCCTCCGCGTTCTGTATTCTGTCTTTTGCCTTCTGCCTTCTGTCTTCCTTATTCAAAGAGGCATTTGCGGAGTCAATGCAAAGAGATCGAACGCCATCTCCTCGCACCGGGGGTGTCGGCCTTCGGCCTCGACCCCATAGGTATTAAGTTAAGGCAATCGTCCTGAAACCTAACCCCCCAACCCCCTTCCCT
>Ga0105047_10020482_pt1 | contig 10161 bp, 9 predicted proteins | sample MAT04_FD_78384 | JGI IMG/M metagenome (GOLD analysis project Ga0105047, IMG submission 78384) | Freshwater microbial communities from Lake Fryxell liftoff mats and glacier meltwater in Antarctica - MAT-04 (megahit assembly) | ecosystem: Environmental > Aquatic > Freshwater > Ice > Liftoff... | reverse complement strand
TGGTCGCGGTAGTCGCGGCCCATGGCCGACTCGGGGTGCACCCCCATGCCCACCTCGTTGCTCACCACGACCGTGGGGGCGGGCGTGACACCGGCGCGGTGGCGCAGAGCGTCGGCCAACTCCGCGACGTGGTGGTTGATGAAGTCGTCGGCCTCGCTAGGCGACGGCGCGTGAACCATGAGGTTCGCCAGCCAGACTGTGAGGCAGTCGACGATGAGGAACGCGTCGGCAGTTGCAGCCAGCACGGCGGCGGCGAGCTCGACGGGCACCTCCTCGGTGACCCACGCAGCTGGTCGCTCGGCGCGATGGCGGGCCACGCGGTCGCGCAGGTCGTCGTCGAACGGCTCGGCGGTGGCGAGGAAGTGCACCGGGCCGCCGTGGTGCTCGCCCATCTGCACGGCCAGCGTGCTCTTGCCGCTGCGTGCACCACCGACCAGGAAGGTGAGCACCGCCGGCCTCAGTAGTCGATGCCGCGCTTGGCGGTGATGCCGGCGGCGTACGCGTGCTTCACCTCGCGCATCTCGGTGACGGTGTCGGCCACGTCGATGATGGCCTGCGGGGCGTCGCGACCGGTGATGACCAGCGACACGTGGCTCGGCCGGTTGACGATGGCGGCGATGACCTCGTCGGTGGAGACCCAACCCCAGGTGCACAGGTACGTGAGCTCGTCGAGGATGACCAGCTGGTGCTCACCAGCGGCGATGATGGCGGCAGCTTGTGCCCATGCGTCGCGGCCCAGGGCGATGTCGACCTCTGGGTTGTCGGAGTCCCAGGTGAACCCGCCACCGAGCGCCAGCCAGTGCACACCCAACTGGCGGCCCATCTTCTCCTCGCCCACCTTCCAATCGCTGCCTTTGATGAACTGCACCACCGACACGTTCCAGTCGCGGGCCAGCGCACGCAGCATGACGCCGAACGCCGCCGAGCTCTTGCCCTTGCCGTTGCCGGTGTTGACGAGCACCAGCGACTCGGCGCGGCGCAGGTCGGGCAGGCGGGGGTCGTCGGTGAGTGGTTCGGTGATGTCGCTCATTGGTCGCTCCTGGAGGGGAGTTGGGAGCATAGGCAGAGTTGCGCTACGGTTGCGCCGTCCTGCCGGAACCAACCGGAAGGATGCACGGTGTTCAGCGAAGTCCGGTGAGATCCCGGCACTGTCCCGCAACGGTGGTTCGAAGCGTTCCTCACGGCAACGACGTCGACAAGTCCGGTCGCCTGAAGCCATGCGCGTAACTCACCCTCGAGGCAAGGGCGGTTCGCGGCGGCCACAGCGGTCGTCGGCTCCCAGCTTGTCCTCCCGAACCGGAGGAACCAATCCTCCGGAGAAACGGAGGATTGTTCCATGAAAAGGTTCACTTCCATTGCCGCGCTCGCGGCCTTCTTGCTCACGGCAACCGCGTGCGGCGACGATTCGTCGTCGAGCGAAACGGCTGCCCCCACCACCGACGTTGCGACGACCGACGTGGCAACGACGGACGTGGCGACGACGGAGCCGGTCGGCGACGTGCCGCAGGCGATCATCAGCCTGTCGCCGACGGCCACCGAGATGCTGTTCGCCATCGGTGCCGGCGACCAGGTGATAGCGGTTGACGAGTACTCGAACTACCCCGCGGAAGCACTCGACAAGCCGCACGACCTGTCGGGTTTCGAGCCCAACGTCGAGGCCATCGCCGCGCTGCAGCCCGACCTGGTGATCATGCAGGACACGAAGATCAAGGAACAGCTCGAGTCGCTCGGGATCGCCGTGTGGATCGGCCCGGCCGCTGTCTCGTTCGACGACGTGTACGCGCAGATCGAGCAGCTCGGTGCGGCCACCGGCCACATCGGTGAAGCCGCCGAACTGGTCGGCCAGATGCAGGCCGACATCGCGGCGGCGGTCGCCGCCGTGCCAGCCGGTGGCGCCGAGTTGACCTACTACCACGAGCTCGACCCCACGCTCTACAGCGTCACCAGTAGCAGCTTCATCGGCGAGGTCTACGCGCTCTTCGGCCTCGTCAACATCGCCGACGGCGCACAGCCGGGCAACGATTACCCGCAGCTCAACGCCGAGTTCATCGTGGAGGCGAACCCGGCGCTGATCTTCCTGGCCGACACGAAGTGCTGCGGCGAGACACCCGAGACCGTGGCCGCCCGCCCGGGTTGGGATGCCATCGCAGCTGTCCAGAACGGTGGCGTCATCTCGATGGACGACGACCTCGCCTCGCGCTGGGGCCCGCGCATCGTCGACTACATCAACGCTGTGTCGGCCGCAGTGGCCGCTGCCGCGGTCGAGGCCTGACGCAATGCTGGCCGGCCGTCGCATCTCCAACCGCTGGTGGTTGCTGGCAGCGCTCGGGCTGCTGGCGGGCTCCATCGCGTTGGGTGCGATGGTCGGCCCGGCCGGCGGCATCCGTTCCGCGAACTGGCACATCATCTGGAACATCCGCCTCCCGCGAGTCGTGCTGGCCGGCATCGTCGGCGCGATGCTGTCGCTCGCCGGTGCCAGCTACCAGGGCGTGTTCCGCAACCCGCTTGTCGACCCGTTCCTGCTCGGCGCTGCCGCGGGTGCAGGGCTGGGTGCCACCCTGGTGTTCGCACACGGCCGCTCGGGCACCGTCGACTGGCCCGTCGACCCGCTGCCCCTGGCCGCGTTCGTCGGTGCGCTGGCTGCGGTCATGGTGACGTACGCGTTCGGTGCGTCGTTCGGTGGCACGGGGCTGACGCTGGTGCTGTCGGGCGTCGCGGTTGCCGCGTTGTGCACCGCAGTGCAGCAGTTCGTGCTGCTGCGCAACAGCGATGTGATCGAAGAGGTGTACAGCTGGATCAGTGGCCGGCTGAGCACTGCCACGTGGGGCGACGTGCGGCTGGTGTTGCCCTACGTGCTGGTCGCCACGGTCGTGCTGCTGGTGCATCGCCGCCATCTCGACGTGCTGCGCGTGGGCGACGAGGAAGCGGCCACGCTGGGCGCCGAAGTGCGGCGAGTGCGGCTGGTGGTGGTGATCGCGGCCACGCTCGGAACTGCTGCGGTGGTCAGCGTCAGCGGGTTGATCGGGTTCGTCGGCATCATGGTGCCGCACCTGGTGCGGCTCGTCTTCAGCTCGTCCTACCGATGGGTGCTACCGATGAGCATCATCGTCGGCGCTTCGTTCCTCATCCTCGCCGACGTGCCGGGCCGGGCGTTCGAGCAGGGTGGCGAGACGCCCATCGGCGTGGTCACCGCGTTCCTCGGGGCGCCGATGTTCATCATCGTGCTGCGCTCGAAGCGGAGGCTGGCATGAGCTCCATCGGCTTCGAGTGCCTCAACGTGCGCTACGGCGCGCGCGAGGCCGTCTACGCGTTCACCGATCACGTGCGGCCCGGCGAGTGGCTGTGCCTGATCGGCCCCAACGGCGCCGGCAAATCGAGCGTGCTGCGAGCCATCGCTGGGCTGGCGTCGCATCGCGGCACCATCACCGTCGATGGCGCACCGCTGGCCGCTCGCTCGCCGCGTCGGCGCGCGGCGCTCGTCGCCTATGTGCCGCAGGCACCGCTGATGCCCGACGACATGACCGGCATGGAGTACGTACTGCTGGGCCGCAACCCGTACATCGGCTACTTCGCCAGCGAGACCAAGCACGACCGCGCGCTGGTCGCCGACGTGTTGCAGCGTCTCGACCTGCACGAGTTCGCAGGTCGCCGCCTCGGCACGCTCAGCGGCGGCGAGCGGCAGCGACTGGTCATTGCCCGCGCGGTCGCGCAGGAGGCACCCATCCTGCTGCTCGACGAGCCGACGAGCGCGCTCGACATCGGCCACCAACAGCAAGCGCTGGAACTGGTCGACCGCCTGCGCCACGACCACGGCCTGACGGTGGTGTCGGCGATGCACGACCTGACGCTGGCGGGGCTGTACGCCGATCGTCTGTCGCTCATGCACCAAGGCCATGTGGTGGCCACCGGCGACGCGGCGCACGTGCTGCGGCCCGAGACGCTCAGCGAGTTCTACGGCGTCAGCGTCAGCGTGCACCACGAGCCCGACGGCACCGTCGTCGTAGTACCCCGCCGCAACGCCACCACCTGACAAACCCGTTTTACGTAAAAGTTCCGAAGGCGAACCCCCAGGTCACAGCTCGACAGCCTCTACGTAAAACTTGTTTGGCGGGGTCAGGGGTGGGCGGGGTCAGGGGACGTCGGGGGTGAACCAGTGGTCGCCGCACAGGATGCGGTCGGCCTCGGCGGGGCCCCACGAGCCGCGGAAGTAGGGGTTCACCCCGTCGGGTGTGTCGAGTGCCGGCTGCACCACCCGCCAGGTCTGCTCGACGATGTCTTCGCGTGCGAAACGGCGCGGCGACCCTGCGAGGGCATCGTCGAGCAGGCGCTCGTAGGCCTCGCGCCGCTCGCCCAAGGCAGCGGCGAAGTCGACCGCAATGTCGACGTTCTGGCTGTCGAGGTGCGGGCCGGGCGTCTTGGCCTGCAGCGTGAAGGTGACCCCGTCGTGCTTGCCGAGGCGGAACCGCACCAGGTTGCGCTCGGGTGTGGGGCCGCCGGCTTCGTCGAATAGCAGGCTGGGCGGCTCGCGGAACTCCACCACCACCTCGGTCGCGTTGGCCTCGAGCGCCTTGCCGCAGCGCACGTACCACGGCACTCCGGCCCAGCGCCACGAGTCGATCTCCAACCGTGCGGCAACGAAGGTCTCGACCTTCGAATCGGGTGCCACCCCCGGCTCGTCGCGGTAGCCCACGTACTGCCCGCGCACCAGCGCACTGGGGTCGATGGGCCGCATGGCGGCGAACACCTTCGCCTTCTCGTCTTGCAGGTAGCTGCTCGCTGGGCCGGCCGGCGGCTCCATGGCCACCAGCGCCAGCACCTGCAGCATGTGGTTCTGCAGGACGTCGCGGATGGCGCCGACGCCCTCGTAGAAGCTGCCGCGACCCTCGACGCCGATGGTCTCGCTCATCGTGATCTGCACGCTGCGCACGTAGTTGCGGTTCCACACCGGCTCGAGCAGCGTGTTGCTGAACCGGAACACCAGCAGGTCTTCCACGCTCTCCTTGCCGAGGTAGTGGTCGATGCGGAAGATGCGTTCCTCGGGGAACACGGACTGCAGCGTGTCGTTCAGTTCGCGGGCGCTGTCGACGTCGCGGCCGAAGGGCTTCTCGACCACGATGCGACCGCGCTCGTTGAGCCCGACTGACGCCAGCGACTGCGCCACCGTAGGGAACATGTCGGGCGGGATGGCCATGTAGAACACGGCGTGCTCGCTCTTGTGCTTACGCAGCGTGGCAGCGAGGGCCTTCCAGGTTTTCGGGTCGGCGTAGTCGCCCTGGATGAGATCCAGTCGATCCATCAGCGCCTCGACCACGGCAGCTTCGGCGTGCGGATGGGCCTCGATGATGGCGTCGTGCGCGTGCTGCCGGAACGCAGCGTCGTCCCAGTCGCTGCGGGCCACGCCCACCACCGGCACGTGCAGCAGGCCGTGCGCTTCCATGCGATACAGCGCGGGGAACAGCTTGCGCTTACTCAGGTCGCCGGTGGCCCCGAACAGCACGAGCGCGTCGGCGGCTGGTTGCTGGGCGGCGGTGCTCATGACTGGTCCTTCTTGACTTCCTGGTGGCCGCCGAATCCGGCGCGCATCGCGCTGAGCACCTTGTGTGCCACGTCGCCGCGGTCACGGGAGTAGAAGCGGTCCCACAGCGAGGCGGCCAGCGTGGGCACCGGCACGCCCTCGTCGACGGCGGCATGGATGGTCCAGCGGCCCTCGCCACTGTCGCTCACCCGGCCCTGGTACTGGCTGAGTTCCGGGTCGGCGTAGAGCGCAGCCGCGGTGAGATCGAGCAGCCAGCTGGTGATCACGCTGCCGCGGCGCCACAGCTCGGTGACGGCGCCGAGGTCGATGTCGTACTGGTAGTACTCGGGGTGCGTCAGCGGAGCGGTCTCGGCGTCCTTGGCGTGGGACAGGGCGCCGATGTTGGCCTTGGCCAGCACGTTGAGCCCCTCGGCGTAGGCGGCCATCATCCCGTACTCGATGCCGTTGTGGACCATCTTCACGAAGTGCCCGGCACCCACCGGGCCGCAGTGCAACCAACCGTGCTCGGCCGGTGCGGGTTCATCGTCGCGGCCCCCGGTTCGGGGCGCTGAGGCGAGGCCCGGCGCCAGCGATTCGAACACCGGGGCGAGCTGCTGCACGGACTCGGCAGGGCCGCCGACCATCAGGCAGTAGCCACGCTCGAGACCGAACACGCCGCCGCTGGTACCCACGTCGACGTAGTGGATGCCCTTCGTCGCCAACGGCCCGGCGCGGTCGACGTCGTCGCGGTACCACGAGTTGCCGCCGTCGATGAGTGTGTCGCCGGGGGCGAGCAGTGGCTCGAACTTGGCGATGGTGTCGGCCACGTAGGCGGCGGGCACCATCAGCCAGATGTGGCGTGGCGTGGCCAACGCGTCGACGACCTGCTGCGGGGTGCGAGCACCGATGACACCTTCGGCCTCCATGGCCGCGACTGCCGCCTCGTTGACGTCGTAGGCCACGCACTGATGCCCGGCTCGTTGAAGCCGCCGAACCATGTTGGCGCCCATGCGCCCCAACCCGACCATCGCGATCTGCATGTGCACAAGGTAGCCAGCTTCTCGGGCGGTTACGGTGAGAGCCTGATGAACTCGTTGGAACGCGACGTGCGGGGTGCAGCGGCGGCACATTCGCTGGTCGTCGCTGAGGTGGCAGCTCTCATCGACGCGCAGTTGCGCGAGCCGTCGCTGCTACCCGGCTGGTCGGTGGGCCATGTGGTGGCACACCTCGTGCACAACGCCCGCAGCCACACGCGCATGTTGTCGGCCGCCAACACCGGCCGCACCGTCGCGCAGTACCCCGGTGGCGCGTCGCAGCGCAACGACGAGATCGAGGCCGGCGCGCTGTTGACGGCCGCCGATCTCACTGCGCAACTCATCGAGGCCAACGATCAGCTGGAAGCGGCGTGGGCGGCGATGACCCCCGACGGCTGGCACGGCACGGGCGAGAGCTTCGCCGGCACCGTCACGGTCGAAGACTTGCCATTTCGTCGCTGGCGCGAGACGACGTTGCACCACACCGACCTCGGGTTGGGGTACCACTGGTCGCAGTGGCCCGCCGAGTACGCGCGACTGGAACTGGCGCGCATGACCATGCTGTGGGCCAGCCGCCAGCCGATGGGGCTCACCACGTTGCCGCCGGGCGCTCTCGCGCTGCCCGAGCACGAGCGGGTCGCATGGCTGGTGGGTCGCGCCGCACCGCAGGGTCTGGAACCGGCGGGCATCTTCTGATGGAGCGTTCGACGCTGCCGCGGGCGCGCGCGGCGCGTCTTTTGTTCGTGCTGGCGGTTCTCGCAGCGCTGCTCGCCGGCACGCCTGGCCGGGCGGGCGCCCATGCCGGGCTCCTCACCAGCACACCGGCGGCCAACAGTGTGCTCGAGGAGAGCCCGCCGCAGATCATCCTCGACTTCGACGAAACCGTGGAAGGGTCCCTCGCCAGCATCGAGATGTACGACAACAACCGCACGCCCATCGAGCTGGGCGAGCCGAGTGCCGGAGCCGACGACACCGTGGTGGTGGCCGACGTGCCTGGGTTGCCCGACGGGCTGTATGCGGTGGTGTGGCGGGTCACCTCGGCTGACGGCCACGTGGTCGATGGCGCGTTCAGCTTTCAGGTAGGAACAGCTGCGGGCGGTGACGGTCAGGCGCTCATCGACGAGGTGAACGGCGGTGCGCGCGCGGAGCCGGCCGTGCGGGTTGCCTATGGCGTCGCCCGTTTCCTCGCGCTCGCGGGTGTCATCGTGCTCATCGGTGCGGTGGGCTGGCTGCTCTGCGCACCGCCGGGCATGGCCGGGCAACAGCGGTTCCGCGTGCTGGTGGCCACCGCCTGGGCCTCGCTGGCGGTGGGTTCCGCCGGTGCGTTCGGTCTGTTCGGTGCTCAGGCGATGGCCGGCACCTTGGGCGACGCCCTGCGGCCGCAGGTGTGGGCTGATGTCGTCGGAACGCACACCGGTCGAGTGCTGCTCGCCCGCATCATGCTGGTCGCAGCGCTCGGCACACTGCTCGTGCTGCGCCGCCACCGGGCCGTCGGTTGGTGGCCGGCCGCGGGATTGGCGATTGCCGTCGGCACGCTGTTCACCTTCCCTGCGGCCGGCCACCCCAACTCGCTGCACCCCGCGGCGCTGTGGATCGCGCTCGACCTGGCACACCTGGCGGCCGTCACGGTGTGGGTCGGCGGCCTGTTCGTGGTGGCTTTCGCCGGCCGAGTTGCGCTCGAGGAACCGGCCGGCACGCTGCTCGCTCGACGCTTCTCCGCAGCCGCAGCCATCAGCGTGCCGGTGGTCGTGGTCACCGGCACGCTGCAGGCACTGAAGCTGGCGGGTGGCATCGACGACATCACCACCACCGACTGGGGGCGGTTGCTGCTCACCAAGGTCACCGTGGTGGTCGCGCTGCTCGCCATCGCGGGTGTCTCGCGGTGGCTGCTGCGCCACGACGGTGCTGGCTCCATCGTGCGCACCGTGCGCGCCGAGGCCGCCATTGGGCTGGTGGTCGTGGCACTCGCGGCCGGAATGGTGGCGCTGCCGCCCACGCCGCCGCCGGCCTCACAGCTCTTCGCCGAGCAGCTGTCGGCGAACGGTCTCATCGCCATCATCTCGCTCAGCCCCGGTCGCGTGGGCAGCAACGAGGTGCACATCGTGATGACCCCCGCCGGCGGCTCCATCACCCCGGTGGTGTCGGCCACCGCTCGCATCGCGCTGCCGTCGGCCGAGCTGCCGTTCGCCCCCGTCGATCTGGTGCGCGACGGCGCCAACCACTACAGCGGGCCCGTCACGTTTCCCCAGTCGGGCAACTGGACCTTCGAGCTGGTGGTGCAGATCACCGAAACCGAGACGGTGCTGCTCAAGTCGACGGTGCCCATCCCGTAGCGGTCGCGTCGGCCAACCACTCGCGCGCGGTGGCCGCACCCAGCTCGATCATGTCGGCGCTGCGACCCACCGAGAACGTGGTGAGCGACGACGGCGTCGCCGGCACCACCGCCACCTGCAAGCCTGGCGGAGGCCGCCGCAACAGGGCGCGGCCGTGCGCTTCGATACCCAGCGAGCTGGCCCGGAGCAGGATGTCGATGGCTCGCCGCGGCGGGGGGCCGGGCTCGACGGGCGGCACTGCCAGCACGAGTGCGGAGGAGGCGCCGTGCGCCAACGCCAGGTCGAGCGGCACGTCGGCCACCACCCCGCCGTCGACAAGGGTGCGCCCGTCGAGGTGGATGGGTGGGTACACGCCGGGAAACGCGGTGCTGGCCAACACTGCAGTCGCAGCGTCGCCGCTGGTGAGCGCGACGGCCTCGCCGGTGGACAGGTCGGTGGCCACCAGCACCAACCGCACCAGCGAGTGCTCGATCGCTCGGTTGCCGAGGTGCCGCCGCAGGAACGCATGGCCATGACGGTTTTCGAGGAACGACGGGTGCCTCCCGGCGAAGGCCAGTGCCATGTGGCCCGGGTGCAGGCGCATCAGATCTCGCCGGCGGATGGTGCGCCAGATCGCCTCCAACCGGGTGATGCCGTCGAGGCCACCGTTCCACGCGAACAGCGCGGCGTTCACTGCGCCAGCCGACACACCCACCAGTAGGTCGGGCACCACGGCCGCTTCGGTGAGCGCCCGCAGCACACCCACCTGGTACGAGCCCAGCGCGCCGCCACCGGGCAGCACGAACGCCAGCGGCCGGGGGAGCGCGGCGATCTGCTCGGGTGTCACCGTGGCAGTCTGTCATCCGACGGTTGAGGGTCAGGTGTGTGCTGCGGCCTGCGAGGCGCTGAGCATCTTGCCGACGACGGCGTTGAACCGATCGGCAAGCACCATTTCGTCGATCACCGGTAGACCCGCAATCCAGTCGTCGAACTCGGTGAGCAGTTGATCGCCGGGGTTGCTGGCATCTTTGTCGGGCGTGGGTGGCTCCGGGAAGCTGGCGGGCAGCCACCCGTCGGCCACCCACTGTTCGTACAGCGCCAACGCCACCGCAGCGGCCGCAGTGGTGAGCATGGAGATGGTCGCGTACTCGGCGTCGTTCGCCACCTTGGCCGGGTCGAAAGGGTTCAGCTCGCCGGCGGCGAACAGGCCGCCTTCGATCAGTAGCCCGGTGCCCCAGCCGATACCGGGGATGAAAACGGCGGCCACCGACACCAGGTGGATCACGAAGTCGAACGCGGC
>Ga0105047_10020480_pt1 | contig 10161 bp, 7 predicted proteins | sample MAT04_FD_78384 | JGI IMG/M metagenome (GOLD analysis project Ga0105047, IMG submission 78384) | Freshwater microbial communities from Lake Fryxell liftoff mats and glacier meltwater in Antarctica - MAT-04 (megahit assembly) | ecosystem: Environmental > Aquatic > Freshwater > Ice > Liftoff... | reverse complement strand
TCTTCCTGCTTGCCGACGAACTCCTGCTGGGCTTCCCATTCCTTCAGTTGCCGGTCGAACCGCTCATCGCGCAGCCGCACGTATTGCTTGTAACTGCCGGGGTAGCTCGTGATCTTCTTCGCGTGGAGTTCGATGGTCTTGTTCGTCACTTTTTCCAGAAAGTACCGGTCGTGGCTGACGATGATCATCCCCTGCGGTTGCCGGGACAAATACCCTTCGAGCCAGCGCGTTGTGTCGATGTCGAGGTGGTTGCTCGGTTCATCGAGCAGCATGATGTCCGGCGCCGACAGCAGCAACTGCGCGAGTAGAATCCGGCGTTGCTGACCACCGCTGAAGCTGGCGATCTCGCGATGGAAGTCTTTCTTCAAGAACCCCAGGCCGGTGAGAACGTCGTCGACTTTGTGATCGAGCGAATACGCGTCGTTGGCCGCGAGGAGTTCGTTCAAGCGGTCGAACTGCGCCGCGAGTTGTTTCTGTTCCAGCGGATCGTCGCAATGGGCCATCTTGTCGGCGACGGTGTGGAGTTCCTCTTGGGTTGCCAGCAGTTCGTCAAAGGCACTCTTGGCCTCTTGGAAAAGAGTCCGGCCCGGCGGGAACTTGGCGACTTGCCGCAGCAGGTCCAGCCGTGCCCCGGCGTGTCGCTTCACCGTTCCGGTGTCGGGTTCGTCTTGCCCCGCGAGGACGCGCATCAATGTGGTTTTGCCAGCCCCGTTCGGCCCGACGAAGCCGACTCGCTCCCCGGCGTGCAATTCGAGCGCGACCCCGTCGAAGAGCGGGGTCGCGTCGTAGCCCCGGGAAATGTTCGCGCAAGACAACAGCAGCATAAGCGGGGAACCGGCGGCCGGAAAAACAGGGGTTCGTGGCGAGGGAACAACCTATCGCTAAGATATGGAAGGTGACGTATCTCAGAGGGTGGACTATGGCGGACGACTCCCCGCTTGACGACTATCGCTTCCAGTTCGGCCACGACGCCGGGAATTTGTCGCAGGTACTCGATCAACTGAATGATGCTTTGCGGATCGTGAATCAGCACACCGTCTACTGCCGGGTCGACCGGGGCGAACGCTCCGGCGAGCCGCCGCGCGATATCGCGGAGTTGATCCGCTTGGTGCAGACGGCGAAGGTGCTGACGCAGGAATCGCTGCTGCGGCTGAAAACGGTATCGGCCGGGGAGTGACTCCCCGGCCGAAACGATCGGACTTCGCACTCGCGATTAGAATTTGATTTCGACATTGCCGCCGGTGATCTCGATCTTGCGGTTCATGTCCCCTTTTTGAATCCCTTCCGGGATTTGAGGAATGATGGTGTCGCTGCCATCCGGGCCGTTGATTTGAAACCGATAGGGACCTTTGATTACTTTCCCACTGAATTTGCCCGTCTCGTCGAGCGAGAATTGAGCGGGCCGGGCGACGCCGCCGGTCGGCATCAAGTGTAGCTTCAATTTCAGCGACTTAGCCGATTTGAGATCGACGCCGGTTACAGAGCCTGTCACGTCAACCTCTTCGCCGGGAGTCGTTTCAGTGTAGCTGCTGCAACCCGCGAAGGCCATCGCTGCGGACGTGATCAGCGCGAAGGTAAGGGAACGAACAAAAGTCATGTCAATACTCCGGTGATTCAGCAAGCCCGGCCGGCGTGACCGCCGGCCCGACCTGTACGAGGATACGAATCGATCAGTCGAGGTTGAAGACTTGGCCATCGGCCGCGGCGGCGAGCCACTTGAGCGTCACGCCGGGGATGCTCGAACGGAGGAAGCGCACCGAGCCGTCTCCCATCACTGCGTTGCAACCGCCAGTGTGGAAGCTGAAAGGTTCATCGTTCGGGCCGCAGTTGTTCGTCCGCCATGGGCAAACTCCCGGGCCGCCCATCGGCGTGGCGTTTTGGTTAATAGCGGCGGTGCGGTCACCAAGCGAATTGCTCGGGCCCGACAAACCGTTGGTGCCCGAATCCGGGTCGGCCCAAGCGTACATGCGGCGACCGCCGGTGGAACCGCCGGACCACTCGACGCCTTCGCCGTTCGGCGAAGGACGCGAAGAGAGGCTGGCGAATTGACCGGCAGTCGGGTGAGCGCGACCGGCGTCTTCGATGCAAAGGAGGGTGTTCGAGGTACCATCAGTAACGCCAACGATGGCGCGGCCGGTGTTGCCGCAAGTCAACATGCCTTCGCGTGTTTGCGCCAGCCGGCGGGCCGCGACGGTTGGCCGAGTACCGATCGGGGTAGTGGCGCCGGGGGTCATGCCATCCTCGATGTCCGACACCGCGACGAACATATAGTCCCAAGCGCCGTAACCGAGGGGGTCGCCCCGTTCCGGAGCGACCGGCGTGCTCGGGCAAACGAACGTTTTGATCTTCGTCTTGGCGGCGAGAACCGTATTCGGGAAGTTCGGGTCGTTGTACACCGCGCCTCGGGCACTCGGGTGGATTTGGGAAAGCGCGTAACCAGCTGCAGTCATTTGGCCGTAGGCGAGCGATTGATCCATCATTCGGAAGACGTTTTCTTGTTCGATGTACGGGAGTAACAGAGTGGGCGTCGACTGGGTCATGTACACGGTCGCGGCACCGCCTGTGCTATCGCACTGGCCGGGGTGAGGCAAAAACCCGCTGGCCGATTCGAAGTTGTGTACGGCCAAACCGATCTGCTTCAAGTTGTTGGTGCACTGCATCCGGGCGGCCGCCTCGCGAACCTTCTGAACGGCGGGCAACAACAAACCGATGAGGATTGCGATGATCGCGATCACCACGAGCAATTCGATGAGCGTAAACCCGGCGCGACACAAATACGACCGACGGGGACGATGCGAAACGATCACTGGGCGTTCTCCGAAAACGAGGAGCGAACAAAGGAGGCGAGACTGAGTTGCGGCACCCTAATTACAACCCAAATTTTACAAGGCTCACGCGGAACCGAGTGAAGAGTCCAAGTGTTTTACAAGAAGATTCGATGAAGAAACAAACAACGATGCGTTGGGAGCCGCGTGCCCCCTCCGCTAGAGTAACCGGGTTGATACTTCGACTCCGGGCCACCATGCGCAAAATCCACGTGATCGACAGCCACACAGGCGGGGAACCGACGCGGGTTGTCGTCGCCGGTGTGCCCGATCTCGGTGGCGGCACCGTCGCTGATCGTACCCGTGTTTTCGCCGAAGAGCACGACGCCTTCCGCTCGTGCGTGGTGAACGAACCCCGCGGGTCGGACATCCTCGTCGGGGCCCTGTTGCTGCCGGCCGTCGATCCCGCGGCAGCGTGCGGAGTGATCTTCTTCAACAATGTCGGTGTGCTGGGCATGTGCGGGCATGGCACCATCGGTCTGGCCACCACCCTCCGGCACCTCGGCCGCATCGGGCCGGGGGTCCACCGCGTCGAAACCAGCGTCGGTGACATCGCCATGACACTGCACCCCGACGGCCGGACGAGCGTGCGCAACGTCCCGAGCTGCCGGCTCGCGAAAGACATCGCCGTGGACGTGCCGAACCTCGGCCGAATCGTCGGCGACATCGCCTGGGGCGGGAACTGGTTCTACCTAGTAGGTGACCACGGCGAAGACCTGACGGTGCAAAACGCGAAGCGCCTCACCGACGTGACGTCGCGCATCCGCGCGGTCTTGGAGCGGGACGGAATCGCGGGCACCGACGGCGCGGCCGTCGACCACATCGAACTTTTCAGCCCGCCCGGTGACCCCGCGAACGACAGCCGCAATTTCGTCCTCTGCCCCGGCCTCGCCTACGACCGCAGCCCCTGCGGCACCGGCACGAGCGCGAAGCTCGCCTGCCTCGCGGCCGACGGCAAGCTGAAACCGGGCGACATTTGGCGGCAGGAAAGCATCCTCGGCAGCGTCTTCGAAGCGAGTTATGAAGTCGGTGACTCGGGGGCGATCATTCCGACGATCACGGGGCGGGCGTACCTCACGGCGGATGCGGTTCTGCTTGTGGATGAGGATGATCCGTTCCGATGTGGGATTGGTCGGCTTGTACCATTACCTCCAACGGGTGCAGGGCCGTGCGGCCCGTGAGGTCGCGGATCTGATGCCGGCAACTCGTGCCCGTCGCCACGATCGTCGCTTCCGGCGCGGCGTTCAACTTCGGGATCAGGTCCAAGTTCGCGATGCGAACACTGAGTTCGTAGTGCTGTTTCTCGTAGCCGAAGGCCCCTGCCATGCCGCAGCAGCCCGCGTCGAGGGCGGTCGCTTCGCAGCCGGCGCCGGCCAACGCCTCCATCGTCCCGGCGACGCCGACGAGCGCCCGCTGGTGGCAGTGCGGGTGAAACAACACCCGCGGACGGTCGGTTGTCACCGGCTTCGTCGGGAGCACTTTCGCCAGGAAACTCTCCGCGAGTTGGGCCGATTGCGCGATGGCTTCCGCCGCGGCGCCGGGGACAAGTTCGGGCCATTCGTCGGTCAAGGTGAGGATGCAACTCGGTTCGAGTCCGAGGATCGGTACGCCCTGCGCCGCCGCACCCGCCAACTTCGCGATCCCATGCTTGGCCAAATCGCGGGCGTCGCGCAAGTAGCCCTTGGAGATCATCGCCCGGCCGCAACAGATGGACGCCAGTGTTACGGAATAGCCGGCGCGTTCGAGCAACGTCACCGCCGCCCGGCCGATCTGCGGCTCTTGGAATGTCGTGAAACAGTCGTCGAGAAGGACGACCGGTTTCAAATCCGCTCCCGTTGGTCGCGGCGAAGACAGTCTGGTTGCGAACCATTTTCGGAAATGCTCAGCGTGCAGCTCAGGCAAACTCCGGCGCCGGTCGATGCCGGCCAAACCTTGAAGCAATCCCCGGGTGATGGAGCGCCGCGCGATCCAATTGGCCACCTCCGCGAAGCCCGCCCCCAACGGGCTGAGGATGTGGACGTTTTTCACCAGCGTGTGCCCCAGAGGTCGGGTGCGCTTCGCGTAGTAGGCTTGTTGGAACTCCGCCTTCAACTTGGCGAGATCGACATTGCTCGGGCACTCGGCCTTACACGCCTTGCAACTCAGGCATAATTCCATGACCGGGGCGAGCCAGCGCGAAGCCAGCGGCGTGGCTTCGGTCGGTTCGCTCAACGCGATGCGCAGCGCATTCGCCCGGCCGCGCGTGCTGTCCTGCTCGTCGAGGGTCGCCCGGTAACTCGGGCACATCGCGCCGCCTTGCGTCTTGCGGCAGACGCCGGCGCCGTTGCAGAGTTCGATGCTGCGGAAGAAGCCCCCCTGCTGCGAGTAATCGAAGATCGTCTCGGTCTCCGGCGTCTCCGCACCGGGGACGAAACGCAGGTTCGCTTCCATCGCGGGGCCGTCGACGATCTTGCCGGGGTTGAAGACGTTGGCCGGGTCGAAGGCGTGCTTGACTTGGCGGAAGGCGTCGTAAATCCGGTCGCCGAACATTTTGCGGTTCCACTCGCTGCGCACGAGTCCGTCTCCGTGCTCACCGCTGAGCGAGCCGTTGAATTCGAGGACGAGATCGGTGACGTCGGTCATGATCGCCCGCATCCGCACGAGGTCGGCACGGTCGTGCAGATTCAACACCGGGCGGATGTGCAAGCAACCGACGCTGGCGTGTCCGTAGAAGGCGCCGTCGGTGCCGTGCTTTTTGAAGATCTCGCGGAAGCGTGCGGCGAACTCGGGCAAGCGCTCCGGGGCAACGGCGCAATCTTCGACGAACGTCACCGGTTTGCCGTCGCCGGGCATGCCGTACAGCAATGGCACCGCCGCGCTGCGGAGACTCCAAAGTGGATCGCGCAGCGCCGGGTCGATTGCGCGCACCGCTGCTGACAGGCCGTTGACACCGGCGAGCCGCTTCGCCAATTTTTCGACGCGATCCTCGACTTCCGCGATGGTGTCGCCGAAAAATTCGACCATCAGAAGTGCCGCAGGGCGCCCGTGGATCGCGGCCATTGTCCGACTCAGCGCGCGCTGATTCCGGGCGAGGTCGATCAGCATCGAATCCATCAATTCCACGGCCGATGGCTGGAATTCTAGGCAGATGGCAAGCGCGTCCAGTGCCGCAGCCAGCGAATCGAAATGCGGCACTAGCAGCCCGCGCTGTTTCGGCCGGGGCACCAAGTTCAACTCCGCCCCCGCGATGACGCCGAGCGTACCCTCGGATCCCACGAGCACCGGGACGAGGGAATTGGCGTGCGTCTTCGCGTTCTCCGGCAGCAGCCCCGCGAGGTTGTACCCGCTGACCTTCCGCAGGATTTTCGGCGTCCGTTTCTCGATCTCGTCGGCATTCCCGCGCACGATCTTGCCGACCTCGCGATAGACGTGTCCCTCGGTGGTCGTGAGTTCTTCCTTCGCGTCCCGTTCCATCTCCGAGAGTTTACGAAACTTCGGCATCGATCCGTCGGCGAGGATCATCGTGAGCGACCGGATGTGATCGACCGTTTGCCCGAACAGAACCGAACGTGCCCCGGCCGAGTTATTGCCGATCATGCCGCCGAGCGTGGCCCGGTTGATCGTGGCGACATCCGGACCGAACATCAAGTCGTGCGGCGCCAGTTTCGCATTGAGATGCTCGAGCACCACGCCCGGTTCGACGGTGACTCGCCGTCCTGCGACATCGACTTCGCCCACGGCATTCAAGTACTTGGAACAATCGAGCACGATGCCCGCGCCGATGCTCTGCCCCGTCAAACTGGTGCCGGCGCCACGAGCCGTGATCGGCACGTTCAACTCCGCGGCGATCTGCACCGTCGCTTGCAAGTCGGCGATCGTGCGCGGCACGACGACCCCGAGCGGCACGATGCGGTAGTGGCTCGCGTCCGTGGAGTAGAGGTGCCGGGAGGTGTCGTCGAAACGCACTTCCGCCGACGTGTGGTGAGCCAAATATTTGACGAGCGACTCGCGTCGCACCGCGAGGAATTCGGTCGGGTTCATGCAGAGGATTGTAGGGCGGCTGGAGTCATCGTGCTTCGTTGTTAAACTCGCATTGAGTTCCTGCGCTCCGGCACGATCACACAGTCCGAGAAAGCCCCAGGAACGGGCCCGAGAACGCGGGCCCGTTCCTATCGTCCCTACTTCACCAGCTTCTCGAGGTCGTCCTTCAAGCCGGGGCCGCTCTGGGCGTTGCGGTTGGCCATCTTCCCGTCTTTGTCGATGAGGAAGATGTGCGGGAGCATCTGGATGCCGTAGCTCGCGGCCAGCGGTGACGCGTCGAGGCCGCCAGGGGCGTGCAGGTGGGCGCCTTGCAACCCGGCCGTTTGCAGGGCCTTCAGCGCATCCGCTTTCGTCGCGGGGTCATCGAGGGAGACGGTGACGACGTTCACCTTGTTCCCCAACGCCTTGGCTACCTCTGAGAGGGCTTTCAAGTCGTCGGCCCCGACGCCCCAGCTCGCCCAGTAAAAGACGAGCGTCGGTTTGCCGATCAGGTTTGCCTCAGTGACGGCGGCGCCGTCGAAGGTCATGCCGGAAATCTTGAAGGGTTGCCCCTCGCTCGTGAGGCGATTGACGGCCCCGGTCGCCTTGGCCGCGTACGGGTGCATTTTGTGCTCGGCCGCCAGTTTCTCGTACCAGCCCTTCGCGGCGGTTTCCCCGTCTTTGCCGGCGAACTCGGACGCGATGGCGAGCCGCATGAGCGCTTCGGGGGCGTCGGCCGAAATGCCGAACTCCTTGATGAACGCTTCGAGTTGCTCGCGGTACGAGGCCTGAGCCTTGATCACGTCGGCGCCCTTGGCGTCCCGCAATTTCACGGCGATCTCGGCCGCGATCAGGCGGAACTGGACATAGGGCTGGGCTTCGGATTTGCCCGCGGCGAAAATGGCGACCTTCCAAGCCTTGAGGCTTTCGAAGGCTTTGATCTGGCTCGGATCGGACTCCACGATCCCTTGCAGGGCGTCGATAAACTGCTTGAGCCAAGGGAGTTGTTCCGAAGCCGTCGTCTTGCGGACACAGACTTCGAGGATCGCGGCGCGCTCGGCGTGGTAGCGTGCCATATCGGCGGCGTTTGCCGGCGGCTTGACCTGCCCGAGTTGCGCCACCTCGGCTTTGATCGCTTCCGGAATCCGGCCGGTGCCGGTGCTCGGCTCTTCGTCGATCGAGCTGCCCGTGCCGGGGCCATCGATCGCTTTCCACGCGCGGCCGACCAGCACGAGTTCGCCCGTCTGGAAGACCTCCATCGCTTTGCCATCGCCCGTGTCGAGCATGATGGTGCCGCTCTTGTGCTTCAGCAAATCCTCGCGGCCGCCGAAGGTGTCGGCCGGCGTCGCTTGCGGCACTGCGAAAATCGACTGCATGAAGCGAGCTTTGTCGGACAGCTTCAGGCCATCGACCGTCGCGGCCAAGCGCTTGGCGGCGTTGTCGGCACGGAGCTTCATTTTGGCGGCGTCGGCGGCAGGGAGGGCGAGGGCTTTGAGGTCGCCGTCTTTCACCAGCAGGGCCTGCAACCGGGCCGGGTTCTTGGTGGCGATGGCGGCGAACAGCTCTTGGCTCACCTCTTCGGGCGAAATCGCGATCCAGTCGTCGATGGTGCCGTTCCCGTCGAGATCCGCGCCCCACTTGCTGCCGTTGACGCCGAGCCAGCGGAACTGATCCGGCTTGCCGGTGCCGCGGGAATCCATCTCGCGGTAAGATTCGACACCGTCGACGAAGTAGCTGTAAATGTTGTACTTCGCGCCACCGGTGGTGTCGATGAACTGGCGTAACTTCTTGCCCGCGCCGTCGGTCACGACGATGCCCTTGGCCCCGGCGGGCCAAGTCATTTGTTCGACCTTGCACGCGGCGATGTCGGCGCCCGTCGGGGTAGCCACGATCACGCCCGGTTGAATCGGGGCGCGCGCGAGCACCGCCTCGGCTTTTTGCGCCCGGGCTTCGCCGCCCAATGCCCCGCCCAGAAGGGCCAACGTCCCCAGAACCCGCACGGTGATACGCTTGGTCGCCATCCCTGAACCTCCGAAACGGTGCGGGCTCGGCATCCTGCCGGCCCAACGGAATCTACCCGTATTACCATTATCGGCCGGATAACCGGGGCAAGTTGATCCTTTCGGGTGGGGCAACTCGGATTGCCAACGACCCGGCGCCTAGTGTAAGTTTTGCAAATCTTACAGCTCGCGGCATGGGTATCGGTATGCGTTCGACTCCATTGCGGATCGCGTTGCTCGGAACTCCCCGGTCCGGCAACACATGGCTGCGCTTCCTGCTAGGTGCCGCGGCCGGGATTCCGACCTGTGCGGTGCACGAACTCACCGACGCCATGCTCACGGACCTACCTCCCGAATGCATCGTGCAGATCCACTGGCGGCGCGATCCGGAGTTCTTAAAACTGCTCGCCGCGAACGGATTCCGCGTGCTCACCATCGCCCGGCACCCGTTCGATGTGTTGATTTCGATCGTGCAATTCGCCATCCACGAGAGCGAATCGGATCGATGGCTCTGCGGCCGGGGCGGGGACGAGTCGGGACTGTTCGGGGCCTTGCCGCGGAGCCGGGCGTTCGTTGAATATGCGACGGGTGACCGGGCGCGGGAACTCTTCGGCATCACGGGGGATTGGTGGACGCACCCCGGCGCCGTCACGGCCCGGTACGAGGATATCGTGCGCGACCCCGTCGGCGAGCTCGGCCGTTTGCTGGCCGCGTTCAGCCCGGAGTCGAACGCGGACTTGGCCGAGGTCGTGGCACGGCACGACCTCCAACAACTCCGGAAGACCTCGTTCAATAATCACTTCTGGAAAGGGCAGCCGGGGCTGTGGCGGCACCTGCTCCCCGCTGCCGAAGCGCGCGATATCGCCGACGCGCACGCGTGGCATTTGCAACTGCTTGGCTACACCTGCGATGCGGATGGGGCCCTCACCAACTCGGCGGCGGATCGCAATTGGATCTCGGCGAGTGGCCCGAGTCTGCGCGCGGCGCTGCGCCGCGCCGCCGCGAGCCATGTGCATGAGCGCGAAGCGCTGCGGGCGGAGTGCGAGGCGTTGCGGGCCGAACGGGCGGCCCTTCACATCGAGAACGACCGATTCGAGCAGCAATTGCACACGGCGAGGGTGGAGGCCGCGCAACAGCGCGCCCGGATGGTGCCGTTTGAGGGATTGCAGGGGTTCTCGGTGAAGGTGGCCCGCGCCGTGCAAACCGTGCGTGACCGTGTGCGCCCGAACCAGCCGCGGTGAAACGAGAGGGAGCGGCGCGAACACAGTTGCATTCAGCAGTGTCACGTCACCACAATTCTCCGAGAATCTTCCAAATTATCTTTGCCTCGATTGTCC
>Ga0105047_10020478_pt1 | contig 10162 bp, 11 predicted proteins | sample MAT04_FD_78384 | JGI IMG/M metagenome (GOLD analysis project Ga0105047, IMG submission 78384) | Freshwater microbial communities from Lake Fryxell liftoff mats and glacier meltwater in Antarctica - MAT-04 (megahit assembly) | ecosystem: Environmental > Aquatic > Freshwater > Ice > Liftoff... | reverse complement strand
CTGGCGAGCGGCATGCGTCAGCTTGCCGGTACAAGAACGAGGTACCGGAGGGCTCACGCCGCTCCGCTCACCGGTCTCATTTCTGGCCGAGCGAAGTGATGGACCGGGGGGAGGAACTCCGCGAGTGGTGAATTCTGGATTGGCTTCTGACACGGTGTCGGGCGAGAGCGATCGAGCGTAGAAGAGCGACGGTGCAAACCCCCTCCCGGACATTGCTTCGCTCGTCCGACCTCCCCCAGACGCTCCGCTTGGGGGAGGTTGATTGCGAATGTACCTCCCCCAGACGCTCCGCTTGGGGGAGGTTGCGTGCGAACGTCTGGCCGCAGATCCGACAGTTGTTGAACGAGTATTCTATGCGTTTCGATTCTACGATTGTGATGTGGCGCTGAAACGCCAGAAAACATGGTCGGTATTGGTTTCGTCGAGCGACGCGAATTTGGCCCAGGTCAGTCCTTCGAGGCGAATCGAAAAAACAGGTGATATGGAAACGACTTGATACATCCCGCAGGCGATTCGTTGGACCGTCCCGCGATCATTGCTGACCGGGCCTTCATAGTTTAGATAGATCAATCGATGCGGCGGCAATTTTTGGGCGGCGATAGGTTCCTCGGCGCACGGTTGTCGCAACAGCCGCCAACACATGGCATGATCCGTGTTCTCAAGCAGGAAATCCCAGTGCCAGTACGGATGGTCGTGAAGCAGGATGCAGAATCGTTGCAGTGGAGACTGTTTGTCGTCGGCCTGCGCGTCTGATGGATGATCAGTACCCATCGGCCGGGGCTTTGTCGTCAAAGCGAATCGGTTCGAGGTTCAGTCGTAGGCGGCATTCGTCGAGCATCGCCTGCGTCGCACTGGCACCGATGCGTGTGACACCAATTTCACGACACTGTAATAGGGCGTCCATATCTCTCATGCCACCGGCGGCCTTGACCTGGACGTGCGGAGCGGAGTGTTTTCGCATCAGTCGCAAGTCGTCGAACGTGGCACCTCCAGTTCCGTAACCGGTTGACGTCTTGACCCAGTCGGCATTGAGTTCGCTGCAGATTTCGCACAGGCGAATCTTGTGGGCGTCTTCCAGATAGCAGTTTTCGAAGATGACTTTGACTTTTTTACCTGCGGCGTGAGTCACATCAATGACGGCTTTGATATCGTTTCGTACGTAGTCCCAGTCACCGCTGAGGACGCGACTGATGTTACACACCATATCCAGTTCTTCACCGCCATCGGCGATCGCCTGGACCGCTTCTGCAGTTTTTGACGCCGTCGTGTGACCACCGTGCGGGAATCCGATCACGGTGCTGGCCTTGACACCGGAACCGTTCAGGATTTCAGAACATCGTTTCAGATAGTGCGGCTGAATGCACACGCTGCCTGTCTGGAACAGAATCGCCATGCGACATCCAGCTTCGAAGTCGGCAAATGTCGATGTTGGTTTCAGCAGCGAATGATCAATCATCCGCGAGATATCTGAATAGGTGTAGTTCATATGTTCTTCTTTGAGCGGCCTGTTTTCCGGTCTGTTTCGGCGAGCGGAGGGACGTGAGTCCCCTGATGTCTGTTTCGGCGAGCGGAGGGACGTGAGTCCCCTGATGTCACGAATGCAGATCTGCCTAATGTAGGCAAACATCGTCTGGCCATCAAACACAGCGAGTGAGAATCACCGGCCGTCGCGGGTTCGAATCGCGGCACTTCTCGCACCGACCGACTCACGAAGTCGGGCGCGCTGCAAAACGGCTCACTATGCCCGGAGAACGCGGTACCACCCGGCATCAGGATAAGAAGGATCAAGCTGGCCGCGAACGAACGCGTTGCTGCAGTTCTGTCAGCCGGGCCTGAACATGATCGTACATGGCCTTGTCCTTTGTTTTGGAAGAAATTTTGTAACCGTTCAAGAACTTGCAACATTAGGAGTAGTATTAACCACGAAATACACAAAGGACACGAAAAAGCAGAACCTCTGCTGGTGCTTTTGTGGTCCGGCAATGAGGCAACGAGCAATGGCTGAAATACTGTTCAAAGATGAAAGCTACAAAATCATGGGAGCGATGTTCGAGGTTTACAAAGAGATGGGCTGCGGCTTCCTCGAACCGGTATATCAAGAATGTGTTGAATTCGAACTAGCTGACCAACAAATACCTTTTGTCGCCCAGGTTCAGTTAAAGCTGAATTACAAGCACCATCTCCTGAAGTCAAAGTACACCCCAGACGCCATCTGCTTTGGCAAAATCGTTTTGGAGCTTAAGGCGGTCAAGGAGATCACTGACGAGCATCGCGCCCAGGTTCACAATTATTTGAAAGCGACCGGTTATCGCCTTGGCATCATTGTCAACTTTGGGCACTATCCAAAATTGCAATCTGAACGCATCGTCCGATAAAAGAATTTTAGAACCCCTAACAAAACCTGCGTGAGCCGCGGAGGTTTTGTTAGGGGTTCTTAGAATAAAACCGTGAGATGCATTAACCATACAAAGAAGAACAAAACCAATTTTTCGTGTTTTTCGTGTTTTTCGTGGTCAACAAAAGAACTAACTCGTGAACGGTTGCGATGTTTCAACTCCACTACGCATCTTCTTTGCAGAACCGAACTGCGATTGTATGCACCGCGCTCTGCCGCGACGAATCATCAGGAGTGGAATTTTTTGCTCCGATCGAATCTTTCCGCTCGCCACAATCCGTGATGTTCTGTGTTACGCATTGTGAATAATCGAAAAATCTTTCCTGATCGTGTTGCCTGAATTTTCGGTAGTGTCGGAGCGAGCGGCCTAATACAGCGAAGCCGGACCAGTGGCAATTTGTGCGTTTTCGCCGCGTGTTTGGCACGGGAAGTCCGATTTCGCTTTCCGCTGGCAGGAGCAAACGCAAAAAACGCCGAAACCAGATCTGTATGAAATCAGAATGGAATGCCTGGGTTAATCGTGCAGAGATGCAAACTCAACGCAATGGCCGGAGGGATGTCGGATGCGACTTGAACGGAATTCACTTATTGCCGTGACGCTGATCGTGATGGCAGGCTGCTCGGCCAATCGGCAGACGCGGAAAACAGACAGTGTCTACAATTCGTCCGAACCCGTTCCGATGCCGATGCGTCACGCGGACGAGTATGATTCCGGGCCGGCCCAGTACGAGTATGATTCCGGGCCTGCCCAGTACGAATATGAATCCTCGCCGCCGCAAAGTGATTCTCCCGATCGTTCAGGAAAGCAATATCCGCCCGCTGTTCCGATGCGTGAACCTGTCCCGGCTCCGCCTGCGATTGGTGTGTCTCGGGTCAAGAGTGTGAGCTGGGAACGCCAGGCGGACGCTCAAAACCATTTCAGAAATTGCAGCGATGCGACGTACTCAGGCGGAAGCAGCGATGGACAACAATCCATGTTGCCTGTTGAGTATTTCACAGAAGGTTGTGTGACTGGTCCTCCTGCGACGTGTGCACCGAGCCGTCGATGTCGCGAAAAAACAAGCGTCATCGAAATGCTCCACGGCTGGCGGCGCGGCGCAAAGTCACATCGCAATGAGCAAGCTCAGGCACTACAGAATTCCTGCAATCCAACTTATGGTGACCCAAGCTGTTTTGCGCCGCAAGGCGTACAGGAATCCATGCTGGATGATCAATGGATGCACGAATCGCCGAAAGTCATGCCGCAATACATCGGCGGCGAACACGTGGAACCGAATACTGGTGGTCACGGCAGCGGCCTGGCCGAACCACTTCAGGAAAATGGTTTGGGCGATCAGACAGGCACGCGTAATTCACTGATTCTTCAGGACGAAATGCTGCAACAGCCGTTCGGTCCGGTCGAAGGCCCCGAAAGCACGCTGCGGACATTTGAAGCTCAGACGTCACCAGACATCGAAGCCCGACCGCTGTTACCGACACCCAATCCCGCTGCCCTGCAATCATTGCCGACAGCCAATCACAGTGCGGCTGGTCAATCCCCGGCAACTCTGCCCCCACCCGTTCCGGCACACACGCAGCAGCACAGCCAGCCGGATGCAGTAAAACGCGTCACGCAGCCTCCGCTGTGGCCTCGACGGACATCGCCAGCGGCGATTCCGGTATATTCTCCGAAGGCGAGTTCGGCAGAAATTCCTGTCGCGGTCCCCGCAGTACCAGATGATCTGTCGCTTCCGACAATCCAGCCCGGTCGCAGAATCTGAATTTGTCTGAGTCGATTCTCAAATCAAAAAAGCCGGAACATGTGCAGCACCTGTTCCGGCTTTTTGCGTTAGTGTGCCAATCGACGGATCGGGATTTGAGCGTTTTCAAAAACGCAGAAACGCGGCTGGGATTCAATTTCACTGCGATTCGTTGTGAGATCTGTTGACGAACTGCGAAAAACGGACATAATCCGCCGCCTGAAGGAGTTAATTGACGAATCGAACATCGCAAGGCAGTCACGGATCGTTGTTGTTTGAATGGCATCAACGGGATTGGCTTCTCGAAACCGCCATTGCTCAGCAGTGAGTTTCGGACGGACCTCGATTTCGTTACAGTTCTGAAGGTGTTTTTCTGGATTATCAGGAAGACATTTGAACTGCGGGTGTAGCTCAGTTGGTAGAGCACCACGTTGCCAACGTGGTTGTCGAGGGTTCGAGTCCCTTCACCCGCTTTTTCCTTGATCCTGACTTCTATGGAAGTTCAAACGTTCACGATCTTAGCAAAGGTTCCGTAATGAGTTCTGACCTGGCAGGGCAGGCTGTAGCCGACAGCGAAGAAACCGCTTCTCGCATGTCGCTGAAGGTGGAAATCAAGGCGATTGGTGCTTGCCGCAAGCATATTTCCGTGACCGTTCCGGAAGCCGACATTCGCACAATTCGTGATGCCGCGTTGGGAGAGCTGTCTCAAAAGGCAGAGGTTCCCGGTTTTCGCGTTGGCAAAGTGCCGACAGCGTTGCTTGAAAAGCGGTTCAAGAAAGAAATCTCCGCAGACATCAAACAAAAAGTTTTGATGGCCAGTCTGGAGCAACTGTCAGAAGACAGTAAGATCGAACCGATCAGCGAACCACGAATTGACGTCGAGAGTCTGGACATCCCGGAGACTGGCGATTTTCATTACGAATTCGACGTGGAAGTCCGGCCGGATTTTGATTTGCCTGATTACACCGGAATTTCTATCAATCGCTCCGTAAGCGAACCGACTGCGGAAGAATTTGAAGAGTACAAGCAGCTATTTCTCGAATCTTACGCTGAGCGTGTTACGGTGGACGAGCCTGCCGCCGCTGGCGATTTCGTCATCTGCAGTCTGCGGTTCGAGTATGACGGTAAGGTCATTCGCGAGATGGGCGACCAGGCACTGCGGGTGATGTCGCAACTGGACTTCCAGGATGCTGTGCTGGTGGATTTCGATAAGTTGATGATCGGGGCCAAAGCGGGTGACAATCGTACGGCAGGCATTCAGATCTCACTGCAGTCTCCCATGATTGAGATGCGTGGTGAAACGGTAGCTGCGACCTTTGAAGTGACCGAGGTTCAGCAGTCGCGTTGTCCCGTGGTTGATCGCGAATTCTGCGAACGCGTCAACGCTCAGGATGAGGTCGATTTTGAAAGTCAACTTCGCAGTTCAATGACGCGGCAGTTGGAATATCGGCAGCGACAGGAAACGCGCAGTCAGGTTCTCGAAAAAATCCTGGCGTCGGCCGACTGGGATCTTCCAGAGTCGCTTGTTCGCCAGCAGACTGACAACGCTTTGCGTCGGGAAATGCTTGAGATGGCTCAGGCTGGATTCACGCGCGAACAAATCATGGCTCGCGAAAATAAAATCCGACAGGATGCTCTGGCCACGACGACGCAGGCTTTGAAAGAGCATTTTGTGCTCGACAAAATTGCGACCGTCGAAAACATTGAATGCGATGAAAATGATATCGAACGTGAAATGCTGACAATGTCATTTCAAAGTGGTGAACCTGTCCGCCGCATTCGCGCTCGACTGGCAAAATCAGGGATGATCGAAAACCTTCAGGCACAGTTGCGAGAACGTAAAGCTGTCGATTTCATCCTTGAGCACGCTGCGATCGTGGATGTGCCGCGTCAGAATCAAACGAAACAGAATCAGATGTCAGTTCGGTTTGCAATCTGCGGGAACATGGCATCCAGTTTGATCGATGATACCGCTGTTGCCCCTGAGGAAGAATCTGTATAAACTCAGACTGGTCTGACGCAACAGGCGCGCGTAGGATTACGCGGCGCCTGTTTTTATTGGCAAAGTGCCACTCCGAATTTCCCAAAGACGAAATCGAACACAGCAGGATTGAGCGAATGAAGGACCCGCGACTGGACTATATGCCGATGGCAGCACGTGAATACTCGGCTCAACGTCAGATGACGGTCGGTGACTTACTGCTCGACAATCGAATCATTTTTCTTGACGGCCCGATTCATGACGGCAGTGCCAATCTGGTGATCATGAAGTTGTTGTTCCTGCAGTCCGAAAATCGCCATCAGGACATTCATCTGTATATTAACTCGCCCGGCGGTTCGGTAACTGCCACCCTGGCGATCTACGACATTATGCAGTTTATTGAATGCGATGTGGCGACCTACTGCGTGGGGCTGTCAGCCAGTGGTGGTGCCATTCTTGTCGCAGGCGGTGCGGAAGGAAAGCGTTTTGCTCTGAAGCATTCCAAAATCATGATCCATCAGCCGTATGGCCAGGTAGGCGGCCAGGTTTCTGACATCGAAATCCAGGCTCGTGATATTCTCGCCGCGCGACAGTTGCTGAATGAGATTCTGGCAAAGCATACAAAGCAGACTGTTGAAAAGATTGCAAAAGACACGCAGCGGGATCACTACATGATGGCTCAGGAAGCCAAAGAGTACGGTGTTGTGGATGAGATTCTTGACCGAAAACCTGGTGAAAAAAAGAAGTAGACGACGCAACTCCGGTCGCGTTGCGGCGGCCCGGTTGTCATCGCACCGGACGCGATCCGGCAACTGTCCGGACCCTGAATTTTTCAACTCTGCTGGATTTCAGAAATGACAGTACTTGTTCCTTATGTGATTGAGAAGAATGGTCGCGACGAACGCGCCATGGACATCTACAGTCGTCTGTTGAAGGATCGCATCGTAATCCTCGGCAGTGGTGTCAATGATGATGTCGCAAACAGCATCGTGGCACAATTGCTGTTCCTGCAGTTCGACGATCCCAAAGCCGACATTCATCTGTACATTAACAGTCCGGGCGGTTCCATTACCGCCGGAATGGCAATTTACGATACGATGCAGTACATCAGTTGCGATGTGGCAACCTACTGTATTGGTCAGGCGGCCAGCATGGGAGCAATTCTGCTGACCGCGGGCGCACCGGGAAAACGCAACGCGCTGCCGAACGCACGCATCATGATTCACCAGCCGCTGGCCGGAATGGAAGGTACGGCGACGGAACTGGAAATTCACGCGAAAGAAGTCCTGAGAATCAAGGCTCGCATGAACGATATCCTGCTCAAACACACCGGCCAGACGCTCACGAAGATTGAAGAGGACACAGATCGCGACAACTTTATGTCGGCCGAGGAATCCAAACACTACAACCTGATTGACAATGTGCTGGAACGATTGGTGTAGTCCAGCATGTTGACGCGACTGCACTTAATTGCAATCCTTACGGTCTGCGGCTCGTCATACTTCGCTGGTGCTGCGGATTCCATCGACATCAGTTCCCGACGGGAATTGTTTGCTGACATGGCCCTGATTGAGAGCCTCGCCGGAGCCGCCGGGCTGCAGTTGCATCATCCCGTGCCTCGCGAAGTTACCGTGACGTTCGAAAAGCCGTGGGAAGGAAATGCCAGCGGATACCCCACGGTGTTCCGGGATGGGGATTTGTATCGTATGCAGTTTTCTGAATGACTGAAGGTGTCACGCGATTCCTGGGGTGTTAAAAATTCGATCACCGGCGTCGCCAAGTCCGGGCATGATGAATTTACGATCGTTCAGGCTGCGGTCAATCGCACATGTGAAGACGGTGACATCGCGGAACTCGTGTTGCAGTCGGGCAATGCCTTCCGGCGCGGAGATGATAGACAGCATGCAGATCTGTGGCACACCCCATTGTTTGAGTGTCTGAATCGCCATGCAGGCAGAGCCGCCGGTGGCCAGCATCGGATCCAGCACGAATGCCACATCGGGAGGATTACTCGACGGCAGTTTGTCGTAGTAATGAACTGGCTGGGCAGTGTGTTCGTCGCGATACAGTCCAAGATGCCAGACCTCGAGTTGTGGAATGAGCTCCGCGAGAGGCTCAACCATTCCCAGGCCAGCGCGCAGGATCGGCACTGCGGCGATACGTTCTGACAATTGACTGCACGTGGTGATCTCATTCGGGGTCTGAACAGTGATCGGCTGCAATGCCAGACTTCTCGTCGCTTCCGCTGCAAGCAGGATCGAAAGGATTCGGACGTGCCTCCGGAATTCCGCTGGCGGCGTCTGCGTGGCTCGCAGAAGTGCCAGATGATGCTGAGCCACGGAATGTTCAAGCTCGACGATGCGTGCTGGTTCAGTCAACATTGATCGGACTCCAATGGAAATTCGGGGTTTCGGTGAATGTCGTGTGCCGCGCAACCTTGAGATTTCTGCCACCGTTTCTTGTTACGGGATTGCGGCGACTCTGAAAGGCTGACACCATGTGTCGGCTTGAAACCTTGCATTTTGATGCGCCTTTTTTGTAGTAATTTCCATGTCCGTTGCATTTCAAAAGTGTATCCATTCTGACTGTGCTGCGACGTATGATGTCGGGCAGATTTTAACAGCGTGCCCCAAATGTGGCAGTCTGCTGGATATCGAATACGAATGGGACAGCATTCCGGTTCCGAAATCCTTGTCCGAATTTGAACGCCGCTGGGCAACTCGGCTCAATCCGATCGATTTCAGCGGTGTCTGGCGATTTCGCGAATTGTTGCGATTTGCGTCCGACGAACAGATCGTCACGATCGGAGAAGGTCAGACCATCCTGCAGAAAAACGACCGTCTGGCATCGACGTTGAAGCTGAATAACGACTGCCTGTACCTGCAGTATGAAGGCCTGAATCCGTCCGGCAGTTTCAAAGATAACGGCATGACGGCAGCATCGACGCATGCCAAAATGGTCGGCGCGAAAATGACGGCGTGTGCCTCAACCGGCAACACCAGTGCTTCACTCGCCATTTATGCAGGAGTCACCGGACACTTTCAATGTGTGGTCTTCGTGGGCAGTGGAAAAATCGCTTTTGGAAAGTTGTCGCAGGCGCTGGATTACGGAGCAAAAACTATCCAGATTCGCGGTGACTTTGATGATGCCCTGGCCCGCGTCCGCGAGATTTGTGCGAAACATCCGATTTACCTTTGCAACAGTGTCAATCCGTTTCGGCTGGAAGGTCAGAAGTCGATTATGTTTCGCGTTCTGGAAGGGCTTGGATGGCAAGTTCCTGACTGGATTGTTGTACCAGGTGGAAATCTTGGAAACAGCAGCGCGTTCGGCAAAGCGTTCATGGAACTGAAAAAACTGGGGTTGATCGAAAAAGTACCTCGCCTTGCGATCATCAATGCGGCTGGAGCCGGCACGCTCGAAGAATTCGTCAATCGTGGTGGTCTGAAATGGAACGAAGGTTGTCCTGATGCAAAACGAATCGACGCGCGTTATCTAAAGATGGACCAGCAGAATGAGCGTGCCTCAACGCTGGCCAGTGCGATTGAGATCAATCGCCCGGTGAATCTGGAAAAGGCGCTTCGAGCTTTGGAGTTCTGCAACGGAGTTGTTCGTTCCGTTTCGGATCAGGAGATCATCGATTGCCGAGCCAGAATTGCAGCGACAGGGTTCGGCTGTGAACCTGCCAGCGGTGCGACCGTTGCGGGTGTCATAAAACTTCGGGACGAAGGTGTCATTTCGGCGTCGGACCGAGTTGTCTGCATTCTGACTGGGCATCAGTTGAAAGATCCCGATCTCACAATGGCGTATCATTCCAACGACCCGCAGTTGATCGCAAAAAAACTCACGCCCGCCGGAGTCACGCAAACCCCATTTGCGAATCCACCGATCGTCGTCGACAACGAAGAATCCGCGATTCTCGCGGCACTGGGAATTCCGGGGTAGGACCAGTGGCGACGAAACCAACAGACTGCTGACCGGCGAGCGGCAGGACGTCAGTCCTCCGATTTTTTGCGTGGCAGGTTCATCGCGGCGTGGCGCGTGGGATCG
>Ga0105047_10020476_pt1 | contig 10162 bp, 5 predicted proteins | sample MAT04_FD_78384 | JGI IMG/M metagenome (GOLD analysis project Ga0105047, IMG submission 78384) | Freshwater microbial communities from Lake Fryxell liftoff mats and glacier meltwater in Antarctica - MAT-04 (megahit assembly) | ecosystem: Environmental > Aquatic > Freshwater > Ice > Liftoff... | reverse complement strand
GTAGGAATCGCCCTTGCCATCACGGATGTTGCCGATGTCGAGTTTTTGCGGCTTCGCGCCAGGGCCGGTGAAGCCGAGGTCGATGGTGAACCGCGGGTTCGTCAGGCCGTAATCGGCGGGATTCGGGGATTCATCGACGTAATCGGTGACCTCCAGGCGAGACAGGTCACCGGTCATGGCGGTCGCTTTGGCGTCGTCCGATTCGGTTTGGATGGGGGTTGCAATCCGCCATTCGAAGCCTTCGGCGGGTGCTGGCTTCGGTGTTCGGTTGAGAGCAAAGGACGGAACGATAGCCGGCTTCAAGTTCGCCGTGAGCACCTCCCCCATCAAGGCTTTGAGCGCCGTGTTCAATGCGAACGATTCGTTCTTCGCCACAGTCAGTTTTTCGAGTTTGAGTTCCGCGGTATCGAAGAGCCGCCGGCTGCGGTAGGCCAGGGCCGGGCGGTCGATGAAGTCGTTAAGCGTGGGAGTCTTATCGACTTTGGGCGTGGCCAGCGGATCGACTTCCTTCTCTTTGAACGAAATCAAGTTGACACGCTGCCAGCCCGCGACTTGAACGGGCAGTTGTTTCTTCGCTTCGTCGTATTTGCCGACGATGAAGGTGTACGATCGCATCGGGGCCGGTGGCTCGTTCTCCGCCGTCCGGATCTTGGCATTGACCACGACGCGGGTGCCAGCCGTGGCGTCGAGATCGAGTTCCTTGAGTTTGGCCGCGTCGGGATTGTCAACACGGTCGTCCTTGGTTTTCGCTTCGAGTTTCGCCAGTTGATCGAGCAATTCCGTCACCTTGGACGCCTCGGCGAGCACGTCGCCGACGTACCAGCGGTCCTGCTTGTCTTCGTCTTTCTCAGCGTCTTTGTTGCCCTTCTTGCGCGTGATGGTCACGGGTGGTTTGCCTTTTACCATCACCGTGGCGTCTTGCACCTCGCCCGTTTCGAACCGGGCCAGCGAGGCATCGCGCAAGTCCATCGGGTCGGCGAACAGGTCGTTCAACTTGTCCGCTTTCAGTTCGAAGACCAGATCGCTGTTCTTCAACTTGGCGTAGCGATATTCCTCGGTGATCGTTTTGCCCGGCGTGGGCGGAGCGCCGGGGAACGCGGGTGGACCGCCCGGTTCTTCCTTACTGGTGCTCCGCTTCACATTGCCGATTTCCACGGTGATCGAGGGCTTTCCGTCGGCCCGCGTGATCGTGATGATTCGAGTCGGCTTGTCGAGACCGGTCACGCTCGGTGATGAATCGGCAGGGCTCACGAACGACTCGACCCAAAGGTCCGGAATGACGGTCAATGCCGTGCGCAGTTTGGCGGGGTCGATGCGATCGCTCAAGGCAACGGACTTACCGGCGGGGTCTTTCGGCCCGGGGAACTCCAGAACCCAGGAGTTGGCCAGTTCGTTGACGAGGATGCTCGGCTCGCCAGTCGTGCGGTTCGCATCGCGGCGGGCCTCGGGCGTCGGACTGGTTCGCCGAAGTGTGTATGACATCGGCTTGTCGTCGGTGCGTTCAAAGGTGATTGCCGAATACTTGTCGCCCAACAGAGAAGTCCGTGCAGTGTTCTCGCCGCCGGAGACCTTCACGCGATCGGCATCGGGCACGAGTTGGCGGCGGCGGTAGGCTTCCGCCGAGCGACCGACCGTCGTGTAGATCTCGGGGGCGAGTTTGAGCACTTCCGCGTTATCGTTGACGCGCATGTAAGTCGGCACGGAGAACAGCGTTTCCCCGTCAGTGGGCGATGGCCGGCCGAAGCGCAACACCAAGGTTTTGCTGGACGAATCGGAAGCGATGTCGAGTTTGACTTCGACCACGGACTGGCCCGCGGCGAGGCCGTATTTCGAAAGATCGGCCCCGTCCGTTCCGAGCGGGATGACGGAGAAGAGCGTGCGAATCCCCGTCAATTGGAAGACGAGCGCGTTGACCACGCCTTCGCGGACTGGCCAGTTGCCGGGTTGAGTCCAACCGTCGGCGGTCTTCGAGAGCGTCAGCGTTGGACCACCCGTGGGAGTGATCTCTACCTTGCGGACAGCGTCGGACTGCAAGTTGGACCCGAGCGCCGTGACCGAGGCGGAGTTCGCCGTGTCGGGTTCGGGCTTCTTCAGCTTGAAGGCGGTGAGTGCGCGATCTCCGGCGACAAGCCAGAGCCCGCCGAGGGCGACCAGGACCAGGAGCAACAAGGTGACGAGCCAGCGCATGGTGCCGTGGGTGGTTGTGGAGTCTTGGGGGCGACCCCGCACCGTGCGGGGCCTGTCTTTCGCGGAGCGAAAGACGAAAGTCTCCTTTCGCTCCGCGAAAGGTCTTCGGTCGGCTATCGAACCTTCCGAATAATGAACGCAATGAGCCCGAAGTAAATCGCGAGCACCGGCAAGCCGAAGGCCACGGCCCGCCAGATGACGATGCCACCGGGCGAAATCTCGGCTCGCGGGTACTGCCAGCGGGCTTCCGTGGGGAGGTCCGTGGGCAAGCGGTCATCCCGTTTCAACAGCCAGTTACAAGAGTGGAGTAAAAGCGTTTCGCTGCCCGGGTCGAGCTTCTTGCCGGTGAACATCCCGCCGTGGCCGAGGGCGATCACGCGGACACTTTCACGCTTTTTCTGGCTGGCGGATACCGTCAAAAGTGCGGCCATCAGGCCATGATCGAACGGCAGACTATACACACTCGCGGCCATCAGGAGGGCGTAACCGGGGGGGGCCGCCGGGAACACGGCCGCCGGTCCCGCAAGGCCCGCGGCGGGGTTTGCTTTCGTGGGGAACTTCTCCGTGTCGAGCCAGTCGATCGGCACGGGAGTTTCGATGGCCACGCCCACGGGGAACGGGCCGCGACGCTCTTCGTCCCGCGTGCCGCGCTTGGATTCGTCCTGCTTCGTCGGGTCGAACTTGGGCAGGTAATCGTCCTCGACGAGCGGCTTGTCTTTGTTGTAACTCTCGGGCCCAGTGGTTGCGATGATCGGGTCGAACTTCGATCGCTGCTTCGCCGCATCGCTGACGTACAGCGGACGGTAACCGCTCTTCTTCACTTCCAAAGTTTGATCGACGGCCCGCGAGGTGACTTGGAAGGCCTGGCCGACGGGGTTGGCCGTTTTCCCCTCCATCGTGGGCCGGTCGAAGATCAACGGGGGGAGTTGAACGCTGACGCCGAAGGCCTCGTTTTGCCGTTCGGTGATGGCGACGAGTTCCGAATCGGTGAGGATCGTCTGCCGACTGGGGATGATGCCCAGCGCGGGTAGCATCGCCTCCACGTCATCGCGGTCACCGCCCCGGCGATCCACGTTCGTTGGGCCGACGGCGAAGAGCACGGGTTTGCCAGCAACGAGGAACTCCTTCACCACCTCGGCCTGGTCGCTGGACAGGTTGAACAGGCTCGGCGGGATAATCCCCTGTTCGCCCCGGCTGATGTCGATCACCGTCAGCCGAGGCACGATCAACAGATCGCACTCGGCAACGTACTGCTTGAGCTTGGACTTCACATCCACGATGCGGCGGTTTTCCGCCGTGCGGTCGTCCTTGAGCATCTCCTGGTACTTCGGTTTAAGTTTGTCCAGGTCGTTGCGGTTATCGAAAAGTTCTTGTTGGATTTGCGGAACCAACCGTTCGAGTTGAACCATGACGATGCGAATCTGTTCATCGTTTTGAATCCGGACGGCCACGAACTTTTGCAACTCGCGTGCCGCCAGCGTCAGGAGTCGAACCTTGGCCTCGTTCGTCGTTTCTTTGTCGGCTTGCTCGATCAGTTTCGCGGCGTTGGCCTTGGCTTCCAAGAGCCGGGGCACGGCTCGTTCCAAATCCGACACCGACTGAGACAGGGCCGTGAAGCGGTTCTCCGTTCGGTCGAGTTCGCTCTCTTCGAAACTGCTCGCCGAGGGCGTCGGTTCGCCGCGGCCCCACTTCTTGAGGATGATGTCGGTCACGTCGTAACCGTTGGCTTCGAGCGAACGGCGCAAGCCGCCGGAGGTGTACTCCTCGAAGTTTTCACGAGTCGACAGTAACGGGTGAATTACCGCGATGCCAACGCGGGGTCGGCGTTCTTCGAGGGCCATCAAGCGATTCACCAAGGCGGCATTTCCGCGGGGTAAGAGCACGAGGTTGCCTTTGCCACGGACCGGCGGAGCGTACGCCAGACCGCCCATCACCGAGGCGATTTCTTCGCGTTCGCGTTCGGTGGCCACACGGCCCGTGGTCTTGTCCAACTGGTAGAACTCGGTGAAACTCATGCGGGCAATCGACCCGGAATAGGTGAGCACTTTCGAACTATTCTCGGGGTCGGGAATGGTGACAAGGTTCAAGCCACTCCCCGCGAGACGGTCGGACTCACTCTTCCCCAGCGTGCGAACCTTGGCATCCGCGTAGAAGAAGATGCTATTCTCCGGGGCGTTCGCAATGGCGTCCGCCAGACCGGGGCGAGTTCGCGTCAACTCTTGTACGTCGCGCTCGTTGTTCTTTCCTTCCACATCGAGCACGACCACATTGAACCGCGGGCCGAACTTGCGGAGTTGGGCAATGAGGTCCGTGACCTTTTCGACAACCTTTTGCTCGGCGGCCTTGTCGTCGGCATCGCCCTTGTCGGCGAGCGTGCCCGCGGTCTTGTGGAGTTGCAACACCACGACCGTGATTGTGCTATCCGAGCGCAGCGTGCGGAGTTGAACGGATAGTTCCGGCTCAATGGTGAAGCGATGAGCGCGAGTGCGATCCCACTGCCCGTGGTGTTGGAAGCCGATGGCGTTGACGATCAGGAGCAGCATCGCGGCCAACAAGACCTGGAGAGCCGCATTGCCGCCCACGATGGTTTTGTTTCCGGCGACTAGGAAAATCACGCCGAAGAGTTCCACCACCAGCGCGAGCCCAACAAACGCCACTCCGGCGAACATCGTAATCAGGCCGACTTGAGCCTGGGTCCCGGCTTCGCCCTCGGCAAGGGGTTTCAATGTGTCGAGGGAGTAATCCACAAACGCGGGGAGGGCAACTCGGGCGAGCAACCAGCCGACCGGGACGGCGAGAACGCCCAACATCCCAAGTACGCGCGTGAACACCCGCAGCATGTTGCCGAGCGACGTCCGGTGGCGGGAGTCCACGGGTCGGTTCTTTTTTTTCGAGTCTTTCATGGTGTTCTCCACTGTCGTCTTTCGCTCCGCGAAAGACAGCCTTCGCGGAACCCAATCGCCTACAGTGTGTTGACGTCCTGTCTTTCGCGGAGCGAAAGGAGACAGTCTCCTTTCGCTCCGCGAAAGGTCTTCGGTCTTTTACGCCCTTAACCGGCGGGCTTCGAGCGATCGCACCGTCAGGAATAAACAAAAGACCGTCACGCTCAGGTAGAGCACGACGTTCCGGGTGTCGATCACGCCGCGGGTGAAGTTCAGCCGGAAGTGATCGGGCACACTCAGGTACGCCACCACTTGGGCCGCCCAGCTATTCGGGTCGAGCACGAGTTGTAAGAACGTGATTGCCACGAAGCCGAGGCTGATCAACAGCGAAATCAACGCCGCCACGAGTTGACTGCGAACGAGGCTGGAGACAAATAACCCGATGGCAAGAAACATGGCTCCGACGAGTAGAACCCCAAAGTATGTCGACAGCACCGGCGCCGGGTCGATTCGAGCGTGGAAGTTCGACCAGTCGAGGTCGATGAGCACAGGCACGTAAGCCAGCGTCGGCAACCAGAGCACGATGTAAAAGAGGAACGCTCCGATGTACTTCCCCGCCACGACCTGCCAGTCGCGGATCGGCGCGGTGAGCAACATTTCGAGGGTGCCCGTGGCCCGCTCTTCCGCAATCAATCGCATCGTCAACAGCGGTAATATCAAGGCATAAACGATCCAAAAGAGATCGTGCCCGAGCAGGCTTTGCATCGGGTCTTCGACCCCGTAGGGCCCGGCTTCGGTCAACCCGTAGAGCGGGTAGATCACGAACAGAAAGCCCGTGAAGAACAGAAAGAACGCGATCGCAACGAACCCGATCAAAGAGAGAAAGTACGCGGTGAACTCGCGGCGAATGAGGCTCAAGAGTGGTCGCATGGTGTTAAATCCCCTCCTGGCCGGTGATCCGCAGGAAGATCTCTTCCAGGCTTTGATTCTTGTGCTTCTGGCGAACCGCGGCCAGGGTGCCGTCCTCGGCCACTGCCCCCTGATAAATAATGACGACCGAGTCGCAGGTCATTTCCACTTCGCTGAGGATGTGCGTGGACAGCAACATCGTGTGCTGGTCGCCGAGTTCGCGGATGAGCTTGCGCGTCTCGCGGATTTGCGTGGGGTCGAGCCCCGCCGTCGGTTCGTCGAGGATCAACACGGGTGGGTCCGCAAGCAAAGCATCGGCAAGCCCGACGCGCTGGCGGTAACCCTTCGAGAGCGTGCCAATCAATTGCCGACGAACATCGGTCAGCCAGCAGCGTTTCAACACGTAGTCGATCCGTTTGCGGCGAGCCGACCAGCCGAGGCCCTTCAAACCGCCGCGGAATCGCAAGTATTCGTCCACGCGCAACTCGCCGTAGAGCGGGTTGCTTTCCGGCATGTACCCGATCCGCCGACGAACTTCGATGGGGTCGTTGAAGACATCGAACCCGGCGATGCGAGCCTTCCCACCGCTGGCGGTGAGAAACCCGGCGAGAATCCGCATCGTGGTCGATTTCCCCGCGCCGTTCGGCCCGAGGAAGCCGACGACGCGGCCCTTGGCGACTTCGAACGACACATCCCGCACGGCGGGGTATTCGCCGTAATACTTGGTCAGGTGATTCACTTCGATCATCGGTGTCCGTCCTGGTGCGGCGGGCCTGCAAGCCCACCGGACAACTGTCATCAATTAGGTGTTCGCGTGGGGGGCGACAAGGGGCGCAAGTGTCACGGACCCTCGGGTTCGAGCTTCGCCCGCAGTTCGCGGACCGAGGGGTGCGTCGTTCCAAAAGTTCGCAAAGGCTCGTCTTTCAGGCGGTTGTAAACGAACAATACGTAGTTTCCGCGGGTTAATTGGTCCGCAGGTTCACCAAACAGGGGCACGACTTCGTCGGCTAAAAGGAATTCATCGCGCTCTCCACTCAGCGGGGCGATGACGAAGTGGTATTCGTGAAGTTTTCGCCCCTTCGGCGGCTTCCAGTAAGTGCCTCCATTCGAGAGCCACCAATGGACCTCCACACCGAGAGGGCGCTCCGGGTTCGTTCGCACGGCGTCGGCCCGCACCCCAGCCCGCGAAAACAGCGTGATCGGTTTCGCTTGCCAGTACCCGCACAGGCAGCGTTGCGGACCGTATTTCTCCGCGGCTTCGTCGGCCAGTTGAACGTAATCGGGGTAGTAATCCAGCACATCGACCGTTGGCGGTTCAGCCGGTTTCCTCTCGATGGTTAGTGTGAGAAGAATCAATGCGAGAAGCATCGGGAAACCCGCCAGCACGATACGGACCCAGCGGTGGGCGGAAGAACCCACAAGGTGCGCCAAGACCACCGCAGGACCGAAGACGCCGAAGCCCTCGGGAGCGACGAAGTAGCGCGAGTAGACGTGCCAGTTTGAGGATTGCCCGAGATGCTTCCGTGCGATTTCCGAGTTCAGAAACGCGAACAACACACTGAGCAAAACGAAGTAACTGAACACGATGTAGAAGTCGAGCCCACGCCGTTCTGTTCGACGGCCCACGATTAAAGCGGTCGGCGCGATCACCCCATACCAGAGCACTCCGGCGATGACGAAGACGTTTCCAAACCGGCATTCCTCGGCAATTTGACGCGTTAACAATTCCGTTCGCCTCGGCAGTTCATCGAGTTGAAGGCCCGACCAGAACGCACCGATGACATCGTTGTAAGGCAACAGCGCATTGACTGCGAGGATCGCGACCAGCCCCGCGGCACATCCAAACGTCACACTCGCCAGGACGCTGATGTATCTCCTCCACGTCAGCGGAAACGCCACACTGGGAGTGTAACGGCAGCGAAACAGTCCAAGGCTGAGGGCGATCGGGGGAGCGAAATAGATCCCGAATAGCCTGTCCGAAAAGATCGCGAGACTGCAGACAAGACCAAGAAAACCGAGCGTTAACCACGTTACCCAGCGACGCCTCGCCCGCACGGCAACGACGCTGAGTGCCAGCCCGAGAAAGGTGCAAGCCAGTGCTCCACCGTGGTAGCAGGGGTAGAGCAATTCAGCGGCTGCGGTTCGATTGAAGAAGTCGAGCGAATTTCCGGCCAGGTACGCGGCACTTAAACCAGCAATGAGCGGGATCAAATAGCGACGGCTTCCGCGAGGCAACACCGCCGCTCCGGCAACCCCGGACGAGAACGCGATGAAGCCGAAAAACAAACCCACCCAGACGGCGATGGCCGGACCCGGTTGACCGACAAGAGGCCGCACCGTGAAGTAAAGCAGGCAATCCGGGAACGCAAAGTTCGCGGCCGAAAACTTGTACGACCCAAGGTCGTAACCTTCCACAATCCACGTTTCGTACAAACTGGCCGGGGCGATCAGGTCGGCACTGTAAATATGGGAGAGCGGAACTCGCGAGTCGTTCAGCGTGCGAATGACGGTGGCCGTGGCCCAGCACAACAAACCCATCGAAGCGACGAGCCACGCCATGAACATCCCGCGGGTCACCGGTCGTTCCTCGATTTCGACACCATTTCCCTCACCCCGCATTCTAGCTGCACTCTTGAAAATGACCCCGCAGTTCCGATCCTTTCCCCCAGCGGATCCGGTCCCCTCGTCGGGTCTTCACCCAGGTTCTTTTCAGTCAAAGGCACGCAATCATGGCGGATTCGTCCCCTCGCGGCAAGTTGGCCATCGTCGTCGGCGGCGGTCCGGCCCCGGGCATCAATGGCGTGATCAGTTCCGTGACCATCGAAGCAGTTAATCAAGGCATCGAAGTTCTCGGCGTTCGCGATGGCTTCTCCAATCTGATCGCGGGCAACATTGACCTGGTGCAACCGCTCCACGTTCGCGATGTCGCCCCCTATTACCCTCGCGGCGGCTCGCTGCTCGGCACGGCCCGGACGAATCCAGCCAAAAACCCCGCCGATCTTGAACGCGTGATCGATTGCTTCAAACGCCTCGGCGTCAGCTACCTCGTCACCATCGGCGGCGACGACACCGCGTTCAGCGGTAGCCAGGTCTACAAGAAAGCGGCCGGTTCCATCAAAGTCGCCCACGTTCCCAAAACGATCGACAACGACTTACCGCTCCCCCCCGGCGTGCCGACGTTCGGGTTCGAGACGGCCCGCCATCACGGCGTCGAACTCGTCCGTCGCTTGCACGAAGACGCCAAGACCACCACGCGCTGGTACATCATCATCAGCATGGGCCGCGCCGCGGGGCACCTGGCGCTGGGCATCGGAAAAGCCTCGGCCTCCGCACTCACGGTCATTTCCGAAGAGTTCCGCGGCCGCAAGATCACGCTCGATCTGGTTTGCGACATCGTCATCGGCTCGATCATTAAACGCTGGGCGCTCGGCAAAAAGTACGGCCTCGCCGTGCTGGCCGAGGGGTTGCTCGAAGGCATCGGGGAAGCTGGCCTCATCGAAGCCCTCGGCGACGACCTCGCGAAGTTCGGCGAAGTCATCCGCGATGATCACGGCCACCTTCGCCTCGGCGAGATTGAATTCGGACGGATCATCAAGTCCCGCGTCAACCAACGATTGAAGGAACTCGGCCTGAAAGTCACGCTCATCGACAAGGACCTCGGCTACGAATTGCGCTGCGCCGACCCCGTCCCCTTCGATGCCGAGTACACCCGCAACCTCGGCTTCGGCGCGGTCAAGTTCCTGCTCTCCGCCGAATCGGACGAGTATGGGGCCATTGTCAGTTTCACCGGGAGCAAAATGACCCCTCTTCGATTCGAAGACATGATCGACCCGAAAACTTCGCGGATGCGGCCCCGGCTCGTGGATGTGGATACCGAAAACTACGAGTGTGCCCGCCGCTATATGCTTCGCCTGGAACCGAGCGATTTCACAAACGCGGTGAAGTTGAAGAAACTCGCGGATGTGGTGAAACTCACGCCGGAACAGTTCAAGGCAAGGTTTGAGTACGTGGTGTAACGGTTCGCCCGTCCATCGAGTGGGCTGCTCTCTAGCACACTCGATTCTCATAAATGATTGTAATAGACCTTGGATGGGTGAATTTGAGGTTACCACACAAGCCCGCAGCGCAAGTTTTGAAGTTGCGCTTTTGTGTTGGTTATCGCAATGCCGAACGGTCGCGGCTCG
>Ga0105047_10020475_pt1 | contig 10162 bp, 7 predicted proteins | sample MAT04_FD_78384 | JGI IMG/M metagenome (GOLD analysis project Ga0105047, IMG submission 78384) | Freshwater microbial communities from Lake Fryxell liftoff mats and glacier meltwater in Antarctica - MAT-04 (megahit assembly) | ecosystem: Environmental > Aquatic > Freshwater > Ice > Liftoff... | reverse complement strand
CTGATCGTGTGAGAACGTTTCCTCAGCTGGGCACCATCCCGCAGTCCCCAGGACGACCCAAGCGATGAGACTCAGAATCAATCGCATATCGCATCTCCAGTCTGGCCCGCGAAGAGAGTCGTCGCGGGCAAACATCAGGATAATCCAATACGTTGCGTCTGGGCAGGGTGGCTTGATGATTCCTGTTGTTGGACCGCATTGACGGTTTCGGCAAAAAAGAATTGCGAAGCGTCCCTCTGACTCGCTAGATATAACGTGTGTCGGGAATTGTGCCCGGCTGGCTTCGGCTCTCCGCCTGGATTGAATGGCGTTCTATGCTCTCTCGCATCTTGATGTTCTGCGGCGTGTGTCTAATCGCAATTGCACCCGTACAGGCAGAGCCGACTGTGTTCTTTCGCGGCAAGCAATTGACCTTTCGACATTACGTTTACGGCGAGGTTACGGCCAGTGCGAGCCGCGCCGGAACGATCAACTTGGGGTATGCCCATGGCTTTCAGCTGGACCAAGAGGTCGGAGTGCTGCGTCGCAGCGGTGGAAATCTGATTCCCATCGGCTCGCTGCGTCTGACTCGGGTTCGACCGGGCGAGGCCTTCGGTGAGTATGAGGGTGAATTTTCTCTGAAGCGGGAGGACATTGTGATCGCGGCGGCCCGTGAGCTGAATTTGTGGCAAGGGCGATCTCGCTCCGATCGGTTGGTCATCGAGTCATTGATCTCTCAAAATGGGCGCGGTTATGACACGGGAGACGTGAGCCCTGCTTTGCTGAAGGAAGTGGGGCGTGATGACGATCTGATCGCGAAGAAGCCGCTGCCCCTGCATGTCAACGCAGATATCTATTCCACCAGACGACCTAAGGTTTCAGTTTCCGTGATTCGAGGTGCATTTCGGACCGCCAGCGGCGCCGAGGACGGTGCGGTGAGTTCGCTCTCGGCGATTGACCGCGAACTCAGTCCAGATACACCGACTCTGAGTCTGGAGACGGCTCTGGCTCGCTTTGTGACGGCCAGTGCCTCGGGGAAACTGGCTGTCGATGATGAGTCGTTGCAACTGCTCGCGAAGGATCTGCCTGGAGTCATTGATCTGGAGGATGTGCTCGCGGATCTCAATCGGGCGAATGTGCGAGTCCACGGCCTGATTCGGCCCAAGTAAGGCGTTAAGCCTCGACTGGCAGCAGACCCGAGGTTTCGATGCTGCGATAGGTGGTCTTGATCGTCTTGAAGCCCAGCGATTGATAGAGTCCGATGGCACGGGAGTTGTCGGCGGTGACTTCGAGTGAAACACGCTGGATTCCGGCGGCTTCAAACCCGGCCAATGATTTCAACAGTAGTGCCCGTCCCAGTCCCGCTCCGCGATGCAACCGGCAAACTCCAATGTTTTGGATCGCACCGGAGTGGCGGGTCGATTGCAACCCCTGGACGGTTCCGACAGGGATCGGCCCGGTGAACTCGTTAGCCACAAATCGAATCAGCCAGGTCGCCTGGGGCAGAAATGAAGGGTGCTGGGCGATCTCCTGCATCAGGTTCCGGCACCCATCCAGAACACCCAGGCAGGGGAACAGCTCGGTATCGAGTTCCCCGCTAAAGCTGTGATACTTGGCCGCAGCGTGCTGCTCGCACAGGTTGGTATGCCACCCTGACCAGATATAGCCCGCGGGGAGTTCCGCGCGCGGCGTCGACCGGCGGAGGTCAATCTCCATCCGAAATCGTTTGAAATGGACAGTGGCCATAGGGGCGTACTGGGTTGCGGGTGCAGGCTCGGGCCAGAGAATCCTCAAAGCACTCTCATAAAGCTACAGCCTGCGAGCCTGAAGTCAATTGGACTTTGGGGGGATTCCCACTCGCAGTCGAGCTGGATTCCGTTCTTGATGAGCGACTGGAATGCGGCAGACTATTATTCGCCCTCCCTCTTTTGATGGAATTTGCGACTCAAGTCGGGAACTGCCATCGCGGATCAGACTCTTACTTTTGGTGGGGACGCTCCCGAGAGCAGATTCAGAAATGGTCTTCAGTCGGCACCGACAGGCATGTCTCTGCGACCTTGCAGTGGGCAGACATTCCTGTCTGCCTTTCTTCTGAAGACCAACTCTAATTCTGCTCTAACGCTCATGCATTTGGTTGTTGATCAAAACCAAACACCATTGAGCGAGCGCCTTGCCCCTCACCGACACTCAGAAGAGCCGGCGGCTAGCGCCGTTCCGCTCATGAGAGCAGCGGAGCACGTCGGAAACGCGCCCGACCGCCAACCACCTACGGAAAAGCCAGCGTTTTCAGATCGCTCCGCCCATCGGTCATTTCTAGAACCACCGCGTGCGTCTCGTTAAGCCGTTCGAGTTGTACAACACCTTTCCAATCGGCCAGCGTCTCAAACGGCTGACCCGCAGTCCCTCCGCCGCCGACCGGGGCTTCGATCCCGACGGCGCGGTCGAGATCGTCCGTGCTGATCTTCATGACTCCCCGAGCACTGTTCGCCAGCAGCAGAAAATCTTGGCCATCCTTCTTATAGGCGACCATGTCGAGTGGCTGGTTCCGGTTGCCCAGTTCGGCGACCGTCGTCCCCTTTACCTGCGTTCCCCCTGCAATGGCCGACACCGGGAACTTCACCAGCGGAGTACAGACGAAACCGGCCAGCACGTTCGGCTCTCCGTTGATAATGAACGGCACGAACGTCCGGATCGGAGCGTAGTTCTCCAGCTGTCCGTGGGCTCCGTGGTAGATCTCCAAACCCGTCGCGGCGATCTTGTCGTTGAAGGGAAAGTCGAACGACCGCACTGTCGAGGGCGTCTCTCCGCTGCCGATCCCCGAGACCAACAGCTTCCCCTCGACGAACGCGAGATCGGTCACCGAGTTCATGCGATGATTGCGAGCGCGACGCCCCTCGCCGACGACTTTGTCTTCCGCCGGGTTCGGAATATCGAGCTGGGCATGCGCGATGCTACTCAATTCCAGCGGGGCGATCTCTCCCGTTCCATCCAGTTCCACAATCCGGGGGACGCCGTCCGCTGTCACCGACACGAACAGATGACCACTGAGCGGGTTCACCGCCAGATCGACGATCTCAGCCTTCGCCACACCGAGTTTTTTGGCGATGGCTCCTGCGGCATCGTCGAGGTCCTGCTTGACCGCCAGCGGGTCACCGGGCTTGTCGCCGGTCTGCAGCGCGTAGATCTTCGCCGCCTGGGCATCACCGACAAACAAGATTCCATCGGGGCCAAACGCCAATACATTGGCCGACTTCAGCTCCAGCTTCCCAGCTGTCAATCCATACTGATCCGCTTGCACGAACCCACCCAGCACAAGTAGTAGAGTGGCTCCGTACCCCCAATTCAAACCCGTTCCTCGCATGTTCATTCCCTTGCATTGAGTTTTCGGAACTCCGCGTCGAGAGACACTTTCAACCAGCCACGAGACATTGTCAACCGAGGTGGAAGGCAAGGAAGTTGTCAGTCGCCAGTTTTCAGTGGGCAGAGGCGCAGCTGTGGCCGTGAACACGACGTGCCGAAGTCACGTAGGCGATGTCGCTCCGCGACTCGCACGCCGACTCTCCAGCCAGGTATCGAAGCCGGATCAGCGATCGAAATGTCAGTCGCGGAGCGACATGACCTACGAATGCGAAGCCATCGCCTTCGACCGCCCTCCACACGTTCTCCAGGTCACTCAATTGCTTCACCGCGAAGGGCGGCGTTAAGCTCTCTCACGCGTCGCTTCCGACCCGGCAAACCTCAGCGAGAATCTTCGAATGCTTCAGATCGGCATCATTGGCGTGGGCTTCATGGGCATGACGCACTTCGAGGCTGCGAAGCAAGTCAACGGAGCGCGCGTCGCCGCCATCGCGACCCGCAGCGAGAAGAAACTTGCCGGGGATTGGTCCGACATCCAAGGGAACTTCGGTCCCCGGGGCAGTGCCACGACCGACCTCACCGGCATCTCGAAGTATCGCGACCACAGCGAGCTGCTGGCCGACCCCCGGATCGACCTCGTCGATATCTGTCTCCCGACCGATCAACATGAATCGGTCGTGCTAGAGGCTCTCGCAGCGGGCAAGCATGTGCTAGTCGAGAAGCCGATCGCCATCGATCTCGCCGCAGCCAATCGCATGGTCGCCGCAGCGAAGAAGGCTAATCGGATGTTGATGGTGGCCCATGTGCTGCCGTTCTTTCCCGAGTTCCGCTGGGTCCGCGATGTCGTGACCAGCGGTCAATACGGAGCCTTACGCGCCGCCTTCTTTCGCCGCGTCATCGCCGAGCCGAACTGGTCCGCTGACATGAGCGATTTCCGCAAACTCGGCGGCTGGGGTATTGACCTCCACATCCATGACAACCATTACATCGGGCTGCTGTGCGGGACACCCACAGCGGTCTTCTCGCGAGGGTTGCTGAGGGATGGACTGGTCAATCATGTCAGCACGCAGTACCTGTTTGATGATCCGAATCTCACCGTCAGTGCGGTCAGCGGCGGCATCGCAGCAGCGGGTTTGAAGTTCGGCCACAGCTTCGAACTGTTCCTTGAGCAAGCGACCATCCAGTTCGACGCGGGCACCTATGGAGACAGCTGGGTGGTGAATCGACCGCTGACACTGATCACCAGTGATGGGCAGGTCACGAACCCCACACCCGGCGGCGGGACCGAGTGGTGTGCCGCGTTCACCGATGAGCTGCAAACCGCCGTCGACGGAGTGGTAAGTGGCCAAGAGCCCCGCATCCTGAGCGGCCAGCTCGCCCTCGACGCCCTCCGCATCTGCCTCGCCGAAGCCGAGAGTATTGCCACCCGGCAACCGGTCCTCTTGTAGCAGAAGTCGCCAGACTTCTGCCGTCCTCCCATCGGTTCAGCTCGTCAGAAGTCTGACGACTTCTGCTCCGGGAAAGCTTAAAACTCCAGCTTATCCAGCCCGTCCATCAGATCGTCGAGGGCGTCACGCGGCTTTTCCGGTTGACCGGACTGCCGCTTGGGGAGGCCGACCGTGGCTCCGACGGCCTGGCGTCCATCAGCGACCAGTTCCGCATCGCGCTCAGCGACGGCTTGATCGACACCAGTCGGAGCCCCGAACAGTTGAGACAGGTCAATCTTCAAGCTGCCGATCTCGCCATCGGCACCCGCGATCGCAGCCGACTTATGCTGTGGAAAAATGATCGCGTTTTCGGGGCAGACGCGGCTGCAGGCGGGGCAGCCCTTTTTGCAGTTGTCCTGGGCCTCGACCAGAATGCGGTCGATCGAGTCGACGCCGTACACCCCAAACAGGCAGAAATCGATGCACTCCATGCAGTTCGTGCAGCGGCTGTAGTCAATGACCGGATACCAACGGCGACCACTCGCGGGTTCATCGATTTTTAGCAGTGAGGTCTCGACAGCTGTCCCGTTGGAGTGAACCGCATCGGGGGCTGTGGAAGTGGAACCCGAGAGTGGGACGGGCGTCAGGAAGCGTTCTAATTGAGGAGCTGACGGGGAGCCCGTGATCCAGGAGAGCAGGTCGACAGTCTGGACGGTCGTCTCATTCGAGATGCGGCGGATTTCCTCTTGAAAGGGCTCCGGCTTGCTGCGAACACGCATGTCGATGCAATAGATTCGTCGATTGGGGACATCGGTCGAGCCGACTCCCTCGAACTCGCGGCTGTCCTCATCGTCATCGGTGACGAGCAGCGTGGTCCCCTCTTTGCCTCGCACACCTTGACGATCGAGTGTCCAGCGGGCGGCACGGGGGTAGAGCCACGACAAGACGATCAAGTCCCCGGGCACTCCGCGCAGGAACAGCATCCCCGTGTGATCCGCCGACATGTCATACAGATGCGGCACGATCGACACGTTCAGTGAGGAGTCCATGATCAACCGCGCCGCCAAATCCTCTTCGAGCTGACGCTTGGCGGGATTGAGTCCCTGCCCTTGAGAGATGACAACTGTGAGTTTTCGTCCCGCCATAGCTGTATGTCTCGTAAACTGGGAAGCGTGAGGTCCAGCCGGAGCCCGCGCTGCACCGAACCACGAACCGCCTTACTCGAACGTTCGCATGATAACAGTTCGAGGGGTGGGAAGCATTCAGTGAACGGCATCTCGGGGCGAGCGTGTGAAAGTCAAGACGGTCGGTGGAACCGCAGTTCGGCCCAATCCAGCCAGCACACTGACAGAAACCTGGCACCTCGCTCCGGAGTCCTTCTCGAATCGATCGACCTCTGAACCGCAGCGTGGTGGCGCCAAATCGACAAGGGCGTGAGTCCCGGCAGTCTCCAGGCGGCCGTAAGAGAGCGGGCGACGGCGGGTGATCGCCACACCAGTGCAGTGAACAAGCTGGGGCCGGGGGATGTGTGTGGAACGTTTCCGGGGCACTCATCTTTTGCGCCGTACGAAACGTCCAATGCGCCGTACGAAACGTCCAACTCTCTCATCGCTTAGAGCCGCTTATGGGGGAATTGATCCTCACGAGAAGCGCGAACCCGTATTCTGAATCCTTTCTAAAAATCGCTAAGCCCCTGGAGTACGAATGACGACGAGCTGTCATCCCCGGATATAACATCCCCGGACTCCACGAGCAGAGCGTGATCGCCGGTTGCGATTAACGCTGCGGGGCATTTACACACCAAAACCGAGGTCGCCTCGGGGGGCAAGAACAAGTGCGAATTCCAGGATGGATTTGGGCATTTCCAGTGGCGATGGGATTCTGGCTCGGCGGCTCCGTGTCGGCCTCACTGGTGACCGGTGCTATTGCCTGTGTGGGGTTCAACACCGATGGCAGTGACGGATTTGCTTTTGTCGCTCTGAATCACATGGACGCCAACAGCACCATTTTTTTCGCGGTGACGAGTGGTCGGGGACGGCTTTCAACTCCGGGGAGAGCGTCATCGCCTGGCAACCTGGTTTAGCAGCTGTGGCTGCCGGCTCGATCATTCAAGTGTCGAATGTGGCCACCAGCGGGATCACCTCGACCGTTGGTTCGACATCCCTTACTGCAGTGGGGGGATTCGGAAATTTGAATGAGGGCCTGCTCGCGTATACGGGAGCAGATGCAAATACTCCAACCACATTTCTAACCGCGATGTTCAATGGAACCGCTGACGGGAGTGGTTCGACGTTGACCGGGACTGGTCTGACGCTGGGGTCGAACGCCATCGAATTTGGCAACAACCACGACATCTTTGAGTACACGGGAGACCGAGGCAACGAATCGTCGTTCTCGGGGTATCAGGGGTTGGTGAACAATGCTTCGAACTGGATCAGCGAAGACGGTGCCGGGAACCAGAGTGGGAACGGCCTGCCTCCGGATACACCCTTTAGCAATCAAGGGTTCTCAACCACGAAAGCGACGCCAGAACCGTCTTCTTGACTGCTGTCTTTGAGCAGCGGGCTCGCCATGCTGGGGTGGTATCGTCGAACTCGAAGACAGACCGCCATCGCCGTTACGGGAAGCGAGAGTTCCGTCCACGTATAAACTTAAGGTCGATTCTTCTGACCCGCTTCTGCCAAGCTGCGTCGTCCTCGGTAGCGGCTCAATGGATCTTCGCTCCGCTCTCGAAGTTCGCGAGATTCCGTGCAAAGACGACTCGTCTCACCCAAGCAGTCCGTGCATCCTGGCTTGGAGAATCAATGTCGGACGTTAAAGCTTACCCAGCTTTCGCGATCCTGAAGTTGTGATCGTTCCGCATCGCTTACCGATCTGCCAGAGGATCGGACGGAAGGTTTGGGTTAGTCCGAATCGCTTGAAGGAAACGCTCGTTCCGAATCGATGACTTTGGAGTAACACCTCCCGAGGAGTGATCGTTCGTGTACGAAGCGTTTTTTGGTCTCCGGAGCCGACCGTTCTCGCCATTGTCGCGAGTCGATACGTACGTTGCTGTGGCTCCGTTGCGGGAACCGCTTGCAGCGTTGACCCGCTGCATCGATCAGGAGCAGGGAATCGGGGTTGTCACTGCCCCTGCGGGGACCGGGAAATCGCTGATCTGTCGACTACTTTATCATCACTTCCGGGACATTCGGCGAACAGTTCTGCTGACGACCGCCCGCTTCCCGACGCGGCGGGCGTTGTTGCAGGCGATGCTCTTCGAGCTCAAGCATCCTTATGTCGGCCTCTCCGAGCAGGAGGCCCGGCTCAGGATTCTCGATCTGTTGCAGGCCTCGCCGGCACCACTGAAGCGGATGTTGCTCATCGTCGATGAGGCCCATCTGCTCAGTCCACGCGGCCTTGAGGAACTGCGGACGTTGACTGATTATGAAATGGATGGAGCACCCTGTATCGCCTTGGTCCTCTCCGGGCAATTGGAGCTGGAAGAGCTGCTCACTCAGCCCGACATGAATGCGCTCAACCAGCGGGTGGGGTGCCATGTCTGCATTGAGCCGCTGACGTTTGAGGAATCGAGTCACTACATCCGCGATCGGCTTCGGATTGCCGGGAATGACGGACTGGCAATCTTCACTCCCGAGGCGATCCAGCTGATCTGTTCCGCCAGCGAAGGAAATCCGCGACGGCTGAACCAACTGTGCGACCACAGTTTGCTTCTCGCGTTTGCGGAAGAAGAACGTCTCGTCGATGAGTCGCTGGTGCGGTCTGCATTATTAGATCTGCGGGAGTTACCACTGCACTGGAATGCTCCCCTCGATCTTTCCGGTCACTCGGAACTGAATCCACTGGAAGAATTTACGGAAGTCTTTGCGGACGCCCACACGGAATTCCTGGATGATCCCTTGACGGAATGCGATACGGATCTCGAACTGGAGGATGGGTCGGCTTTCGACACCGTGGACTCGCTGGAGGCCCAGGCCCCAAGCTCGTCGGTGTTTGAAGTCGGGGCGTCGCCGGAAGAGTTCCCGATTGATCACCTGTTTCAGGTCGACAAGTTTGTTGTCCCCACCGAATACCACGACTCCCCAGAGACGCCGGAGCAATCCCATTGGCACGAGTCGCCAGCTCCCGAGTTCTCCCATGCGTTTGAGACTGCATCACCGCACGGCGAAGATTCGCTCGACACCGAGAGTTCAGCTGTGTTGGAAACCGAGCCTATGGATGGCGGGTTCGTGTATGCAACCGAGCCGGGAGGTGTTCCAGATGTTGCCCAGTCCTCGGTCGCTCCCGAGCTTCCGAGCCTCAGTCAATTCGCGTCACCCCTTCCAGCTGTGATGGATCCAAGAGAGATGGACCGCCCCATGGGATTCGAAGAACTCGTCGTCGATGATGTCTACGCTGCGATTGACCGACAATCCGACTCGGGAACCGTAGTTCAGGTCCCGCGCCTGCCGACTCTGCGGTACTCCGTTTCAGCAGCGAATCCAGAACCCGCGATTTGCGAGGAGTTTCCGCCGCACCTATCGGTCGTCGAGCCTGATGAAGTTAGCGATGACTTGGACGACACGCTGTTTGAGGACCGCGCGGGGCTCGATGTGATAGATCTCCCGGTCGAGATGGGGATGGCGAGATCTTCATCGGAGCCCGTACTGCTCGAGTCTCAGCTGCTCGATTTCATCAATGAGATCAGCGTGAATGTCCGGAAGTTCCGAGAAGAGAAGGCGCCCGGCCAGCCAGAGGGCACTCCTGGCTCGATATCAGACAACCAGACTGAGGGTGAACATCGACCTCGCCATCAATCCTTGCGACAGTCGTTGAGTTGGCATTTCGATGTTGTCGAGCCCGAGTCAGTCGATAACAACTCCGCCGAATCCGATTTGCATCGGTCAATCGTCGAGTCACACCCCGCGACGGCAGTATTTAGTGACTCGCCAGTCCAGGCATCAGATATCCCTGAAACCGTCGCGAACCCGGAAGCCACCGACTCGCCTCTTCACGGGAGCGAGGGCCGCTATGCCCAGCTCTTTACACGCCTGCAACGTCAACGTCGCCGAGTGGAATTGGTGATGAATCATGAACGCCGTGCCGAGGCGGAAACTTGCTCGAAGTGAGCATGCGGCATCCTGGCCGCGATCCCGGATCTCGGTTCACCCGTTTCGTCAAATCGACTGACGGCCAAGATCGTAACCGTTCACGCCCCACTTAGTGACTCTGTCCAGTGTGTGATCAAATCAGTTGAACTCGAGCGGTTTGTCTCTGCGTCGGTGCGCGATATCCCTCCCGTCCCACTCCCGCAGGAAGCCACGACGAGGTCGCCACTCGGCTCGGCTTACCAACCCGCCGCGTCAGCGAGGGCGAGCGCAGGTTGACCGTATTTCGCGGGCCCGATTCGATCGGAGTCG
>Ga0105047_10020474_pt1 | contig 10162 bp, 9 predicted proteins | sample MAT04_FD_78384 | JGI IMG/M metagenome (GOLD analysis project Ga0105047, IMG submission 78384) | Freshwater microbial communities from Lake Fryxell liftoff mats and glacier meltwater in Antarctica - MAT-04 (megahit assembly) | ecosystem: Environmental > Aquatic > Freshwater > Ice > Liftoff... | reverse complement strand
TGACGAGAACATCGAGGTCAAGGACATCGAGCGCGACGGTTCCGGGGTTGATGGCGACGCTCGTCGCGGCGTTGGTCGTCGGCGTACTGACGCTCTAGAACGGGTGCTCGGACCTTCCGCGTCACGCGACCCCAGCCGATCAGGTGGAAGGTTCGCGGCTAGCGGGCATTTGGACTCTTTGCAACTCTTCCGCGGCATCATGCTCGCGTCGGCCTTAATTACCGGCATCTTCCCGCCGGTTATCATCGGCGTGGAAGCGCCCAACGGCCAGAGGTACGACGAGATGCACTGCGAAGGCGAGGTCTCGACCCAAGTGTTCTTTTACCCGGCCGCATTCAGCTTCCGCGACCTTCCGGAGCCAGCCGTGGCCAAGCCGCACGCGGCATCTCTTTGTTATCCGCAACGCCAAGCTGACCCCAGTCTGCGAAGCGATCGAGCGCAAGATCTTGCCCATCACCGCCCGCGCGATTTCCACGCTGATTAAGACCCAGAGCGTGGGCGACCTGTACCGTATCTCCCTGGGCACCCAGTGCCAAGGCTCGATTTCAACCCGGCCTGGTCCCCTCAGGAGTTTCACGCCGAGTCGGACCAAGCGTTCGACCCCGACTAAGAAGCCGCTTTTCCAGCTCGGCTACTAGCTTGCTGGGAAGAGCTATCCGTGGGCCAAAGCGCGGCCCGACTTCGAGCCGCCCAAGATTCGATCGGCCGTGATCGACGAGGGTCCGCCGGTCGCTGCGCTGAGCATCGTGTGGTGTGCCGAGTTGTGCCGTCGCCCTTCCCGCGCACCAACTTCAAAAACCTCGTCAAGGGCGATCGGGTACCATGATCACGATGCTCTCCGTGGTTCGACCTCATCTTCGCGGCATGAACCTGTTGCCGACGCTGGCCGTGCTCGCGGCGTTGGTGATGGTCGGCCTAGGGCTGAGCGCAGGGCTGAGCGGGTGTTTCCCCACTGCGAAGAAGGGGTTTGATTCCCCCGACAACGCGCTGCGGATCGACGCTTCGGTCCACGCCGCGGAGTCCGGCGACGTGAAAGCCGTGCCGGACTTGGTGAGGCTGCTGGACAGCGACGACCCCGCGACGAGGCTGGTGGCCGTCCGTTCGCTCGAAAAGATTACCGGCACCACGCTCGGCTACGATCATGCCGGTAACGCCTCGGATCGAGAGGCGGGCGTCCAGCGGTGGCAGGGCTGGATCAAGGACGGGCTCAAGCCGCGAGCCTTCGGAGCCGATGCCAAGAGTTCCCCGAGCCAAGGCCCCGGAACGGCCAACCTCGTTCCGGCTAATACCGTCCTAGCCAATCCGCAAAAGGAAGCCGCGAAGTGACCGCCGCGGACTCTCGATCGAATCGCGCCCAGTCTGTTGGAGGTTTAAGACCCCGCAAGGGGCAGCAACCATGAACCCCGGCCCGCACATCCGCATCGAGATGCTCAGCAACCCTATGTACCTCAGCGGGGCCCGCGAGCTGGTCTCCGCTGTGGCTCGGCGGCTAGGTTTCAATGATGCCAACTGCTCGCAGATCGCCCTCGCCGTGGACGAGGCCCTCTGCAACGTCATCCGCCATGGCTACGACCGCAAGGCCGACCGTCCGATCTGGCTCAGCCTCTGGCCGCTCGAGGGCTCCGCGCACGGCACCCTTGATGGCGGGCAGCAGGGGCCGATCACCGCCGCGATCAAGATCGTGATCGAGGACGAGGCTCGTCAGGTTGAACCAGCCCGGATCAAGGGCCGCGACCTCGAAGACGTCAAGCCCGGCGGGCTGGGCGTTCACATCATCAAAGAAGTCATGGACGAGGTTCGGTACGAAAAGCGTGAGGGGGCGGGGATGAGGCTGACGCTCGTGAAGCGGCAGGCGATCCCCGCGAAAGAATGCGGGACAAACCTTCAACCGGCCGGGGCAAAGGCCCCGACGGCGTGAGAGGGATCAAAGATGGCGGGCGCACATTCGTTGGAAGTTCAGGTCGAGCACCGCGGTGACATCGCGATCGTTGCGCCGCAGGGCGAGATCGCGTACACCGAGGCCACCGTCTTTCGGAACGCGATGAAGAAAGTCACCGAGGTCAAGCCCGCGCGGATCGTCGTGGACCTGGGCCGCGTCGATTACATGAACACGCCGGGGCTGGCTGTGCTCGTCGAGGCGCTGCAGTCGGCCCGCAAAAGCAAGACTCGCCTGGTGCTTTGCAACATCAATCCCAAGGTCAAAGCCATCTTCCAGATCGCGCGGCTCAACACCGTCTTCGAGATGACCGAGACGCTCGAACTCGCGCTCGCGTGAGGGCAGGTTTGATTGACGGCGTGAGCGACTTTTGCTCACGATTCCGTGTTCTTCAGGTAAAACCTGCGCCCGTGGACGCCGCAACGAAGCGTTTCCGGAGGTCCGGGTGTTTGGTCAATCACGCGACAACTTGATGGAGTGCGGACGGGGCGTCCGGGATCGGCCCGAGTGGGATCGGCCCGGGGCAGTTCTTATGAACCCTGGCCGTTCGCTTTGACATCGGTGACCTTCGCGTCGGCAAGGATGTACAGCCCGACAAGCCAGTCCCCGGCCAGGTACGGCTTGACGCTGAACTTGCCCTCGACCGAGCCGTAGCTCGCCAGACGCTGCTCCTTGGTGACCGTCTCTTTCAGATGCACCTCGATGGCGTCGTAGGGCGTGGGGGGCACGCCGATACAGCAGCCGTCCCACTGGTTGAGCATCGACAACAGCTCGCGCGGCTGCTCGACGAACATCGGGTACGCGACGTACCCGGTGAGACGGACAATCTTGCCCTCGAACATCGTCAACCGATCCGGCAGCTTCTTCTTGCCCACGCGCGGGTCGTAGGATTCGCTGATGGACGTGAGGAGTTCCCAGGAAAGCTGATACGGGGCCTCAGCGGTGCCCGAGCCCTTGACCGTGAAGCGGTCGTCGATGAGGAGCGAGCCGTCGTCCTTCTTCGTGACCTTCGCGGCTGGCGCCTCGGCCGGTGGTACGGCCAGCTTGGTCTCCGCTTTGATCTCCGGCTTGATATCTGATTTATCCTCCGGCTTGGTTTCCGACTTCGCTTCGGAGGCCGCCGCGAGCGTCGTCGTCGCATCAGTTGTGGTCGGCGTCGTCGTGGAGTAGGACTTCGGCTCTGCGGTCGCAACCTCTGCGATCGGCGTGGCCTCGGCCTTGGCTTCGACCTTCGCAGGGAGCGCCGGTGTGATGGGCTTTGTCAGGGTCTGGTCGTGGGCCGGTTCAGGCAGTGAGACCGCGAGCGCTTGGTCGTTGGCTGGCGCAGCGGCTGGCTTGGACGACGCAACCCAGACGGCGACCGCTCCGCACGCAAGCAACCCGATGATGAACCAGAAAACACGCATGAGAACCTCCGATTGCCGGGCCACGACCGCTGGCCCAATGGTGTACCTCTGAGGAATGATGCCGGTTCGAAAGTGAGGCCTTGAAATGGAGGCCAAAGCCTCTGATTTCGTGCTCCAGGCCACTGTAGAAACTGTATGCGGACGCAGTTCTGTTCGCCGAACGGACAGTCTCGGTTGAGTTCATCCGCAGGATCACCCGAGAGGCTTGAGGTTTTTAGCCACAGGCGTTCGGTACGCCATGAGCGCGGGGATGAATCCTGCGAGCACCCCTAGGGCGATGGTGGCGACGACGACCAGCATCGCGACCTCGGGCGAGAGCAGCGGTTCGATAACCAGGCCGAGCCGGTCGCGCATGATCGCGGTGACGATGCGGACGCCCAGCAGGCTGATGACGAGGCCGAGGATCGCGCCGAGAACGCCGACCAGGGCGGACTCGGTGAGGACGAGCCCGAAGATGCGAGTCTGGCTCGCGCCGAGGACTCGCAGCACGGCGATCTGGCGGCGGCGCTGCTCCATCGAGTTGTAAAGCGCGAGCATGATGGCGATACCGCTCGACGCCATCACGACCCCGGCCATGCCGACAAGGATCTGGTCGATGTTGCCGACGATACTGAACAGTCTCGTGATCTCCTGGTTGGGCTGCGCGACGGTGATGGTGGGGTCGCGGCGGAGGATGTCGAAGATCTGTGGCAGGTTCGCGGGCGAATCCGAGCCCTCGCGGGTGATAAGGCGGAGGTAGAGCCCGGTGACTTTGCGGTCCTCGTCGGTGATGTCGGCGAGCGTCATGGGCGGTTCGTGGTGGGCCTTGTGATCGTGGTCGTGATCGTGGTCGTGATCGTGATCGGCGTGGTCGTGATCTTTCGATGAGTCCGCAGCGTGCTCGGCGCGTTCGCGGCGGTCGAAGGCGTGGATGATCCAGGTGCTGTTGAGGTTGGTGAAAAGGGCGCGGTCGTGAGCGCTACCCGTCGGTTCGAGGATGCCAACGACAGTGTACTTGAACTCGCTGTGAACGTGGCCTGGCGCTGGTCCGGGCTGAGCGTCCTTGGACGCTCCGGTATCTCGCGAGCCGCCCGCGCCGTGGGTGAGCGCGATCTGATCGCCGAGCTTCAGGCCTGTGGTTGCGGCCGCACGCGCGCCGAGCACGACCTGCCACTCGGTAGCGAAGAACTTCCCACTCACCAGCTTCCACGGTTCTTTGGGCACCGGTTGGAACTTCGTGAAGAACTCAGGGGTCGTGGCGAGAACCGGGTTGCCCTGGTAGGAATCGCCGAGCTGAGTAGGGACGGCAAAGTCAAGCGGGAACTTCGCGGCGATTTCTTGGTACTTCGACCACGCGATCGGGCGGCGCGGCGGGTTGGCGTAGAAGATGCCGTTGAGGATCGAGACGAGCGGGCTGGCGTCGGCGCTGACGAGCAGGTGCATGTTTCCCGAGCCGCGCTCGAACGCTCGGCGCCCCGAATCACGCATCATCAGCAGTACCAGCATCAACGCCACCGCGACGGCCACCGTGACGACGGTGGTGATCGTGGAGAACAGACGGGCGCGAAGGCTTCGGAGGATGATGGTCCAGTCGGTCATAGAGTTGCTCATCGCGCGGCCTCCTGAGTTGCTTGGGCGTTGAGGTCGCGGAGCGAGATGCGGCGCTCGAATCTTGAGGCCATCGCCGGGTCGTGGCTGACGCACAGGAGTGCCGCTCCGATCGAGCGACAGGTCTGCTGGATCAGGTCCATCGCGCCGCCCGCGTTCTCAGGGTCGAGGCTCGCGGTGGGCTCGTCGGCAAGGATGAGCGCGGGCTTGCAGGCGATGGCACGGGCGACGGCCACGCGTTGCTGCTGCCCGACGCTGAGACGGTCAGGGTCAGAGTCGGGCTTGTCGATACCGAGTTGAGCGAGGAGTTGCAACGCCGTAGCGCGGTGTTGAGATGGTGGGATCGAAGAGAACATCAGTGCCGCCATAACGTTCTCGCAGGCGCTGAAGCCGTGAAGGAGATTGAAGGTCTGGAAGATCATGCCGGTGGTTCGGCCGCGGTGCAGGTCACGCTTGGCGCGCGACAGCGACGCGAGGCTGACGCCAGCGACCTCGATCGACCCTTGCTGGATGTCGAGCAACCCGGCGACGAGTTGAAGAAGCGTGCTCTTGCCCGATCCCGAGCCGCCGGTGAGGAGAGTTTGCTCGGCGGGCGCGAGTTTGAAGTCGAGGATGTTGACGGTCCACTGCTTGTCCGCCGTACCGGGGTATTGGAACTTCAGGCTGCGGATGTGGAGCGCGAGAGTGGTGCTCATGGGTGAGCAAGGCTAGGGCGGTCGAGATGTTGAGACTGCGTTCGCGTTCTTACCGAAGATCGGCGATCGCGAGTCCAGCGAGGCAAAGAGGAAAAACCCGGCGTCGGTTTGATTCGACGCCGGGCCATGGGCAACCTGTCTCTCCTCAGATCAGGTGCCCCAGACTCGGTGCTCAGGTCATGTGCCCGAGAACTTTGTTCGCGTGAACAACTCAGGCGCGACGACGGCGCGACGCGAACACCCCGAACGCGCCAAGAACCGCGAGCGAGGTGGGTGCCGGGACGAGCGTGTCGCGGACCCATTGAATCGCGGCTTCATGCTGGGCAACGGGCTGGTTCCAGTTGAAAACGAGCCAGAACGGGTCCGTGGTTTGGAGCCCGGCGCTGCTGGTGAGTTCGAGTTCCAAGAGGTAGATTCCGTCGTCGTGCGGCGTGTCGAGGTAGTAGCTCGGGTGCTCGTGCAGCCCGCCGAGCAGATCGGTTTGGACCTGCGGGCCGACGACCAGAGAGTCGGTCAACGACGAGGTCCAGGTGTTGGGCCCGTATTCGAGCGTGATGGTGGAAACGGAGTTGGTGAGGAAGTCCGTGCCATTCCAAGCGCGAACGGCCTTACGGATGTTGACGCCGATGAAGCTGCTGCTCGGGAGCGTTCCATCGGGAACCTGGAACCCGGGCTCGTCAGTGAAGACGCTCGGGCCGACGCCGAAGAACTCGCTCTGGAAGACTCGGTCGAGGGTGCTCGCGCCGCCATTCTCGGGGATGGCGGCCGTGAACATTTTGCCGGCGCTGATCTGGATCGACACGTCGTCGGCCAGTGCCTGACCCTGGAGTGCGAAGATGGACGCGAGGACGGTTGCGGCCGAGGCCGCGGATTGGAACAGACTCTTCATGATGATCTCTCCTGAGTTCGAACAACAAGAACAACATTGATAAAACAAACAACAAGGGAACAACGAGTGACGACCGGTGTAAGGTTGGTTGGCGCGGTATCCTCCTCCGATTTTTCAAGAATGAGCGAGATTTAGCCTGTTTTTACCAACGTGAGGCGGTCGTTGTGGACGAGCGATAGGCGTCGGGCTTGATGACCTATTTGCCCAAGTCTGGATGTCTGAGGTTGGTTGCGAGCCAACCTCATGGTGAACTATGCGTGCGGGCGTGCGTGATTAGCAACCAGATTCGAAGGCCGCAACGAAGGCGTCAAAGTCGTCGCCGGTGACGAATCCGTCGCCGTCGAAGTCGGCTTCGAGACCCCCGCCCTCGAACGCGGCAACATAGGCGTCAAAGTCGTCGCCGGTGACGAATCCGTCGCCGTCGAAATCGCTCGCGCACCCGAGGAGGTTGTTCTCCACCCAGGTGTACGCGTCGTTCTGATCGGAGACGGAACCGTTCTGATTGAAGACGATGAAGAATGGTTTAGATTCGGCGAGGCCCGAGACAGTGGCCCAGAGTGTTGCTTCGAAGAGGTAGATTCCTGTTGAGGTAGGGGCGAGGAGCGTGTAACCGAAGTGGTGATGGAACTCGCCGTCGGAGGAGACGGCGAGCGAGAAACCTAGAACGGGCGTATCGGTAAGGGGTGTCAGGATCGGGCCGAAGGGCCCGAGCCTGACCTGGATGCGTTCGGGCGGGACGGTGTTAAAGTTTGATCCGCCCCACTTGCGAAGGGCCGACTGGATGGTGAAACCGATCTTGCTTGGGACGGGCCACTGGTCCGGTCCGGAATCAAACCCGGGGTCATTGGTGAAGTTCGGTGCTTCGCCGAACGTGGCGTTGAACACGCGCACGCCCATAGTGACCTGGCCGGTTGTGGAGTTAGCCAGCCCGGTCTGGACCCGCGTGCTCGTCGAGTTTGGACGAACAACGATGTCGCCAGCGTGGATCTGAGCGTGGGCGTTGAGAGCGAGGGCGAGTGTGGTGGTGATGGACATCAAGAATGATCTGGTGCGATGGTTCATGGTTGGAGCTCCGTGAGTGGGAGATGGTGTTTGAATGAGGCTGGATCAGGATCAGGAGAGAGAAGGGGTAGAGACGGGTTGAAAAACTGATCTCAAGGCAGTGAGTCGTTTCGGAACGAGGTCAGCGCTGTTTGGCGTCTGGCCAGAACTTGTTTCTGTCATAATCCGTGTACACGTCGCCGAACTTGCGCGTACCGGCATGGCCGTCGATGAATCCGTAGTTGGCGAGTGACACGGTGGAGTTTGGTGGGCCGCCGTTGGCGTTGATCTCGAGTTCCTGACCAGCGATTTTCGAGGCGCTTTCTGGGCCGTTGTCCGCCCAGCCCTCGGCGTGGACGTGGTCGGCCTTGGCAAAGTCGCTGCCGGTGTGGCCTTCGTTCATGAGCAGGAAGTGGACAACCTGGTCGGGCGCGTTGATTTTCGAGAGCCGGTCGTAAGGCTCACGCTTGAGATCGAAGCCCGGGTTCTTGCTGCGCGTGACGTAGTTGTTGAGCCCGTAGCTCGTCCAGCGCGCCACGTTCTTAAGATCGGGCGTGAGCCCCGAGTTGAGTTGATCCAGGAGCTGGTTAAGCGTGAGCCCGGTGCTCTCGCCGCCCTCGGAGGTCGGCCATTGCGGGCTGTTGTCCCCGGGAGAGTGCAGCGCGAGCGGCGTGCCGAAGTACTGCGCCAGCGTGAAGGGCCAGGCGCGTTTGACACCAGCAACGGAGGCGACCCCGCCGTGGGCGAGCCCGGCGTCGATGAAGAGTTCTTTGTTGGCATTCATATAGAGCGTGTGGGCCGATTCGAGCTGGTGGATGTTGCTGAGGCACTTGAGCGTGCGAGCGGTGCGCCGGGCCTGAGAGAGTGCCGGGAGGAGGACGCTGACCAGGATCGCGATGATGGCGATCACGACCAGCAGTTCGATGAGAGTGAAGGCGCGAGAGTTGCGAATGGACCGGGGCATGAATGCTCCCAACTCGGGCGCAGACGCGGCGTGAAGAATCGCGCGGCGGGCAGGCCTTGATTGGTGGAGAGGTAATGAAGTTCGCGGTGGAACGCCCGAGCCTCGGGCTCACGGCGAGAGGCCGGATCGAACCCGACGCGCCATCGCGAGGTTCGCTGCACGGAACAACAGGCCCGGAGTCAGGCCGGTTTTATGCGACGTACATCGGAGGCCCGCGCGGGGCGGCGAGCGCCCGGAACTCGAACGAAATCGCACGCTGGGTCGTCGCGACCTCAACGGCACCGACCGCTGTCCATCCGAAAAACTCAAGCGACGTCACGTGTGGTACGGCCCACGCCACGGTCATCAGGAGAATCTTGCAGGTTTGGCAATCTAAAGGATCGTGGTGGCTGCGGCGGCTGTGCTGTTCGGGTGAGGGCCGCGCCGTGCGATCAGAGCAGACCGCACTTTCACGGCCTAGATCGGACGAGCAGGCGCGGTCCGCATGGTTTGCGGCCTGACTCGACGCGAACTCGGCCTGTTGCCAGCAATCACGAGAGTCTTCGCTCACCAAGTGAGCCAGCAACGGGACACCCTGAATCGCCCAGCCCATGCACAGAAGCAAAGCGGCCCAAAGCGTGACAGCACCCCGCGTTCGTTGGCGAGCGGGAACACGAGGGAGAGAGTTGCGAGAATGGCGAGTTCGGCGTGAGGTCATAGGGTGAGAACGTGCTCTCAGTATCAAGAATAGCAAGCGACACGCGGCGATGCAAGAGGGAATTTGGACGGTAATTGAAAAAGTGGGTCAGCGGGAAAAAATGGTGGCTGGAAGAGGGGCAGAGGGGAAGTCGCTCGGAGAGCCGACCTATTAGAGAGCAGACCAATAGAAAAGGCTTGAACGACCTTGCGATCGTTCAAGCCCTGAGGAGAGAGAGTCCGTGAAAGTTCGGCGGATCGATTCTAAACAGAGAGAGAGAGAGAGAAAGAGTCCGCTTACGCCACTGTCGCAACCAGCGGCCGCGTCTCCACGCGAGCCACCATCGCGTTGGGAAGCTTCGACAGACCAGCCTGGATCGCGATGCGAGCCAGCTCCACGCGGTTCGTGGCCTTGAGCTTGGTGCCCAGCGAGACGCGGTGCCATTCGATTGTCTTCACCGAGCGGTGCAGTTCGCGGGCGATGTCCGCCGTCGAGAGCCCGTCGCCGATCAGCTTCAGAATCTCAGTCTCACGGTGCGTCAGCGTCGAGAGCGAGCCCTGGTCGTCCACCGCGCCGCGGATCACTTCCGTGCTGTCGCTGGGCGTGCGTAGCGAACGCGAGCCAGCCGTGAACACCATGAGCACCAGCGGCGAGCCGCCCGGCCCGATCACGCGGCGCATCACGGTCCGGTTCCACGAACCATTCACCATGCCGTCGAGCGCGACTGACTTGCCCGTCGTCGCGACGTTGCGCACAAAGGTCAGCCGCTCGTTGGCGAAATCAATCGGGTAGAACTCCTGGTAGTTTCGCCCCAGGATCGGCCCGCCCGCGCTGTTGATGAGCGTCAGGGCCAGGTCGTTGGCGAACGCGATCTTGCCGCTGGGTTCGAGCACGAGCACCGGGCTGTCGGTGTCGGCGATCAGCGCGGTCAGGATCACCGCGTTCTCAGTCCCGAGCAGCGAGGCGAG
>Ga0105047_10020473_pt1 | contig 10162 bp, 8 predicted proteins | sample MAT04_FD_78384 | JGI IMG/M metagenome (GOLD analysis project Ga0105047, IMG submission 78384) | Freshwater microbial communities from Lake Fryxell liftoff mats and glacier meltwater in Antarctica - MAT-04 (megahit assembly) | ecosystem: Environmental > Aquatic > Freshwater > Ice > Liftoff... | reverse complement strand
GACCGCTTCGATCGCGCTTGGGCCCTCATCGCCGCTCGCTACAAGGCTGAGGTGACCACCATTGCCAACGTTATCCAGTTGCGACGCTGACCTCATGCGACGTCAGTGCTGGACCTACACCCGATGCAATGGTTCTATGTCCAGGGTGGGAATTTTCTACCGGAAGTCGCGGGGAACAATCGGAAGCAATTCGACTAAAGATTCAAAGCTATTTAAATGTAACCGAGGTCCCTAACGCTTGACGCGATGTTTGCATGCCTTGACCGAACGGGTCGGGGTGCCTATGGTTTAAGTTGCAAGTTTGCAATGGAGACCCGTATGTCTGACGCCAAATTAGATGAACTGATTCGACTTCAAATAAAAACCAACAAACTCCTCTCTGAAATCATTAACGACCTGATTCTGGTTGGAATGGTAGCGGGTGAGGGCATAGTTGATTCCGCAAGATACAAGGCTCTTCTTAATTTGGAAGCTTTGTTCTCCGAGAAGAATTTTGATGGCGAGGGTTTTCCTTCAAAAATATGAGTGGGTAGAGGGTGATTCCTCTGGGAAAGGAGTAAATGAGAGAGATACTTAGTTTTGATGATGTGATGTTAGTTCCGAAACACTCGGACATTATCTCACGAAGTTTGGTTGATGTATCGACAGAGTTGAGGACAAATTCAGAAAGGAGGTTGACTCTTCAAATCCCTATTGTCTCCTTGCCAATGGACACAGTGTCAGAATCAGAAATGATTTTTCGACTGTGGAGGCTTGGGGATTTTTCATAGGTATAATTCTATAAAACAACAAGAAGAACTTGTCAATATTGCACTAGAAAAACATGCCGATTTGATACAAAATTGTTCCGAAGAAGAGGTTTCTGATATTAGTGAAAATATGCCAGATTTTCTCTTCGGCGGAGCCGTGGGTGTTACGGGCGATTTGATCGAACGTACTCAAATGCCGCACCAAAATAGGTTAGTCAATGGTTGATCCTGGGACTACAAATCCTGGAACGAGCCGACCAGCGAGCTCGGCAATCGCGACCTCATCGCTGCTGCGGTGCTCGCAGCCAATCCACACAACAGCCAGCCATGGAAGTTTCGACCGTACGCGGACGGGGTCGACGTGCTGCTCGACAGGTCGCGCGCGCTCGGCCCCGTCGATCCGTTCCTGCGGCAGATGCACATCGGCATTGGCTGCGCGATCGAAAATCTGTGTGTCGCCGCGCGCTCGCGCGGGCTGTCCAGCATTGTCCGGCTGCGGCCTGATAGCGCTTACCCCGACCTCGCGGCGCGCATCACACTCGCCAGCGGCGGAGTCGTCGATAACCACCATGGCCAGGTGATTCGACGACGCCATACCAATCGCGGCCCTTACGACCGGGCGCTGCGCGTGCCCGATCTCGTCAGGAATGCTCTCGCGGCCCAGGCGACCTCGAGGGTTGCCGGCCTCGAGCTCTTCGACGCCGAGTCCGAGCGCGGTGTCGCCTTCGCGCAGGCGACCCTTGCGGCGAGCGCGGCGCTCATCGCGGACGCTGATTTCATGGCCGCGACCGACGCCTGGTTTCGTTGGACGCCGCGCGAGACATCGGAGCACGGCGACGGCCCGTCGCTTCGCTGCTCTGGTCTCGCGCCCGCGCTCGAGATCCTGGCGGTACTGGGTCCAAAGCAGAGCCCAGACGCGTTCGCAGCCTCTTGGCACGAGTCGACGCGGGACGTTCAATTGCCCACTGCGCCGACGTTTGGGCTCATCACCGTGGGTGGCGCCACCCCTGAACAGTTCATCGAAGCAGGTCGGCTCTGGCAGCGCGTGCAGCTTGAAGCGACGCTCCACGGCCTCGGCATGCAGCCGCTCGACCAGGCGATCGAGGCGACCGAGCGCGCACGCCAGCTCGGCGTCGCGCACATCGAGCCCGCGGCGCTCACTCCCGCCGGCACGCAGCTCGCCATGATGTTCCGCATCGGCTACCCGCTGCGCGAGGCGCGAGCGAGCGCGCGCCGCCCGTTGAGCGCGGTGCTGTTGTGAGCACACCCGAGGTCGCAGCCCTCAGGCGACCAGGCGCTCGCAGGCGTCCCAGAAGAGGCGCCCGAGCTCGGGGTCGAGGTGGTCGGCGTGAGCGTCGCGCGTGAAGCGATCGAACATCGCGCCGCTCGGCGGGTTCGAGGTCGTGGCGAGCCGCAGCACAGGCATGGCGCCGAGTTCGGGGCGCACGAAGGCGGGGCGCATGACGGTCGCGACAAGGGCGCGAATGATCCACGGGGCGCGCGCCAGCGGCGCGGTGCGGACGGCACCGGGATGGACCGCGACCGAGGTGATGCCGGGGAGGCGGCGCGCCGCTTCGCGCATGATGAGCACGCGTCCGCGCTGGGCCTGGGCGTTGGCTGTGGACGCATTGTAGGGGCGGCGCGAGAAGTCGAGGTCGTCGAGGTCGAGGTGGCCGCGGCGATAGTACTGGCCCGCCAGGCTGACGACGCGACCGCCGGTCTCGGCGAGGCGCGGGGCGAGGAGGAGGGTCAGGAGGAGGGGACCCACGACGTCGACTGCGAGGGTGGCTTCGATGCCCGTCGCAGGCCGGGTCGAGGGGGGCTGCCGGGCCTTCAGTCCAGGCTCCGCCATCCTTGCGAAGGCCCCGGCCAGCGTGCGCGTCGCGACGATGGCACCGGCGTCGTGGACGAGCACGTCGAGGCGGTCGGTGGCGAGGGCGGCAGCGGCCGCGCGAAGCCGATGCCGCTGGTCGCACCCGCAACCGCGCAGCGCTTGCCGTGAAGGGGCGTGCCGGGGTCGACCCAGGGCACGAGGCGCCTCACGAGGGGCGCCGTCACGAGGCCGAGCACCAGGGCGCACACTATCATCAGATCGCACTCATTCGCAGGGCGCTGCGTCTGGAGAAATCGGGCACTCTCCCTGGCACCACCCTTCGTCTCGATGCCGGTAGTACCAGTAGAGACCATACACCCCTTCGAAACAATAACGATATTGCTTTGGGTCATCTCTCAACACATCGCAAGCCCCGAATTGTCCGATAGTGACTTCGTCACCCGTATCCCAGAAGCCAGTATCGACCGCGGGAACACAGCCAAAGATACTCCCTCCACAGCACAGTACACTTCGGAGATATTCGATGAATAAACAGGCATACAGTCAGCTTCACATGGACCTCCATCCATGACCACACACTTATCGTTGGCCACTCGATCCCTGATGTCGGCTCGGTCATCCACCTCAGATTGGCTTTCAGTGTCGGAGAGGCCATCCATTTCAGTGTCGGAGAGGCCATCCATCTCAGATTGGCTCTCAACGCGATCGCTGTCATATGCATCAGCGGTCGTGTGCGTCGAAACTTGATCAGCGCATCCCGCAACGAAGTTGCTCACGATAAGTGCTCCGCGCACTACGATACAACTACTGAATATACGAATGCTGGCTCGTTGCGGTTGAGAGAGTGGTAATCTGTTCGGACGACTCGCTCCAACCCTTCACGAGATAGTCTCAGCATCGACAATAGCATTGGAATGAGTCTCCCACCCACCATCCTGCCGACGCGCCAGCCTATCAAGGCTCGCAGGTCTTTACACGCGGATCGCCCGGGTCTTTGTCCGTACAACGAAGTCCGGGTGCGCAGCCACCGGGTTTGGGCGAATCGCTGACTTCACAGATCTCGCCTCCAACGAGCTGGCAGGTTTTGAGTCGCGGGTCGGCCGGGTCCTCGTTCGCGCAGACAAGGCCGGGTGCGCAGCCACCGGGTTCGGGCGAATCGCTGACTTCGCAGATCTCCCCTCCCGCGAGCTGGCAGGCCTCGAGGTCTGCCGAGTCATCGCCGCACAAGGGCCCTGCGGTGACACACGCCGAGACGTCGCGGTAGCTGCCGCACGCCCCGAGGTCGTCGGCGCCGTCCTGGAGCGCGATGCAGCTCTTGACGGCCTCGTCGCAAGTCGGCGCGATGACCAGCGTTTCGTAGGGATCCCCGGCCGTCATCGCGAGCTTTACGACGGTCGGCACGAGCCGCGCGCTCTCGCCGGGCATGCGCGTCGGGTCCTTCAAGGTCTCGAAGGCGACGTACTTCGCGGTAGGCAGCGGCTCGACCGCGGACAACAAAGTCGCTAGCGAGTAGCCCGCCCAGGGGACAACCATCGACCAGGCCTCGACGCAACGCATCCGGTAGATGCGCTCCTCGGGCGGTGCCAGCGCCAGGACCTCGGCCAGCTCGAAGACCTTGGGCTTCGCGCAGAGTCCGCCGACCTCGAGCTTCCAGCCGTGGGTCGTGAAGCCCATCGAGGCCTCGGCGACCCTGTCCTTGTTGGTCGTGAACTCGTAGAAGTTATTGTAATGCCGTTCCTCGACTTGCTGGCAAGCGACTGAAGTGAATCGTCGATGCATCGCCGTCACCTTCGTTGAGCGCCCTGCGAGGTACCCCTTTACTCGCGGCACTCGTCGCAGTGGTGGCGGACGAACTGCCGCGGCCGGAGTAGCGCGGGCGAAGACCACTCGCGAGCGCTCGACGAACTCTGTGGCGAGCTCGCGGCTGCCCGGGGCATGGGTGATCGAATCGCGCGCCAATCGTGGCTGCCAGGCGTGGTCGGGGCACGATAGGCCGGAGGCTGGCGTCGTGGAACATCGTGTCATGGCACACGAGGCGCCAAGGCCTGAGTTCAGTCGTCAGCGCTTGCGGCGCAAGGCGAGCGCCCACACCGCGAGCCCGAGCGCGAGCACAATCCCTGAAACCCCCAGGATCCCCGCCTTGGCCGCTTCGCGCTCGGCTCCCTCGAGTCCCAATGATGCGATGAAGAGCGCCATCATGAAGCCGACCCCACAGAGGATCGCCGCGCCGAACGCCATCGGCCAGGTGGCCCCCTCCGGCAGCCGGGTGGCACGAAACCTCACGCTGAGCCGTCGGCGGCGCCCGAGTTGGTGAGCACGAGAGAGGGCAGGGTCAGGGCGAAGAGCACGATGCCGTTCGTCGCCTCGACGTGGAGGAAGCGCCGGAGGGGATCGAGCTACTGGTCGACAGGGCGGGGAGGGAATCTGGGAGCGTTGGAGTGCTGCGCCATCCTCAGATGTCGACCGAGTGCGCGAGTACCCAAAGCAAGAGGCCCGCGGCGGCGACGATCACGGCGTGTCGGCGTAGATCGTGGCGGGTGACCGGCGTACCGTCGGCGGACGCCCCGCCGAAGCGCTTCGCGTCGAGGTGTCGTACGGCGATGAGGCTGCCGATGGCGCCCCAGAAGACAATGTCGCGCCAACCAAGCGACCAGCTGGTGTGCTTCGTGATGAGCGCGGCGGTGACGACAATCAACGCTGGGCCGAGCAGCATCCAGTAGAGGCGCGGAAGGACCGTGGCTCTCGCCACGGGCACAGCAGCCGCCGAACGGCTGTCACGGGATTCGGACATGAGGACCTCTGTGAGGTGGCGGCCCGACCATCCTCGAAGTCCTGCCGCGTCCGTCGCGGCACCCAGAAGCAGGATGAAGGACCGATCCGGTGTCGGTCAATCCCAGCGGGCCCAGCGGGCCCAGCGGGCCCAGCGGGCTCGGGCGCAGTGAACGCTGCGTCAACGCGCCGGGGTAGGTCGGGCCAGTTGCCTGCGCCAGCGTTGAAGCCAGTGGTGTCAGATCCGACAGGCCTGGCGTGGAAGCGCCCGGGCACGCCGCCCTGGCCGTCGGGATGTGTGCTGGCAAAAGCACGCGCGATAGTCTCTTGTCGCGCCATTCAAGACGCGGGAGACCCGACTGAGGCCCACGCGCGTGGCCAGGATGCTTTGGCTCTCGGTGGCTTCGCGAACGCCGAGCGCGCGGCGCGCGTGGCCATCGCTGCGTTCGAGGCCCAGGAGGGCCCCGACCACCCCGACACAGGCAACGCGTGGTCGATCTGCTGCGCCTCCAGGGCCGCCTCGCCGAGGCCCGTGTGCTCGCCGACAGCGTGCTCGCGCACGACCTCGGCGTCGTGGCGCTCGCCAGCCTGCGCGCCGCGCGCGGCGTCGTAAACCAGTACCTCGGTCAGCTCGACGACGCGCTCGCGGACTACTCCGCCGCGCGCACGGCGCTCGAAGAGGCGGGCGACGGCGAGCTCGCGGGCCCCGAAGGCGCGACGCTCTGAAACAACATCGCCGGTCTGCATGTCTCAACTGGCCGACGTGTCAGCAGATTGCGGAGGCATCTCCGTATGACAGTGTCTACGAAAGTGAAAGCGGGGCTCGGCGGCAACGCCAATGGGCTCGAGGTCCGGACGCAGGTGAAGGCCGGCGGCGCGACCTTCGGAAACGCGAATGGGCTCAAGGTCTTCGGCGCGACGCCCGCCAGTCGCCGCCGGCGATTGTCGTGGCGCCCTGCCGATCGGCCACGTGGACGTACGTCCAGGCGTGCACGGAGCGGCCGTCGCCGGTCGTGACCACGACGCGACATCGTTGATAGAGGTTGTCGCGATGGCCGGCGGCGACAAACCCCTCGACCTCGTCGAGCACGAGCAGCGCGGCCGCGCCGTCCCGGAGCGAGATGAGCTCGCCATGAACGACGCTGTGCTTGTCGCCTGCCACGTTGTGCACGAGGCCGGGATAGTCGCCGAGATCGAGCAACGCGCCGCGACAGTGGGCGCGCTCGAACGCGAGTGGCGCCTGCGCTTCGATGATGTGCGCAAGCCGCTCGCCGCGCATGAGCGTGCCGTAGACGAAGAGCAGGTCGGGGGCGGGCGTGGCGTTGGTCAACGTGCTTCGAGCGTGCGCCGGATGCAAGGCGCGGTGGGTGATGTGCGACGGGCCGGCGAAGTTGTAGGCGCCCAGGGCGTGGGGATGCGCGAGCAGGTCGGCTATCACCGGGCCCACGTCGGGGGTGAAGACGAACTCCTGCGCAGGTCGACCGGCCCGAGACCCTCCTGTGCGAGCCAGCTCACCTATCGGCTGATACCACACGACTGCAGTGTGCGCCCACGCCCACGCCCGCGCCCGCGTCCCGGGAAGCACGCGATGGATGACGCCGGCCGGCGCCCTTGCTATGAGCGGCTCGTGATTCCGCGTCTCACCGAGCTCGAGCCTGCGACCACCGTGACGCGTGCGTTCCTCGGCGCGCTGAGATCGCGTGGCTTCTCGGGCGACCTCGCGGACGACCTCGCGACCCGTGTCGTCGGCTCGACCGACAACTCGATCTATCAGATCCTGCCGCAGGCGATCGTCTATCCACGCACCCGTGACGACGTCGTGATGCTCATGCAGACTGCGGCCGAGGCGGGGTTTGCCGGGCTGACACTGACGACCCGTGGGGGCGGCACCGGCACCAACGGGCAGTCCCTCACGGCCGGCATCATCGTGGACGTCGGCCGCCACATGAACCACATCGGGCCGCTCATCCCGGTCACTCCGGATGCGACGTCATTGCCAGGGCAGAGCAGCCTGCGCCCATCGTTCATCATCGAGGTCGAGCCGGGCGTGGTGCTCGACCAGCTCAACGCCGCGGTCGAGGCGCGCGGGATCTTCTTTGCGCCGAACCTGTCGCCGAGCTCGCGTGCGACGCTCGGCGGGATGATCGCAACCGACGCTTCGGGGCAGGGCTCACGCGTCTACGGCAAGACCTCGCAACACGTGCACGCGGTCGAGGTGGTGCTGGTCGATGGCTCGCTGCTCGTGACGCGTGCGCTGAGCCGCGCCGAGGTGCTCGCGCTGCCCGCCTGGGACGCGCCAGCCCCACTCGCGGAGCGGTTGCCGCGCGCGGTGCTGGAGCTGGCGGAGCGGGTGCGACCTGACTTCGTCGCGGGCCTGCCGCGCCTCCATCGCTTCCTGACGGGCTATAATCTCGAGCGGGTGTGGGATCCAGCGACGGATAGGCTCGATCTCAAGTGGCTTGTCACAGGCGCCGAAGGCACACTCGGGATCGTCACTCGCGCGTGGCTCGGGCTCGTGCCAATCCCCACCGCGCAGCGGCTCGCCGTGCTCGAGTTCGCGAGCTTCGAGGCGGCGCTCGCGTCGGCCGAGATGGTCATCGCGCAGCGGCCGTCGGCCATCGAGAGCATCGACGAGCGGGTGATGGATCTCGCGCGTGAGGACGTGATCTTCGCGAGCGTCGGCAATTATCTGCCACTCCGACCAGCGCCGTTTCCCAAGACTGCGGCGATCAATCTGGTGGAATTCGAGGGGGGCTCGCTGGCCGAGGTCGAGTCGCGCATGCAGGCGCTCACCGCCGCGTGTGAGGCCCACCGCGGCGAGCCGGGCTGGCCGATGGCGTGGTCGGTGGCCGCGAGCGAGGCCGACCGCAAGGCCCTCTGGCAGTTGCGCGCCAAGGGCGTGGGCCTGCTTGGCAATACCAAGGGGCGGCGCAAGCCGGTGCCGTTCGTCGAGGACACGGTCGTGCCTCCGGAACACCTCGCCAGGTACGTGCGGGAGTTCCGCGCGGTGCTCGACGCCGAAGGGCTCGCCTACGGCATGTTCGGCCACGTCGACGTCGGCTGCCTGCACGTCCGGCCGCTGCTGGATCTGCGTGACCCCGAGGACGAGAAGCGGGTGCGCCGGATCTCCGACAAGGTCGCGGCGCTGTGCACAAAGTACGGCGGCGTCATCTGGGGCGAGCACGGCAAGGGCTTTCGCAGCGAGTACAGTCCGCTGCATTTCGGTGCGTTGTTTCCGCACCTGGAAGCGGTCAAGACCTTGTTCGACCCGGGCCAGCGCCTGAACCCTGGCAAGATCGCGACCCCGACCGGGCATCGGGCCGAGCTCGCGACCATCGACCAGCCGACGCGCGGCCAACAGGACCGACAGATCGCGCGGCCGGCGCAGGACGCGTTTACGCTGGCCATCGACTGCAACGGGAACGGGCAGTGCTACCACTGGGACCCGGACCACGTGATGTGTCCGTCGTCGAAGGTGACGCGCGACCGTATTCATTCGCCCAAAGGCCGCGCCGGCGTGATGCGCGAGTGGCTGCGGCAGGTGTCGAACGCGGGCGCCGCGGGGGAAGTGATGTCGCCAGCAGGTGGCTTCATGACCGCGCTGCAGGCGCCCGTGCGGGTCGTAAACAGCGTCGGCAAAGCGCTCGGGCGCTTCGACTATTCGCACGACGTCAATCGCGCCATGCAGGGCTGCCTCGGCTGCAAGGCGTGTGCGACCCAGTGCCCGGTAAAGGTCGACGTGCCCGCCTTCCGCAGCGAGTTCTTGCAGAGCTATCACGCGCGCTACCTGCGGCCGCTGCGCGACCACCTGGTCGGCGGGCTGGAGAGCGCGCTCTCGGCGATGTCGCGGGCGCCGTGGTTCTTCAACTTCTTCTTGAAGAGCCGTCTCTTCCAGAAGGTGTTCGGCAAGGTCGCGGGGCTCGTCGATACGCCGCTCATCGCGCGCCGATCGCTCCGGCGCCAGATGAAGGAGCGCGGCTTCGGCCTGCTCGAGCCGGCGACGCTGGAGCGGACCGCGGCGGCAACAAAGAAGTCCGTCGTGCTGGTGCAGGACGCCTTCACGACGTTCTACGAGCCCGAGCTGGTGCTGACGGTGCGCGAGCTGCTCGAGCGGCTCGGCTGCGAGGTGCACGTCGCCCCGTTCATGCCGAACGGCAAGGGCCTGCACGTAATGGGCTTCCTGCGTCGCTTCAAGGCGCGCGCCGCCAAGAACGCGGTGGTCTTGCGCGGGCTCGCGGCGAGCGGGGCGACGCTCGTCACGATCGAGCCCGCGGTAGGTCTCACCTATCGTGACGAGTATCGCCACGCACTTGGCAAGGAGCTCGGCTTCGAGGTGCTGTTGCTGCAGGAGCTGCTCGCGCGGCTGACGAGCGACATGCAACCCTCTGAGGTGGACGTGGCGCGACCGAGCTATCGCCTCTTCGGGCACTGCACCGAGAAGACGCTCGCGCCCGCCTCACAGCGGCAGTGGGTCGATGTCTTCAAGCGCCTCGGGCTGCGGCTCGAGCTCGTGCAGACCGGCTGCTGCGGTATGAGCGGCGCGTTCGGCCACGAAGGCGTACATCAGGCCGAGTCGAAGGGGATCTGGGACCTGTCGTGGGCGCGCTGGATCCCGGACGACGAGGCCGAGTATAGGAAGAATAAAGCACGGGCGCCGGGTACAGAGGGCACACAGTCGCACACACTGGGCTGAGTATAGGAAGAATAAAGCACGGGCGCCGGGTACAGAGGGCACACAGTCGCACACACTGGGCTGCAAAGACTCCCGGGCGCGCGACTTTCGAGGGTCTGGACGCGGTAGACGGGGCGT
>Ga0105047_10020472_pt1 | contig 10163 bp, 9 predicted proteins | sample MAT04_FD_78384 | JGI IMG/M metagenome (GOLD analysis project Ga0105047, IMG submission 78384) | Freshwater microbial communities from Lake Fryxell liftoff mats and glacier meltwater in Antarctica - MAT-04 (megahit assembly) | ecosystem: Environmental > Aquatic > Freshwater > Ice > Liftoff... | reverse complement strand
TGCTTGCCTTCGCGGCTCTCGAGGTGATCGAGCGCAGCTGCCACCTCGGGCTTGGCCGCCAGTACCCGTTCCTCCACCACGATCGAGAGCCCGAAGTAAACGGGCAGCGTCACGACGCGTAGCGGTTCGGGGTGCTCGGCCACGAAGTCGTCGAGCCCGGTCATGACGCCGTTGCGCGGTCCCCCCTCCAGCTCGGCGTTGTACATCGTCGGGTTCAGCCCACCGGACTCCATGAGGTCCGGGCGCCCGGGTCGCATGCCTGCCGCTCGGTAGGGCTGGCGGTACTCGTCGGGCACGTCCGATGGGTCGTAGTAGAGGTCACGACGGCCGTAGGGCCACCCCACGTCGTGCATGATCATGATCGGGAGCATGGCGCCATCTGCGGACGCGGCCTCGGCCAGCATCTTGAGCTCGAAATAGACGGTGAACCAGTTGTGGTCGCCATCGATCAGGGCGACGTCGAAGGCACCGAGGGACGGCAGCACTTCGTGGCTGGTGGCCTCGTGGAACACGTAGCGCCCGGGGAACTGCTGCTCGTGCGCGGAGGGGTCGAAGGCGGGCTTCGGATCGATGACGTGGAGCTCGCACTCGGGGCCGAGGTGGTCGAGCATCTGGATCGTGGTCTCGCCCCGGAGCGCACCGATCTCCACCACGCGTCGAGCGCGGGCGGCGGTGAGCACAGGTGCGATGGCGATCTCCCAGAGTGGGAACATGCGGGAAGCGGCTCCTTCGGTCGGCGCGCGCCGGGACCCTAGCTGCGACGCTCAGGGCCCGTGAAGGCGGGCGACGATGCGGTCGATCTGATGGTCCCACGACCATTCACGCTCCGCCGCCGCACGTCCGGCGAGGCCGATTTCGGCGCGCCGCTCTGGGTCATCACGCAGCGAGCGCAGGGCCTCGGCCAGGGCGAGCGGATCGCCCGGCGGCACCAACACCGCCTCGACCCCGTCGATGAGGCGATCGGCGATCTGGGGCACGAGGGGAGCGACGACCGCCCGGCCGGCGGCGAGGTACTCGGCGACCTTCAGTGGCGAGTAGTGGAACGAGTCGGCTGACGATGCTTGCACGAGACCGACGTCGAACGCCGCGAGGTGGGCTGGCAGGTCATCGTGGGAGACCACGCCGGTGGAAACGACGTCGACGTCCCGGTCCCGAGCGAGCATCTCGATGGTGGATCGCTCGGGGCCGTCGCCGACGAGGAGCAGGACCGCACCCTCGAGGCCCACGAGCGCATCCACCGCGAGGTGGAGCGCGTGGAAGCGCCGGAAGCTTCCGGCCCACCCCACGACGAACCGGTCGGCGATCCCCAGCCGCTGGCGCACGGCCGTGCCATCGAGCGTGGCGACGAAGAGGTCGAGGTCGACACCCGTGGGCGTGATCAGGACACGGTCTTCCGCGGCACCGAGCCGGACCACCTGCTCCGCGACCTCGTCGGAGCCCGCAGCCACGAGCGTTGCCGCTCGCAACGACGGCGACTCACCCTGCCGCTCCGCCAAGTGCGCCCACCCGGGTCGACGCACACCCCAGCGCCGGGCCTCCCAGATGGGCGTGGCTGGCACGAAGAGTACCGATGGCACGCCGAGCCGGCGGGCAAGGTCGATGCCGGCGGTGTGAAACAGCTCGTGGCGCTGCCAGACGAACGCCAGATCGGTGCCGACCCAGGGCCCGGCGCCGTCGATGTGCAACCGTCGACCGCGCTGGACCTGGCGGAGGTCTTTGGCGGCGGTCTTGGCGACCGTCGGGATGGCCTGCTTCCACCCGCGTGCCACCGGGGCCGTTAGGTGCGGGGCGGACCCTCGGCGTCGGGCTTCGGCCGGGTCAACCACGCCGTCAGGCGTCACGATCCACGAGCGGCCCAGCACTCGCCGAGCCCCCGTTGCCCAGCCCGCCGTGCTTACGAGGGCGGCGACTGGGCCCTGTTGCCCGGCGTTGGTTGTGGGCACCACCAGTACCGCGCCACGAGCGCCGGTCGGCTTCTCCACGGGCGAGAGGGTACTCGTTGGTAGGGTCGGGCTGTGAGCGCAGCGTCGCAGAAGGTGACGCCGGGTTCCGCACCAGGGGGGCGGCCCAAACGGGCGGACTCGGTCGTGGTCGGCCCGGTCCCGTCCGAGTCGCTCCGGGTCCTGCACGTGGTGGCTCGAAGCCACCTCCGCGGTGCCGAAAAGGTGGCGATCGAGCTCAGTGATGAGCTTGACGAGATGGGCCACCACAACGCCGTCGTGGCCATCGGGCTCGGGCAAGACGGTGGTCGCGTGCCTCGGCTGGACCCGCTCGTGCTCGACTCGGGGGTTGGTCCGTCTGTCTGGTGGCGGGCGTCGTGGCGGCTGCGTCGTCGGTTGCGGTCCCACCCAGTCGACGTAGTGATGGCCCACGGTGGCTGGGCCCTCAAGGTGGTGACCGCGGCGGTCGTCGCTCGTCGGGGCGCAGCACCGCTCGTCGTGTGGCAACGCATCCTCGGCGTCCCCGAAGGGTTGTGGCGAGGCCGCCGAAGATGGCTCTGGCGGGGGCTCGCCCGACGGATCGACGCGGCGGTCGCTCTCACGCTCGATCTGGAGGACGAGACCCGGCGACTCGGGTTCGACGGGCCCATCTGGGTCATCCCCAACGCCCGACGGCCGGAGCGGTTCCTTGCGGTCGATCGATCGGCCGCCTCGGCCCGCATGCACGAGCAGTTGGCTCTCGATCCCGCCGTGGCGATCATCGGCTTCGTTGGGCACCTGGTCGTGCAGAAGCGTCCGGAGCGAGCGGTGGAGGTACTCGCAGCGGTCCGCTCGGCGGGGGTGGATGCCCACCTCGTGGTGGCCGGCGATGGTCCGTTGCGCAGCCAGATGGAGGCGGCGATCGTCGAACGCGACGTCGCCGAACACGTGACGCTGCTCGGCTTCCGAGTCGACGTCGAAGAGGTGATGGGCGCGAGCGACATCCTCCTGCTGACCAGCGATGTCGAGGGGTTCCCGGGTGTGGCCATCGAGGCGCTGATGACCGGGTGTCCGATGGTGACCTTTCCGCTCGGTGGCGTTGCCGAAGTGATCGAAGACGGGGTCAGCGGGGTCGTGCTCGATCGCTTCGACACGGCACGGATGGCCCAGCACGCCGTGAAGCTCCTGCACGACCGGCCCATGCTGGATCGCATGGGCCACGAGGGCCGGGTCCGATCGTCTGAGTTCGCCTTCGACCGGATCGCCGCGACCTACGCGTCGCGCCTGCTGGCGTTGCGCAACGGCTCGCCGTCGCAGCGCTCGGCGTAGGGGTCGGGTCGCTCAAGGGGTGGAATCACTTGCTCGCCAGCGATGTCGCGGGCAGGATTGACCGTGTTGGTGTGGGAGCGTGTGGGTTCCCCAGCAGCGAACCACCGAGCGTCGCCCAGCGCCGCCCGCCGTGGAGATTCCGAGGAGAAGGGTAAGCCGACGGGAATCCAACCGAAGCTGCGGCGGGATGCAGCCACCACGAACCCTGCCCAGCGAGGTCTCCGTTCGCCGATGACGGAGCACCCTCCGCGTTCCCGCCGTTCTAGGCGCCCTGACCTCGTTCTACTCGGAGGCCCGGGTCCCACTCGGACGATTCCTATCGCCCGACCTCGGCGGCCTGCGCTCGACGACGTCGTCGCCCGCCTCCGACCGTCCTACGACGAGGGAATGCTCACCAACGGGGGCCTCGTACGCGAGCTCGAACAGGCGATGGCCGAGCGGCTCGGAGTGGTTCACGTCATCGCCACCAGCTCCTGCACCTCTGCGCTCATGCTGGTCGTGCAGGCCCTCATCGAGGGTCGACCCGGCCCGGTGGTGATGCCGAGCTTCACGTTCTCTGCCACCGCGCACGCCGTGGCGTGGAACGGCCGGGAGCCTCGCTTCGTCGAGATGGATCCCGCAACGTTCCAAGTGGATCCCGACGCCTTCGCGGCCGCGCTCCCCGGCGCGTCGGCGGCCATGGCCGTCCACCTCTATGGCGCACCGGCCACGCCGGCCGTGCTCGAATCGCTCGCGGCAGACGCGGGCGTCCCCCTCTTGTTCGACGCCGCCCACGCCATCGGCGCTCGCAGCGGTGGGCGCTCCATCGGTGGGTTCGGCGTCGCCGAGGTCTTCAGCCTCACGCCCACGAAGGTGATGGTCGCCGGTGAAGGCGGGCTGGTAGCCACCGATGACGACGATCTCGCCGCCCGCCTGCGCATCGGACGCTCCTACGCGGACCCGGGCGACTACGACACGCAGTTCAACGGGATGAACGCTCGCATGTCCGAGCTTCACGCCGCTGTGGCACTGGAGTCGCTGAAGTTGCTCGACAGTTCGCTGGAGAGGCGGCGGTCGATCGCGGCGTGCTACGGCGATGCATTCGCCAGCGTGCCAGGCGTCTCGCCCCAGGTGGTTCCCGACGAGGACGTCTCCAGCTACAAGGACTTCACGTTCTCGGTGGAGGCGGCGGTGTTCGGCCTCACCCGCGATGAGCTCGTGGCCGTCTTGGCCTCCGAGGGCATCGACACCCGGAACTACTTCGACCCGCCCACGCACCGCCAGCGCGCCTACCGCCACATCGACGCGCCGGAGCTGCCGGTCACCGACGCCATTGCGTCATCAGTCGTGTCGATTCCGATCTATCCAGACCTGCTGCACGAGGAACAGGACCGCATCATCGAGGTCATCGAAGACGCCCATCGCCACGCCGCCGAACTGCGGGCCGTGCTGGCCGACCAAGACCCGGGATCCCGTCGGGCGGGCCGATGAAGGGGCTCGTGCTCGCCGGGGGTTCTGGCAGCCGGCTCCGACCCATCACCCACACGGGTGCCAAGCAGCTCGTCCCCGTGGCCAACGTGCCAATCCTTTTCTACGGGCTACAGCACTTCGCCGAGGCGGGCATCAAGCAGGTCGGCATGGTCGTGGGCGACACCGAAGCCGAGATCCGCGCCGCCGTCGGCGACGGCAGCCGATGGGGCCTCGAGGTCACCTACCTGCCGCAGGAGGCGCCGCTCGGCTTGGCGCACGCAGTGCTCATCGCTCGCGACTTCTTGGGCGACGACGACTTTTTGATGTACCTCGGCGACAACCTTCTCCAGGGTGGGATCGCCGGGTTCTCGGATCGGTTCGAACGGGTTCAGGCCGCCTGCCGCGAAGACGGGACCGAGGGTGACGCTCCCGCCGCCCAGGTGCTGCTGGCCAAGGTCGACGATCCGCAGCGCTTCGGCGTCGCTGAACTCGCCGCCGATGGATCCGTGGTGCGTCTGGTGGAGAAGCCCGAGGTGCCACCGTCGGACCTAGCGCTCGTCGGCGTCTACCTGTTCGACCCCACGATCCACGAGGCCGTTGCGTCGATCGAGCCCTCCGCCCGGGGCGAGCTCGAGATCACCGATGCCATCCAATGGCTGCTCGACAACGGCCACCGCGTCCACCACGAGGTCATCGAGGGCTGGTGGATCGACACCGGCAAGCTCACGCCACTGCTCGAGGCCAATCGCTTGTTGCTCGAGGTGATGGAGCCGCGTATCGATGGCGAGGTCGACGCCGCCTCCACCATCGAGGGCCGGGTGGTCATCGAGGAGGGGGCCGTCGTGATCGACTCGATCATCCGCGGACCCGCTGCGATCGGTGCTGGAGCACGCATCGAGGGCAGCTACATCGGGCCGTTCTCCTCTGTCGACCGCAACTGCGTGGTCATCGGCTCGGAGCTCGACCACTCCATCGTGCTGGCGGGCAGCCGCATCGACGGCGTGCCGCGCATCGTGGACTCGCTCATCGGGCGCGACGCCGTCGTGACCCGCTCGCAGCGGCGCCCCAGGGCGACGCGACTCATGATCGGCGACCACTCCCAGGTCGACCTCGACGTCTAGGAGATCCGTAGACCATGGCCACCTTCGCCCCCTCTGAGGTGATCGACGGGATCGTCGTCGTGACCCCCGACGTGTTCGGCGACGAGCGCGGCATCTTCGTCGAGACCTATCGGCGCCAGTGGTTCCCTGCTGGCCGGGAGATGATCCAGGGCAACCGCGCCGATCGCAAGGCCGCCAGCATCGTCGGGCTCCACTACCACCTGCACCAAGCCGACTTCTGGTACGTGCCGTTCGGGCGTGCACGCGTGGTGCTCCATGACCTTCGCGAGGGATCCGCGACCGATGGGGCCACGCTCACGCTCGACATCGGAGCCTCGCTCGATGCCGACGGACCTCACGATCACCGCGGCGTGTACATCCCGCCCGGTATCGCCCATGGGTTCGCGGCCCTCACCGACATGACCATCACCTACTTGGTCGACGGCTACTACAACCCGGCCGACGAGCTCGGCGTTGCGTGGGACGACCCCGAGATCGGCGCAGACTGGGGCGTCACCGATCCGGTGGTCTCGGGCCGCGACCAGGCGAACCCCAAGCGCTCCGGGCTGCCCGTCGATCGTCGCCCTCACGTCGATCTGCGACACTGACCCGTTGTGAACCTCCTCGTCACCGGCGCAGCCGGCTTCATCGGGTCCAACTTCGTGCGCTACTGGGTGGAGCACCACCCGGATGATTCGGTGGTCGCGCTGGACGCGCTCACCTACGCCGGCGTCCGCGAGAACGTCGAAGGGCTTCCGGGCGTGACGTTCGCCCACACCGATATCGGCGATACCGATGCGGTCGAGGCCCTGCTTCGCGACAACTCCGTCGACGCGGTGGTCAACTTCGCCGCCGAATCCCACAACTCCTTGGCCATCGTCGACCCGGCCCGATTCTTCCGCACCAACGTCCTCGGCACCCAGGGCCTGTGCGAGGCCGCCAAGCGGGCCGGGTTGGCACGGTTCCACCACGTCTCCACCTGTGAGGTCTACGGCGATCTGGCCCTCGACACCGACGAGGTGTTCACCGAGGAGTCGCCCTACCGGCCCCGCACGCCCTACAACGCGTCCAAGGCTGGCGGCGACCACGTGGTGCGGGCGTACCACGAGACGTGGAACCTGCCCATCACCATCACCAACTGCGCCAACAACTACGGCGCGTTGCAGTTCCCTGAGAAGGTGATCCCGTACTTCACCACGTTGGCACTGCAGGACCAGCCGCTGCCGATGTATGCGTCCACCGAGAACCGGCGAGAGTGGATCCACGCCATCGACCACTGCCGGGCGATCGATCTGATCTTGCGCGACGGCGTCGTCGGCGAGACGTACCACGTGGGCACGGGCGTCGAGAAGAGCGTGATGGAGATCGCCGACACGATCCTCAGCCACCTCGGCAAGCCCGACTCGCTCAAGACGATCGTCCCCGATCGCCCCGGCCACGATCGCCGGTACGTCCTGGATTGGTCGAAGATCCAGCGCGAGCTGGGCTGGGAGCCCACCATCGCGTGGGACCAGGGCATCGCGGAAACGATCGACTGGTACGCGGCCAACCAGGCCTGGTGGGAACCGCTGCGCGACCGCGCACCCGTGGCCGAGGGCTCGGCCTGGAAGCAGTGAGCTCGTCTCGGTCGGTCGTCATCACGGGCGCCGGCGGGCAGGTTGGCCTCGAGGCACTCGATGTGTTCGCTGCTGCCGGGTGGGACGTGCACGGGTTCGCTCGGACGCAACTCGATGTCACCGACCGAGCGGCGGTGCATGACGCCGTGAGATCCTTGCGCCCCGACGCACTCGTGAACCTGTCGGCGTGGAACGACGTCGATGGCGCGGAGGCCGACCCCGAGGGGGCCCTAGCGGTCAACGCCATGGCCGTGCGCTTTCTGCGGGAGGCGGCCCACCAGTCGGGCGCCCGGCTCTGCCACGTCTCCACCGACTACGTGTTCGATGGCACCAAGCCCACGCCCTATGTGGAGTGGGACCCGGTCTGCCCGGCCTCGGCCTATGGGCGGTCCAAGGCCGCGGGCGAGGCTGAGCTGGGAGTGGACGATCTTTGTGTGCGTACCTCGTGGGTCGCAGGGGCTCGCGGGAGCAACCTGGTCAAGACGGTCCTGCGCCTGTCCGCCGAGCCCGATCGTCAGTTGGCGTTCGTGAGCGACCAGCGTGGGTGCCCTACCTTCGCCGCCGATCTCGCGGGGATGCTGCTGGCCTTGGTGAGCGACGGCCACACCGGCATCTTCCACGTCACCAACGCCCGAGCGGTGAGCTGGTACGAGTTCGTGCAGGAAATCCTCAGCGCCGCTGGTCACTCGCCCGATCGGGTGCGCCCCATCACCACCGCCGAGCTCGACCCACCCCGCCCGGCGCCTCGGCCCGCCAATAGCGAGCTCGCTTCCACCGCGTTGCGCCACGCCGGCTTCGCCCCCCTCCGCGATTTTCGCGAGGCGCTCGACGACATGGTGGCCGAGGTTCGCGCCCGCGAAGCCACCGGGCCAACGGCTTCTTCCTAGCCGGGCGCCGCTGCGTCGGGCCACCGGCCGAACAGCGCGCAGTAGCCTACGACCGCCGCGCGGGCCAGGGCCGGGCGGTGATGCCAGCGGTTCCAGAACCTCGGGGGGTACATGCACGTCAGCGTGGTGGTGGTGGCCTACGACATGGCTCGTGAGCTGCCGCGCACCGTGCGCTCCCTGTCGCCAGCCTTCCAACGCGACCTGGCGGGGATCGACCTCGAGGTGGTGGTGGTCGACAACGGTTCTCCTCAGCCCGTGGCGGTCGACGAGCTGTCGGCTGCGTTCGGCGCCCCGGTTCGAGTGCTGCGGGTCGACGACGCCGCGCCCTCGCCCGCCCACGCCGCGAACGTCGGGATTGCGGCCGTCAGCGGAGACCTGATCGGGCTCATCGTGGACGGGGCGCGCCTCTCGTCGCCCGGTCTCGTGGCCGACGCTGCTTCGGCCGCCCGGCTCGCGGACCGACCGGTGATCACCGCACCCGGCTACCACCTTGGCCCGATGCCGCACATGCGGGCCGCAGAGGCGGGGTACGACCAGCACGTGGAGGATCGACTCCTCGCAGATGCGGGGTGGGAGGACGACGGGTATCGCCTGTTCGGCTCGTGCGTGTTCGGAGGCTCGTCGAGCCGAGGGTGGTTCGGTCCGATGGGCGAAAGCAGCTCGCTCTTCCTCCCCCGGGACCTGTGGGACGAGCTCGGGGGTCTCGACGAGGCATTCGCCCTCCCCGGCGGTGGCCTGGTGAACCACGACCTCTACCGCCGAGCCTGTGGCCTTGACGGCATCACCTTGGTCCAGCTCCTGGGCGAGGGGACGTTCCACCAGATCCATGGCGGAGCGGCGACGTCGCGCCGCTTCGGCTGGGACGAGATGCACGACGACTACATGGCGCTTCGTGGCGCCCGCTACGTGCCGCCTGCCAACGCGCCGGTGCAGCTGGGGCGCATCCCACCGAACTCGATGGCCCTCCTTGAGCACTCGACGCGGTGGTTGGCGGGGCGAGCGCAGCCCGCACCCTCAGCCGTCGATGCCGACCCCCGGTAGGGTGCGCGCCCGATGAGCCACATCGCCTCCGATCCGCCGGCGCCCTGGCCCGGCGCCGAGCCGCTGCGCTTCTTCGTGGTGCACATGCAGAAGACGGCGGGCACCTCGCTGCGCGATCGTTTTCGCGCCCAGTACGACGAGGCCGAGATCTACCCCAACCGCACCGATGGCCGTAGCAAGGGCCTGTCCGTCATCTCGCTCTCGCACCTCGAGGAGCGGTGGGCTGCTCGCGGCCACCAGATCCGGGTGCTGGCCGGTCACTTCCCGTTGTCGACCACCGAGGTGCTCGGCGTGCCCTTCGTGACCTTGACGGTGCTGCGGCCGGTCGTCGAGCGAACGCTGTCGTACCTCCGGCACCAACGTCGGGTCGCTCGCGGCGACGCCGATAAGAGCCTCGAGGAGATCTACGACGATCCGTTCCGATTCCAGGGGCTCATCGAGAACCACATGACCCGGATGCTCTCGCTCACCGTGGAGGAGATGCGTCCCGGTGATGGAGGGCTCGCCACCGTGCCGTTCACCCCCGAGCGCCTCGAGATGGCGAAACAGGCGGTGGCCTCGCTCGACTTGCTTGGCCTCCAGCCCCGGTTCGAGGAGCTGTGCCAGGCGATCGAGGGTCAGTACGGGCTGCACCTGGGTGAACCGGTGCGCTCCAACACCACCGAACCCGAGACCGCTCCCGCGGCGCTCATCGAGCGCATCGTGCAGGACAATGCCCTCGACCTGGAGCTCTACGCCTATGCCGAGGCGCTCTACGCCGAACGCGGTGGCCCGGCCCGTGAGGTCAGTCAGCCCGGACCGGGATGAGCCGGCGGGCCGGCT
>Ga0105047_10020469_pt1 | contig 10163 bp, 11 predicted proteins | sample MAT04_FD_78384 | JGI IMG/M metagenome (GOLD analysis project Ga0105047, IMG submission 78384) | Freshwater microbial communities from Lake Fryxell liftoff mats and glacier meltwater in Antarctica - MAT-04 (megahit assembly) | ecosystem: Environmental > Aquatic > Freshwater > Ice > Liftoff... | reverse complement strand
ATATTATCTTTTATATATTTTTCAACAAACAATTTCTCACTAAGATCATCGCAAGCTATCTTTGCCATAGGATCTATGTAGTAAAGGTTTTCTTTATCTTTATAAAGATAGACACCACCCTTCCCTTCTATCATCTCACCAAATCCAGCAGTCGCAGTTGTTTCATTATACTTAATAATTAATTCTTCTCTATTCTCCATTCCTTCGGCTTTTGAATTCCACCAAACATTTGCATAACTATATTGATCTTGAGTATCATCTTTTTTTATAATTCCTTCAAATAAACCAACTTTCGAATCTTTTTCTGCTGGAATATAGTCAAATTCACCTTTTGCAATATCTCCTTGAGTATTCAATTTAAGCCAAGCAACGTCATTAAGACCACTTACCACTTTTGTTGAGCTATAATAGCAAAGTGATATTAACGGATTTTGGGTATTATAATCATCAATTAACTCATTTGTTGGTGTTTTAATCACAATGCTATCATCCTTTTTAAAATTATAATAAATTACCAAAAAGACAATGATTAGTATTAATAAAATGATTATATATTTTTTTAAGTTATATTTATTATTCATGCTTTATATTATAGCATAAATTAATATTATTAATTATTTTATATAAATAATCGAGCTAAACGAATATCATCAAAAGTAAAATCATATCCTTCTTTTTCTAACCTTCTTTTAATCGGACTTAATTTACCAATTTCATCACCTGTTAATTTATCGTTTATTTTTTTAATTATTTCTATTTGTTTTGATTCTGGTCTTAAATACTTAATATCAGTCTTTGGATATTTTAAAATAATCTTTTCTATGTGATCAAGAATAGTATTCCTTGTTAACTTTCTTTCAGACATTATTTCTTCTATTTTTTTATTTTCTTCTAACATCTTTTTTGTTATAAAAATTGTCGATATCTTCTGGCTATTCTTATCTTTCTTCACATAATTTATACTACCTCCCATATGATTAATAAAATCAATTTCTAATTTATTCTGTTCATCATTTTTTAACTTTTTAAAAAGAAGTTCATTACTAAAACTATGATCTTTTAATTCTTGATCAAATTCTAAAACATTTGGGTCAACTTTAAGCGAATGATGACTAAAACCAACTAAACTTATCCCTTTTAAAGTTCTAACTCTAGATAAAGCAACATAACCCATACCATAAGCAAAAGTATTCGACAGATCAATCTCCGCATTATCTAGTGACATTCCCTGACTTTTGTGGATAGTAATAGCCCAAGCAAGCCTAAGAGGAATTTGCGAAACAGAGGCTTTTATCCTGCCATCTTCTTCTATAGCCCACGATTCTGGTTTTAAACTAATTTTCTTGCCATTATATAATTCAATAATTGGATTACCATTTTCTTTTATAAAACCAATCACCTTCCCTCTTGAACCATTTACATAACCTTCTTCAAAATTATTTTTTATGCACATAATTTCAGCTCCTATTTTTAATTTTAAATTCTCATGAGCCAAACAACCTTTTTTTAAAATTTCAACTAAAAGTTCTGATCCAGTTGAGGTCATTCTGTATATCTTTTCTTCTTGATTAATAAGTGAAAGCTCAGTCTCATTTATGCCATCAACGTTGACATTATGTGTATATAATTTTGTTGGTTTTATATTATAGTCTAATTTGATTCCAATTCTATCTTTCAATATATTATAGTGTTCTTCTTCAACTTTATTATCGCGAATCATATTAAGAATATTAGTTAAAACATTATCTTCTTGTCGGTGTTGTTCTTCTAAATAACAAATTGCGGGATTTAATATATTCCAAGAATTACTATTAAAAACCATTCCGCTTTGGTTCTCATTATTAATTTTACTTATCGGCGGTAATTGAAAAAAATCACCCGAAAGAATTACTTGTAACCCCCCAAATGGTTTGTCATTTCTTTTAAATTTCCGACAGACTTTTTCTACCATATCAAGTTGACTAGCATGCAACATCGAAACTTCGTCAATGACAAGAACCCGAGCTTTATCAAATCTTTTCCAAAGATATTTTTTCTCTTCTAATTCATCTAACTCTTTTTCTCCTAAAAAATTCTTAATGCCGATACCAGACCAAGAGTGAATGGTCATCCCGTTCATATGTGTCGCTGCTATTCCAGTTGAAGCTGTGACCGCCACAGGAATATTATGAAATTCTAAATAATCAATATATCTATTTAATAAATATGTTTTACCACTTCCAGCACTGCCGGTTAAATAGACATTTACACCAGTTTTCATTATTAAAAAAGCCTGTTCTTGAGTCATACTTTTATTATATCATTAGTATTTTCTAATGACAGCTTTGACGACGGCAATAATATTCAAATACATCTTGGGATATATTGGTTTATAATTTTTATTCGCTGGTTGTAGCCATACCTTATCCCCATCTTTCTTAAAATATTTCATTGTAAATTCTCCATCAATATTAGCAATGACAATCTGCCCGTCTTGGGCAATGTTTGTTTTTTCAACTAGAACCATATCACCATTAGCAATATGAGCATCAATCATAGAGTCTCCATCAACGCTAAGCATATAAGAATTTTCTTGTTTATTAACTAAATATTCATCAATATTGATTGTATCTCTTAATTCTTCATTTACATCTGCCGGGAAACCAGCCTTAACACTACCTAGCATGGGTATAGAAGACAAAGAGATATCTGCTACAAGACGGCCCAGGTGATCTTTCCCAACTATTCCCTCTTCTATAAATTTATTGACCAGTCTAGCTACAGCATTCTTTGATTTAAAATCAAATAAGCCGAGCATCTCTTTATATGTGGGCATGCGTTTATTTTGATTATAAAATTTTATTAGTTTTTTTTTATAATTACTATACATATTGATTTTTTCAAATATTAGAAAATCTTGGAATACTATTTAGACGGTTAAGAAAATTACCCCAGAGACCCTTCCTTTTATGTTGACGTATCTTATGTAGAAGTTGTTTGTGTTCACGAGCTTCTCTTGAATAGTCGATTCCTTTAATAATCTTAATATCAATTTTTTTATTAACATTATGGATTTCACGTTCTATTATTTTTAAATATTGTTCTTTACTCATATATATAATTATTATTAATTAACTATATATAGTATATGTGAACGAACGTTCACTGTCAATAAAAACACCTGTGGATAACCCCCACACCTATATTTTTATAGTTTATAAAATAAACCAAATAACTTCGATTTATACTTTTATTTGTCTAAAAACTATTAATATTAAACATTAATTTTGCAGGTCAAAATAATAAAAATATGGGTGTGGGGGATAACTCCCCTATTTACATTTTTATTTAAAGAAATAAGTAACTAAATCCCAAGGTAAACTAACACTGAAAATTACAGCATATAAAACAATAAATATTATTGGAATATTTTTCTCAATTGAAGATATTTTTTTATACTTTTTATCATCCAATCCCCTGCCTAGCAATTCCCATTCTGTTTTAAAAAGAGATAATGGTAACTTTTCTTCCATTGTATGGATAACGTTAAATTTGGCTCGATGAAGTTTCTTATAAGAAATAATAATTTGATACCAACAGTAGCAAATAGCAATTCCAACAAATGGCGCAAACAAGAAAATTACCGAACCATTATTCATTAAATTTTTTGTTTCTAAATATCCTAAAACTCCAATAATCGCTGTATTCAATCCAAGAAAAAATTCATTTGATTTATTTCTCCTTTCACTAGTGCTATTGAATATATTTAAATATAATTTATATTGCTCAAGATAATGATTCTCATAATTATTTTTCCCTTTATCTTCATCATAAGAAAGATTTTCTGAATAAAGCATTTCCTCTAATTTATTTTTTTCCATATCCTAATTTTATTTTATTTTACAAATAAAATCAACCATTTTTATCCTTATTTTTTAACCTAAAACTCAGCAAGGTCTGTGAGAGTATTGTAAAATAAGGCTTATTTAAAATAATGAGTTTTAGCTTGTATTATAAAGCTCTCCTGAGTCTTGCTGGAATAAGTGGATAACTTGATTCCAAATATATAAAAGGAGTGTTATATTTTGAGTATAATAACTTCTTAAAAGATCCAATATTATGGATAAATTTAGTCATGCTATTGAATATGAATTAGCTCTAGGTTCTAGTCTTTCAATTATTAATTTAATAGACGAGCTTATTAAACATGCTTTTTATATTCATGCTTCTGATATTCATATAGATCCATTAGAAGATAAAATTAGAATAAGATTTAGAATTGATGGTATTCTAGAAGATCTTTATTTTTTCCCAAAGGAAATATATTCGGAAGTAATTTCAAGAATAAAAATTCTTTCTAATCTACGAACGGATGAACATTCTTCTCCGCAAGATGGCAGATTTAGAATAAAAATATTAGATAATGAAAGTGTTGATATTAGAGTATCTGTTGTTCCCACTTATTACGGGGAAAATATTGTTTTTCGTCTTTTGTCAGATAAATCAGAATCATTTACTTTAGGGACACTGGGTTTTAATGAGATCGATGAACAAAAAATAATTAAGGCTATCACAAATCCAACCGGAATGATACTCGTTACTGGCCCAACAGGTTCAGGTAAGACTACGACTCTTTATACCCTCATAAAAATGCTAAATAATTCAGAAGTCTCTATTATAACAATTGAAGATCCTATCGAATACTCTATTAGTGGAGTTAAACAAATACAAGTAAATCACAAAACTGGTTTAACCTTTGCTAACGGACTCCGTTCTATTTTAAGACAAGATCCTGATATTATAATGGTCGGTGAAATCAGGGATACTGAGACAGCAAATATCTCAATCAACACGTCTCTCACTGGGCACTTATTATTATCGACTTTACATACAAATGATGCTTCAACAACATTACCCAGACTTTTAGACATGAAGATAGAACCATTTTTAGTTTCTTCAACCATTAGTTTGGCAATTGGACAACGCTTAGTCAGGAAAATATGCAACAATTGCAAAATAGAAAGAAAAATAAGTAAAGAAGAATATAATAGACTTTCTCAAATATTTTCTAAAAATAATATAACTAAATCAAATAAATTTTTTCAAGGTAGAGGATGCCACCTCTGTAGCAATACTGGGTATAAAGGAAGGACAGTTATTAATGAGATTTTAGTTGCTAATGAAGAAATTCGAGCAGCCATTTTAAATAAATCAACCAACAATGAAATCAAGGAAATTGCCATTAAAAATGGAATGACTCCAATGTTTTTAGATGGTTTTAATAAAGCTATTTTAGGAATTACTACAATAGAAGAAATATTACGTGTTTCTTATGAATAAATACAAAGAATATTTTAATAAATTCAAATATTATATAAAAATTATTTCTCCTTTCAGAAATAAATTTTCAACAAAAGAACAAGCTATTTTTATAAAAAAATTATCTTTTCTAATTAGGTCTGGGTCATCAATAGTTGAAAGTATTATTTTGATTAAAAAACAAACAAAATCTAAAACTGGCATTAAAAATTTTGATCAAATTATTGTTAGTTTAAAAAATGGTCGGTCTTTAGCATCTAGTTTTGAAAATTGTCAAAAAAGTTTTAATAATTTCACTATAAATATAATCAGGGCTGGAGAACAAACTGGTAATTTAATAGAGAATCTAGATTATTTAGCAGAAGAATTAAAGAAGAAAGAATTGCTTCGTCATAAAATTATGGGGGCTCTGTTTTATCCCGTTATCATAATGAGTGCAACCTTAGGAATTACTGGATTTTTAATTTTATATATATTCCCTAAAATATTACCAATTTTTCAAGGGTTAGGAGCAAAATTGCCATTAAGTACTAGAATAATCATTTCAATATCAGGATTAATACGTAATTATGGTTTTCAAATTTTTCTGAGTTTAATAATTACGACATTTATAATATTAATCTTAATAAAAAATAATAGTAAAGCTAGAATGACTTTTGACAATTTTATACTTCATTTGCCTATTTTAGGTAAAATATTTAAAAACTATAATATAACAAATTTTTGTAGAACCTTAGGACTTCTATTAAAAAGTAATACCCCAATAACTAAAGCTCTTATGATAACATCTAACACAATGGATAATCTACAATACAAAAAATATATTCAAGATATTCATTCTGAAATAATAAAAGGTAAAAATCTATCTGACCTTATGTCTCGCTCCCCTTTCCTTTTCCCTGGCATTCTCTGTCAGATGATCTCAATTGGAGAAAAAAGTGGTAATCTACCTGATGCTTTTATTTATTTATCAGAATTTTATGAAAGTGAATTTGATGATCTAACAAAAAATCTTTCTAATTCAATAGAACCATTTTTAATGATAATAATGGGAATTGCTGTTGGTTTTGTCGCTATTTCTTTCATTACACCTATCTATGAAATCACAAACAATCTTAAGAGATAAAGGATTTACTTTAATAGAGGTAGTTCTAACGATATCAATAATAGCAATTTTTTTAGGGATAAGTTCTTTTGTTGATCAAAGTTTTTTTAATAGAAAATTATTAAAAGAAGAGAAATCAGTTTTAGTTTCAATATTACAAAATGCTCAAAATAAAGCTATGAATAATATAAATGGAAATGACCATGGAGTTCATATTAATAAAACTGCTTATGTCATCTTCTGGGAATTCCCTTATGATGAAACAAATTTAAGCAATGAAATCATAGCTAGAAATAAAAACATTAAAATTTACTCAACTAATTTATTAAATAATGATGAAGTAGAAGTAATATTCTTGCAATTATCTGGGGACGTAAAGACAACAGGAAAGATTGATTTAGAAGACAAAACTAATAATAAATACATAGAACTATTATCTGGAGGTCTTATTAATTGGTAGTTTAATTAATTTTATTAATATATATTTTTTAAATGTATGAAATCATTTTTTAAAAAACTCAATACTGGATCTATCACATTAGAATTACTGATTGCTTTTCTAATTCTGATTGTCAATATAACAGCAGTTATGCTAATAATTAATGAAAGTCAATCACTTACTCAAAATAATAATACAAGGACAGAAGCCATAGCCAAAGCTGAGACAATTATAGAAAAATCAAAAGCAATATCCAGATTAGATTTCAATTTAGTAAATTCAAAATCATATTTTGATGATATTTTTTTTCAGCAAGATTTAATAGTTGATCAGTTAGATATATTTACTAAAAAGATAATTAGCCATGTCGGCTGGAAAGATAGTAGAAACCTCAAACATCAAATCAAATTTGCAAGTATATTAACAAACCCAAAGGCTATCGATGGTGGAGATACTTGTAGTTCCATCCTTGATAATCCAGAAGGCTGGAAGCAACCACTATATTATAAATTCTCGTCCGTGGATTTCTCGGGAACTAATTCAAATGGAATTAAAATTGCAAGCATCGATGTATATAATCATAAATTATATATTGGGGCACTTCGTACACAAAGTTCAAATAATGATACTTTTTTTATATTAAATTTACCAGACGAACCAAATCTAATACCAATACTACTTGGAGGTTTAGATAATAATAACAATTCAATAGTAGGATTAAACGCTATCAAAATAACAAAAAATTATGCCTATATAGCCAACGCTTATACTGGTTCATCAGCCAATTGCCTTCCTAATAATAATTGCGCCCAACTCCAAGTTGTCGACATTGGTGATTCATTAAACCCTCAAATCATTCCTTCGGCTAATCTAAAAATACCAACGATCACAACTAGTGGCAAATTAGCACCTGGAACAAGTATTTTTTATGATGGTGGGTATGTCTATTTAGGTTTAGCAAAAGCATTAAATGGAAATGAATTTAATATTATTGATGTTGGGGGTGGTGGATTACCAGCAAGTCCTACAAATCCTATTCTTAAAGGAGGATATGTGATTGGAAATGGGATAAATTCAATTTTGGTCAGAGATAATTTAGCATTTATTGCAAGTCCTAATAATGAAAATTTAATAATTTTAGATATTAGTAATCCAGAAAGTCCATCTAAAGTCGGTGGATATACTCCAATTAATCTTCCTGAGACAAATGGAGTTGGTTCAAATCACGGAAAAAGATTATCTCTAATTGGCACAACTTTGTATCTAGGAAGAACATATGGAACTAAAGAATTTTATATCTTAGATGTAACTAATCCAGATAACCCTACCGTCATTGATTCACCTTTGGATACTGGCGAAAAAAATAAAACAAGTATCAATGGATTAATAGTTCGTGATTATCTAACATATATTTTAACTCCTGAACAATTCCAAGTCTGGAATATATCTAATCCTGAAGATATAAAGCCCTGGACAATAGATGAAGAGATAGGTTCATTTATTCCAACAATTGATTTAGGGGGCAATGGAATATCCATTGATTGTGAAGGAAATCGAATATATTTGACTACCTCTCCTTCTTCGGTAAATGAAAAAGATTTTTTAAATATATTAATCTCTAATCTATAAAATGAAAAAACAAGGATTTACATTAATAGAAGTAATTATATATACAGCATTATTTTCAATTATGATGGGTAGTTTAATTGTTGTTGTATTTCAATTAATTCAAAGTGCTGAAAAATTAACTTTACATGATTCTGCTCAAGAAGAAATGATTTTTGTTTTAAAAAAAATTGATTGGGCTCTTATAGATGCAGATAAAATTATATTACCATTATCTGAAAATTCAAAAATCTTAGAAATAAATAAAAATAACTTTTCGGATAATCCAATTATTATTAAATTAAATGAGTCCGATCCAATATATCCATATGTCGAATTCTGTGTAAAAGAAACATTGTGTAATCCAATTACAACAAAAAATATTATAGTGAAAAACTTGTCTTTTACACATCTTCCAGCAATAAGGAAATCACCAGAAGGAATTTTATTAGAAATAGAAATAAATAATATTAAAATTATTACTACTAAATATTTAAATATATGAAAAAGTACGAAAATCGTGGTTTTATCGCTTTGTTTTCAGTTATTATTATAACTTTAATTTTAATTTTAATAACATTAACTTTAAGCTTTTCTAATATTTCAACCCGTTTTAATATTTTTAATTATGAATCAAAAAAAGAAAGTGAATTCTTGGCTGAAGCTTGCATAGAGAAAGCAAGATTATCTATTGCAACAGATAATTATATTTTTGAAGATAATATTATTCTAACAATAGAAGATAACGCATGTAATTATATGATCTACAATACTTCACCTTTATTAACAATTATTTCTCATAGTACTGTTAATAAAGCAAATACATACCTTCAAGTCTTAGTTGATGAGAATTCTTATAATATCTCAGTAATTTCTTTTTCTGAAATACCAACATATCCATGAAGTATTTTTAAAATTACAAATAACTAGAAGGTCGAAAATTATAAATTTAATATTTATCAATATTTTATGAAATTAAATATAAAAAATAAAAAAGCAGGATTTACTTTAATAGAAATATTAATTGTTATTGGTATTCTTGCTATTTTATCAGCAATTGTAGTTATTGCGATTAATCCTGCCAAACAATTCGCTCAAGCTAGAAATGCTGAACGAACAGCTAACGTCAATGCAATATTAAATGCAATTGGACAGAGAATAGCCGACAATAAAGGTATCTTTGAAGGAGAATTTACTATTGATTCAAATGATTATACTTGTGGAATTTTACCAGGATCGGCAACAGAAATTACTAGTACTAATGCTTCAAACACAACAACAGAAACTGGAGACTTGGGTTGTCTAGCTCCCACATACATCTCTACTTTGCCTGTTGAGCCAGCAGGCTCTAGTGCTGATCAATACACTGTCTTAATATCTTCAAGTGGTAGAGTCACAATTTGTGCTCCTGAAGCTCAAGATGAGACATCCATTCCCGATCCAGACTCTATTTGTGTAACTCGTTAGCCAAAGATATCAAAAAACTACCAAGTTTTAGCACCTTGGTAGTTTTTTGATATCATAAAATCCAGTTATGCTAACTTAAATTGACAACATGGTTAAAATAGGTTAAACTGATCAAAAATTCATTCTCCTAAATTCACCCCTCTATTAGGACACCTCCCATTACTCTAATAATACACCATTCTCCCTTGCGACTTCAAGAGCAGACCTATAACCAAGAATCTTTCTCGGTTTATTGTTTATAATTTCTAT
>Ga0105047_10020468_pt1 | contig 10163 bp, 8 predicted proteins | sample MAT04_FD_78384 | JGI IMG/M metagenome (GOLD analysis project Ga0105047, IMG submission 78384) | Freshwater microbial communities from Lake Fryxell liftoff mats and glacier meltwater in Antarctica - MAT-04 (megahit assembly) | ecosystem: Environmental > Aquatic > Freshwater > Ice > Liftoff... | reverse complement strand
GGCCATGCATCCAGGAATTGTAGGTGGTGCAGTTGCGGCGGTCGCCATAAGGACGGAACTCTTCTTCGCATTTGCCCTTTGTGTCGCAATGAAAGTCGCGGGGCAGCCGCAATGCGTCGAGATAAACATAGCTTGAGGGATTGGATACTACGTAGCGGACTGGGTCGCCCAATGCGTCGTGTACTTTGTTGACCGCTGCATAACGATTGGTAAGCTGGCCACCGGCAGAGTGTCCGCTAACAACAATTCCCTTCAGGTTTTGGAATATTTTTTCGTCTGCCAGCTTCTTGAGCACTTCGTCGAGGAGGTCGTAGGAATAGATATCTTTTTGGTTGAGGGCCTCGAAGCCGTTCTTCCAGTCGCTGCAATCCCAGGCGATTTCATCGGTCGCCAATTTGTCTTTACAGCCTGCACCGTTATTGCCTGTATAGCGTGGGGAGATGACTATGGTGTTGTCGAGCGCGCTGGCCAGGAATGCTGCGGCCATACCTGTGGAGAAGTAGTCATGAGCGTTACGGCCTGCCCCATGGATGATGATCATGGCGCGCTCAATCTTTTCATTGCGCTTGTCGAGCGGGAAATTGCGATAGAGCAAGGAAAATTTTTTTGCCTCTCCGAGCATTAGCTTTTCGGTGCAGTCGGGCGTGGGTGTCGAGCAATATTGGCCGAAAGCGGATGTCAGAAAGAAGCAAAATAGAGTCAACTTTTTCATGGCGAGAGAATCTTACCAATATGCGACAAGCAGTGATTGAAGGCGGATTTGGTATTGAGCGAGTGGTGTGGCGCGAGGTGGAAGATCCGACACCAGGGCCGGGGCAAGTGCTGGTGCGCGTCCGCGCGACTTCTTTGAACTACCGCGACTATCTGGTAGTCAAAGGGCATTACAACCCGAAGATGGCGCTGCCGCGCGTGCCGTTAAGCGATGGGGCTGGTGAGGTTGTGGCTCTCGGTGAGGGCGTCACCAATTGGAACGTTGGTGATCGCGTCGCAGGGATTTTTATGCAGACCTGGCTCGACGGGCCTTACCGCGAAGAGTATGGAAAATCGGCATTGGGTGGTGCGATTGACGGCATGCTGGCGGATTTGGTTGTGCTCGATGAGCAGGGCTTGGTCGCGGTTCCCGATCATCTGAGTTTTGCCGAGGCTGCGACGTTGCCTTGTGCTGCCGTTACCGCCTGGAATGCACTTTTTGAGAGTGGGAGTGTGAAGCCGGGCGATACGGTGTTGGTGCAAGGATCTGGCGGTGTGAGTGTGTTTGCGCTGCAGTTTGCCAAGGCTGCCGGGGCGCGGATAATTGCCACCTCAAGCCAGCCGGCGAAGATGGATCGGCTTAAGGCCATGGGTGCCGACTGGGTTCTCAATTACAAGGAAGAGCCGGAGTGGGGCAAAGTGATTGCCAAGGCTGGTGGTGTGGATCATGTGGTTGAGGTGGGCGGTATTGGATCGCTTGAGCAATCGATCGTTGCTGTGCGAGCAGGTGGACAGGTGAATGTGATTGGTGTTCTGACCGGGGTCGCGGGCAGTTTGAACATTGCTCCGATTCTGCATAAGCATCTGCATTTGCAGGGGATTTATGTTGGCTCGCGCGCCATGTTCCAGAACCTGAACCGGGCTCTGGCTCAAAATCAGGTAAAGCCCGTGATCGATTCCGTATACCCAGGAGCTCAGATACAAGAAGCCCTGCGCCATATGGAAGGCGCAGGGCATTTTGGCAAGATTGTGGTTGAGCTTTAGAGAAGTTCAGGGATATTTTCAAGATCTACTCGATGTTCGCGCATATGGTTCACTACTTAAATCTGTCTCTGGCTCCATGCCGAATCATAAGAATTTCCACTAGCTTTGTCCTGTCGATCACTCGATAGATCACGCGGTATACATCTGATTTTTGACCATAGAGTAGATGTCGGTATTTTGGGTCTTCAGGCGTCACGGAATTGCGCAGGGGACTGACATTCAGCGTGAACAATTGTTCCACCAGTCCGACGTACCACGCATAGGCTGCATCGGACATTGCTGCGTTGATATAGAGGTAAATGCGTGCCAGATCCTTTTCGGCTCTGGGGAGTATTTTAACGATGTATGCCATTCGCCTCTTCGAAGTCTGCTAGAAACTCCTCGAGTGGCCTACCCTTTCCTTGTCTTGATTCTTCGAGGGCCTGGCGAATTCCCTCATGAAAGTCCGCCTGCGCCGCAAGATCGAGAAGCCGCTGGTAAGCAGCCGCGTCCTGCACCACCGCTGCTGCCTTGCCTTTGACGGTGAGCACGACGGGTCGTTTGGTCTTTTTGAGTTGTTTCATGAAATCGCCCGATCTACGCCGGAAGGTCGTAAGCGATTGAATGTCGTTGGTGATATCAATCATGGGTTTCCTCTTCAGCCATTACAGCACCTTTTAAGGTGCTTCCATAAAACCAGATGACCGCAAAGGGCAATCCTGCGGTTGGAGGATTAACTAGCCTGACGACGCTGTCCCCCTTCTCAGGAGCTCAGATACAAGAAGCCCTGCGCCATATGGAAGGCGCAGGGCATTTGGGCAAGATTGTGGTTGAGCTTTAGACGTCCAGATTGCGAACGTCGAGCGCGTTATCCTCGATGAACTTGCGGCGGCTCTCTACATCGTCGCCCATGAGCGTCGAGAAGATTTCGTCGGTTTCCACCAAATCTTTGAGATCGACGCGAAGCAGTGTGCGGCCTTCCATGTTCATAGTTGTTTCCCACAACTGTTCTGCGTTCATCTCACCGAGACCCTTGTATCGGCTGACGTTGACATCGCGCATGCCTTCTTCTTTGGCTCTGACAAGCAAGGTGCGCCAGTCATCTACCTGTTCGCGGCTGCCACTGTCTCTGACGAGGAAGAATGGCGGTATGTTCTGGAGAGCGACTTGCTTGACGATGGCACGCATGCGGCGGAATTCTGCCGAGGCTGCCAGTTCGATGCCGACGTTGCGTTGAGCCTTGGTGGAATCGAGGAAGTGCAGGAAGAAGGTCGTGTGCTCTTCATCCTTATCGATGTGAGACTCGATGCCTTTGGCGGCGAGCAGGCCCTGCAGCTTCACCAGTTCTTCTTCGCTCGAGAAGTTTTCTTTAGTGTCGATATTGCACTCCTGCGAGAGCAAGATCTCAACCACATCTGCGCTACGAACGCGGCGCTCTGTCTTTTTGGTTACCTGCGTGAGCTCATCGAGAGCAGCGAGGAAATTGCGCATTTCCGCGCCTTCAATCAGGTTTCCGTTCGCTTCGATCTTGATGTTGTCACTGGCGCGGCGCAGGATTTCTTTGGTGAAATCTGCTTCGTTCTTGATGTACTTCTCGCTCTTACCCTTCTTGATGCGGTAGAGCGGAGGCTGGGCCACGAAGACGTGTCCACGGTCGATCAATGCCTGCATGTGCCGGTAGAAGAAGGTGAGCAGAAGTGTACGGATGTGGCTGCCGTCGACGTCTGCGTCGGTCATGATGATGATCTTGCCGTAGCGTAGCTTGGCAATATCAAAATCGTCTTTACCGATGCCGGTGCCAATGGCTGTGATCATGCAACGAATTTCTTCGTGGCCAAGCATCTTGTCGTAACGAGCTTTCTCGACGTTCAAGATCTTGCCTCGAAGCGGCAAAATTGCCTGATAACGGCGATCGCGACCGCCCTTGGCGGTACCGCCTGCCGATTCGCCTTCGACGAGGAAGAGTTCGCAACGGGTGGGATCTTTTTCCTGACAGTCGGCAAGTTTACCGGGTAGACCCACACCATCAAGCGCACCCTTGCGGCGCGTCAAATCGCGGGCTTTGCGGGCTGCTTCACGCGCACGGGCCGCATCAATGGCTTTACCCACAATCTTTTTCATCACGGCAGGATTCTTGTCGAAATATTCCTGCAGTTTTTCGTTGATGATCTGCGTGACCTGACCGGCAATATCGCTATTAAGCTTGCCCTTGGTCTGGCCTTCAAACTGCGGCTGTGGCAGCTTGACGCTGATGACTGCTGTAAGACCTTCACGCACGTCGTCGCCGCTCAGCTTTTCTTTCACATCCTTGAACAAGCCGGCTTGATCGCCTGCCCAGTTGATCGTGCGCGTAAGCGCCGTTCTGAAACCGGTTAAGTGCGAGCCACCATCTTTTGTGTTGATGTTGTTGGCAAAGGTAAACAGAGTTTCCGAATAGCCATCGTTGTACTGAAGACCAATCTCCATTTCGACCTTGCCCTGGTCACCGGGCAGATCCCGTTCACCTTCAAAGTAGATTGGTTTTTCATGCAGCACCTGCTTGCCTTTGTTGAGGTGCTTGATGAATTCGGCAATACCGCCTTCATAATGGAACTCATGTGATTTACCCTCTTCGCGTTCGTCGAGGATATTAATCTTGAGGCCCTTGTTCAAGAAAGCACGTTCGCGCAGGCGGGTAGAGATCGTATCGAAGTTGAATTCGATCGTATCCATTACCGTGTTGTCGGCCTTGAAGGTGATCTTGGTGCCGGTCTTCTTGCCTGACTTGCCGGTTGCCTTGAGCGGCGCCTTGGGGGCACCACGCTCATAGTCTTGTTCCCAAGTCTGACCACCGCGCCAGATCTCAAGATGCAGCCATTCGCTCAATGCGTTGACGCAACTGACGCCCACCCCGTGCAGGCCGCCCGATACCTTATAGCTGTTGGAATCGAACTTGCCACCGGCATGGAGTTTCGTCAATACGACTTCGGCTGCAGAGACGCCTTCGCTCTGGTGAATATCGACGGGGATACCGCGGCCATTATCCGAAACCGAGATCGAGCTATCCGTGTGGATGACTACGTTGATTTCGGTGCAGTGTCCTGCGAGGGCTTCGTCGACAGAGTTATCAACTACTTCATAGACCAAGTGATGAAGGCCCATTTCACCGGTGGAACCGATGTACATGGCAGGGCGCTTGCGCACTGCCTCAAGACCTTCAAGAACCTTGATACTGGATGAATCGTAAACGTTATCTTGGTTATCAGCCATTTTGTGGGTTGTCAGATGCGCATCGGCATCACGACGTAGCGGTAGGTATAACCTACCTCTCCCCCTTTCTTGTCGCCTTCGCCCGCTGCTGCGGGACGCATTTCTCCGGCGCTCTGTGCATCGTTGAAAAGGAAGCTAAAGCCTCCCTCGGCACTGGCGCTCAAAAATTCAAGCAGGTACTGCGCGTTGAAGCCGATATCGACGGCAGGGCCTGAGTATTCAATCGCAATCGTTTCTTCGCTCTCACCCGTATCGGACATCGAAGAAAAGACTTTCATTTCGCCATCGGCAAACTGCAGGCGAATCGCCTTTGATCGTTCTTCAGAGAACTGGCTGACGCGTTGAATGGTGGTCTTGATTTCATCTTTGCCAAGGAAGACCTGGTGGGTCTGCGTCTTGGGCAGGACACGGTCAAAGTCGGGGAAGTTGCCGGTGAGCTTGCGGCTCAAAAGCAAACGCTCGCCGAGTTGAAAGAAAAGATGGTTGTCGTCGCCACTGAACTGGAAGACAGCACCGTCTGCGGCATCAGAAGAAAGCTTGAGCAATTCCTGCATCGCTTTCTTTGGGAGCAGGGTCTTGTAGACGCCTTCGACGGCGGGGTTAGAAACCTTGTTCTCGACCAGAGCAAGGCGGTGACCGTCGGTTGCCACCATTGTGAGGGCCTTGTCGGTCATTAGAAGTTGCGCTCCGTTGAGCGTAAAGCGGCTCTCTTCGCTCGAGATGGAGAAGATGGTCTTCTGGATCATCGACGACAAAACAGACGCAGGGATCTCGCCCAGCGAAGGCGGCATCTGCGGCAACTCGGGGTAGCTCTCGCGAGACATGCCGGCAATCCGCGAACGCGAACGGCCACACACTATGTTGGCCCACTGGTTGTCCATTACCTTGAAGTTCACTTCCGCATCGGGAAGCAAACGGATGTAATCGAGCAGCCGGCGTGCCGGCAGCGTGCCGGAGCCAGCCTTGATGATCCGCGCAGGGCAGGAGCAGCGCACGCCCAACTCAAGATCTGTCGCTGTTAAATGGATCATCCCGTCGCCCGTCTCGATCAGGACGTTCGACAGGATCGGGATGGTTGTCTTCTTTTCGACTACCCCTTGGGAGAGATTCAACTCTCTGACCAGGTCTGATTGCTTTACGCTGAATTCCATTCGTTGGTGGTCCTTACCTACTACAAGAAGACAAGATATTTATATGTATGTTCTTAGAACCGTAATAGTCGGTCCTGTCGAAATGTGGATATCTCTCTAAATTATACAAAACAAAAATGCTTCCCGCTACGGCTGATGACGAAAAGCCTGTTATCGATTCCTTCGAAAATCCTGTCCACGGTCCGATTTACTATTTCTTAGTGTGAGCGAATAGGAAGCGAAACTGTGGAAAACGAGCTATCACGAATGGAATGAGTCGATTAGGCTGTGGAGAAGTCTGTTCAAATCCTGGTCCTTGTGCCTTAAATCATCAATTTTGTGGATGGAGTGAAGCACGGTGGTGTGGTGCTTATTTCCAAGGGTTCGGCCGATTTCCAGCAAGGAAGCGGTTGTGAGTTCCTTTGCCAGGTACATCGCAATCTGGCGCGGGTAGGCAATGCGCCGCTCGTTTGACTTTTGCTTCAGTTGCGCCGGCAGCAGGTCAAAGCGATCCGCTACTGCTTTGAGGATCGATTCAATTGAGATGCGCTTCTCGCTGTTTTGGGTGAGATGCTTTAGAAGCTGCTTGGACATCTCAAGGGTGATGGGAGTGCCAGTGACCGAGGAGTAGGCCATCAGCTTTACCAGAGCCCCTTCGAGCTCGCGGATATTCGATTTGGTTCTGGTAGCCAGAAAGATGCGGACATCCTCTGGAAGGTTAATACCTTCGCTCTCGGCCTTGTGGTCGAGGATGGCCATCTTGGTTTCAAGATCAGGTGGCTGAACATCGACGATCAGGCCCCATTCAAAGCGGCTGCGTAGTCTTTCTACCAGGCCTGAGACTTCTTTGGGCGGAGAATCAGACGAAATCACAATCTGCTTCTGATTGTCGAAAAGTTCGTTGAAGGTGTGGAAGAATTCTTCCTGCGTGCGTTCTTTGCCTCCGATGATCTGGATATCGTCAATCAACAAGACGTCAGCTGAGCGATAAAACTGATGGAAGTAGGGCATCTTTTCCATCCGGATGCACTGGATCATCTGGTTCATGAACTTTTCGCTTGTCGTGTAGACGATCTTCATGCCGGGGTGCACGGTTAAAAGGTTGCGGCCGATTGCGTGCATCAGATGGGTTTTACCCATTCCGACTCCGCCATAGATAAACAACGGGTTGTAGCTGCGCGATGGGCGCATGGCGACAGCATGAGCAGCGGCATGTGCAAACTGATTGCAACTTCCGACGATGAAATTGTCGAAGGTGAATTTAGGGTTGAGACGCGCAACAGGTTGCGAAAAGAGGTTTTCGATGCTTTGCGGAGAGTCGGTGTAAGCGTGATTCAGGCCATTTGGACGGGTATAACTGACGGTATTACGTTCTGGAGTGATTTCAAGGTTGTATATGACGTTGCGGAAGGGGAGGCTCAGATGGGTGATTGCTTCCTTGACTTGGACGGGATATTCCCGCTCGAGCCATTCCCGGGTTGCTTCATTTGGGACGGAGACAAAGATTGTCTCGCCGTCTGTCTTGGCAAGAGTCGTCCGAACAACCCAGTTCTCGAAACTCTCTGCACTGAGAGAGGCTGCCAACGTTTGCTTTACTAGTTCCCAAGCGTTCATTTTTTATGCAACTATTCCATCGCGCAACTACAACAGACCAACAAAGCGCAAAAATCCCACAAGTTTTCCACATCTGTGGAAAAGTGGGGGACGTTGAGATTGAATTTGAGATCTGTCAGACCTAGAAGATGCTCTAGAGCCAGCGACCGTTACTGCGCTGTAGGCCTGCGATTACAAAGTCTAGCACAGATAAAGATTGTGGCAAGAGAAAAACTCTCAAATTTTAAGTGTTTTAAAATCAAAGACTTGGAACATTTTTTGCACGGTTATTTATAGTTGACAATTCCGTTTTGTAACAAAGGATTCACGCCTTCGGGCACGGTCATTTGACAAGAGGCCCTCCGGTCGGCGATACTACGTTTTGGGCTTTGCTTCGGCAACAGTCCTGCTCCTGTGCGGGAGTAACTCAGCTGGTAGAGTGCAACCTTGCCAAGGTTGATGTCGCGAGTTCGAATCTCGTCTCCCGCTCCATTCCTTCTCTCACCATTCCCATCTTTTAAGAAACTGTTGCAGCTTTTTTCGTATTGGCAGCGACTGGTGCCCCTTTGCCATGGCGTAGGCGATACGTCGCATGGCTTGCGGATCGATCGGCAAAAATCGGCAATCATTTCGACCGGTTGTAGCTTTCTCAGGAATCAGACTCACACCATAGCCCTCTGCCACCATCCGCAAAATGCTCTCCAGGTGATCGCTCTCAAAGATCTGCTGAAACTGAGCTTTGGCCTTGGTACAAACCGTTAGCACCTCAGCGCGGAGGCAATGCCCTTCTCGCAGCAGTAGCATTTTCTCAAGACCAAGCATTGGCAGCTGGATCTTTTCGGCCTGAGCCAGTTGGTGGTTGAGCGGTACTGCTGCCAGCAGCGGTTCGCGAAACAGCTCACTGCACACGATCTCTGCGTGTCGAATCGGCAAGGCGAGAATCGCCAGATCCAATTCTCCGCGGCGAAGAAGCTCGATCAGCTCGTCGGTCATGGCCTCAGTTAGGGTAAGTTCAATTTTGGGGTAGCGGCGCTGGAATTCAGCCAGGGGTTTCACCAGCGAATAAGGGAGGACCGTCGGAATCACGCCCACTCTCAACTCACCGGCATCTTCAGACTTTAATCCTTCAATTGCGGTGCGGGCTTCTTCAGCCTCCCGCAGGATGCGCTCTGCCGAAACTTGTAGGGATTGCCCATAGGCGGTGAGCTTCAAGCTGCGCCCCAGACGATCAAACAAAGAAATGCCCAGCTCCCGCTCCAGCTTCTGAATTTGCTGAGACAACGAGGGCTGGGCGATTCCTAACTGATCTGCGGCACGAACAAAGCTGCCTGCACGAACCACGGCTAGAAAATATCGCAACTGTTGAAATTCCATTTATCTCCCGCAGACCGCTATGCTGCGGGCTTTTACCCGCGTCACTGGCATTTTAGCCTGCAGCAGTGCTGGAGAAGAATCGACTTAGTATTCAGCCACTCCCGATATTGGTTTTGGCTCGCCGTAGATGAAATCGTCGATCGCCACGCCATCGGGGACAGGAAAGGGAATGTCGCGTGTGTCCATGGGCTGGTCGCCACTGTTCAGACGCACCGAGAGGATGCAAGAGTTGCGGAACCGAACTCCGAGAAAGGAGAAGGCTTTGGATCGAACCAGCGATAGAGCGGCGAAAAACTTGCGAGTAGTTCCGTCGGTGAGGTGAACTTCGAGGAAGCTTTGTCCGCCCCGGTCGACGTCGAGGAAGATAGCCCCAAAGCCGGAAACACAGGCCACATTATCCGAACCGGGAATTTTGAATTCGATGTCGGTGATGGTGCTACCGATTGGTGTGAAAAGCTTTTGGTTGCTGAAGGGCGCCAGCTCAATCATTCCCCACTCGTCACGTGTGATGTCTCTCATTAGGAAGCTGGGCGAAGACTCATCTCCAGAGACCTTCAGTGCCGAGCCGGGAGTGGACATTACTAGCCCTCGCGGAGAGGTTTTGTGAAAGAAATCGCCAGGCAGGTTTGAGTTGCCCAGGGTGCCTCCAACGGCATCCCAATTGATTTCACGGCGGCCTGCCGGGAATGATCGCGCCTCATTTGGATTTAGTTCGCCCAAGGCTTGGCGAAACCGGTCTACCTCGCCTTGAATCGAACTTGGACTGGGACCGGTTGCTGAATGCAACCATTGATCGACTTGGCCAGAGAGTGGCGTGCCGAGGCAGAAAACCAGATTGAAGAAGAATATCTTTCGCATACTGCCTATAGTGCAATTTGGATTGCCAGTGGACCAAAAATTCTTCTACCAGTCGGTGACCGAGCCATCCCGCCGGAAAGCAGGCATCAAAACTTCATCGCGATAGGAATACTTGCGGGCTTCTGTCTCATTCACATCGATGCCCAGCCCCGGCTTGGTTGGTGCACTGACATAGCCGCGCGTGACATCGTAGCCGCCTGTGACAACATCAAGCCGCCAGGGAACATCATTCCAGACGACCTCCTG
>Ga0105047_10020467_pt1 | contig 10163 bp, 10 predicted proteins | sample MAT04_FD_78384 | JGI IMG/M metagenome (GOLD analysis project Ga0105047, IMG submission 78384) | Freshwater microbial communities from Lake Fryxell liftoff mats and glacier meltwater in Antarctica - MAT-04 (megahit assembly) | ecosystem: Environmental > Aquatic > Freshwater > Ice > Liftoff... | reverse complement strand
CTTTTTCCGCATTACTTCTCCGAGGAGGTCGTCCCGTAGCTACGGCTACGCAACGACCTCCTCGGATCGTCCTGCGAATGTTTCATCCCGCCGACGGGGAAAATAGCGGCGCATCTTTGGGTCGATCTGTAATGCGAAATGGTATTACACCAACGCCTCGCGGATACGATCATTCAACTTGCTATCCACCACTTCGCGGGTGGCCATGATCATGCTCTTTATCGCGATCTCACTGCTGATCCCGTGACCAATGATCACATTACCGTTCACACCCAGAACGGGCAGGCCACCATAGTTCTCGTAATTGAACCGGTGGAGGAACGCGTCATCCACACCATGGGTTTCCAATAGGTCATGGAAGCCCTCGATCACTTTCAACACCACATTGCCGGTGAAGCCATCGCACACCATGACATCCGCCTTATCGTTGAACAGGTCTCGCCCTTCAACGTTACCTACGAAGTTGTACTGCCGCTGGTCCTTCATCAATTCGTAGGTGGCCTGCCTTAGCAGATCCCCTTTCTTCTCTTCTTCGCCGATGTTCAAAAGGCCCACCTTGGGGGACGGGATATGATATACACACTCGGCCAGCATGGCTCCCAACAACCCGAATTGGGCCAGTACATCCGGCTTGCAATCGGCATTGGCGCCCACATCCAAGAGCACGCCCAAGCCACCGCCCTCCTTGGGCACCAACGTTGGGATGCAGGGGCGGATAACACCCGGGATCGGCTTCATAATGAAAATGCTGCCAACCAGCATGGCCCCGGTGTTCCCTGTGCTGGCGAATGCGTCGATCTTCCCGGCCTTGAGCAACTGGAAGCCTAGGCTGATGCTGCTGTTCGGCTTGGCCTGAAAGGCTTTGGTCGGATTATCACTCATGCTGATATCGTCCTGACTGGGAACGATATCGAATTGCGATGCGTCGGCCCCCTCAGTGGCCAGCAGTTCATGGATCCGGGCCTGGTCACCGATCAGTACCAACCGTATGTGTGCGGGCAGTTCGGGCACGGCCATTACGGCGGCGCGAACAGGCATTTGCGGACCATGGTCCGAGCCCATGATATCCAGTCCGATCCTCATAAGGTGAGGGTGCGGTGCAGCTGGCTCAATCGAATGGCCTTATTCGGCGGCTTCTGCGCCAGAGACCATCAACTTGCCGTTGTAGTAAAGGTCTTCCCCTACTTTGAAGGCGCGGTGGCGCAAGTGTACTTCGCCGGTGCTAGGGTCGGTGCTCAATGTTGGCACTCCGGCCTTTTTGGTGCTGCGGCGGCTGGCAGTGCGGGTCTTGGAGTGTCGGCGTTTGGGATTTGGCATGGGTCTGCTATTTGGGCTTGCGCACCGGGTCTTTAAGGTCCTTCAATACCTCCCAACGTGGGTCGGGAATGGGTTCATGTTCCACGATCAGTTGGCTTAGTACGTTCTCCACCTCTGGGTCGCATTGCCCGGGGGCATGCACATGGCGGATCGGTAAGGCCAAACGTAAACACTCGTAGATATAATGTGTCAGGTTGATGCTGTGGGTCCGGTCGTCCAAGCTCACCAGCTCATCGTCGTCGTATTGCTCCTCCCCGTTCAGGCGAAAGATCTGGCGTTGCTCGCCCTGCACGTTGAATTCCAGTGGACCGTTGCACCGATCACACCGAAGAGCTACCGGTCCATGGGCCTTGATATGCGTGACCAGCATGGAGGTGCTTTTATCGATGGTCACATCCACCGTCACGTTGCCGCCTTCCCATTCCTCTTCGCCGCTAGCATCAAAGAAGGGCTGCTCCAGAACGAATCGGAACGCATGCTCCCCGTCCTTTAGGCCGGTGAATGGTATGGTATGGTCTTTCAGTGGCTCCATAAGGCGCTACCTCCCGCAAAGCGGACCGCAAATGTAGCGGTTTAAGGGGATCGGTAAAGCCGGTGGATCAACGGGCCTGGGGTCCCGTACGTTGGATGGCGGTTGTCGACCCAGATCTCGAGCTCAAACGTAGCCTATGTGTTGAGGGACAATGCCTTGACTTACCCCTCCTTTCGGTCCTTCTCCCGCTTTTGAGGCTGTAAGGGGTTGACCCCGATCGTCTTGAAGAGTTCCCGGTTGCGGCGAATATCCCCTGCCATCCACAAAGCGGCCCTGAAGCTGCCTTCGTCTGCAAGCCCCTTGCCAGCGATGTCCAAGCCGGTGCCGTGATCGGGACTGGTGCGTACAATGGGCAACCCGGCGGTGAAGTTGACCCCGTGCCCAAAGCTGAGTGCCTTGAAAGGGGCCAAGCCTTGGTCGTGGTACATGGCCAGCACCCCGTCGAAATGCTTGTAGCTGCCATTGCCAAAGAAGCCATCGGCGGCGTAGGGGCCCATGGTGGTGATGCCCTCGTCGTTCAACCTGCGCACCGCCGGGGCTATACGTTCCTTCTCCTCGCTGCCTATGGCACCACCATCACCAGCGTGCGGGTTGAGGCCAAGGATGGCGATCCGCGGCGAAATGATGCCGAAATCGCGTAGCAAACTTTGGTGCAGAAGGCGTGCCTTGCCCAGGATCTTTTCCGTTGTAATGGCATTGGCTACATCCTTCAATGGGATGTGCCCGGTAACGGTGCCTACGCGAAGGCCATCCCCCACGAGCAGCATCAGGACTTCACTGTCGTTCCCCGCCATGTGCTGCAGGAATTCGGTATGCCCAGGGTAGGCGAAACCTGCTTGCTGCATGGCGTTCTTATCTATGGGTGCCGTAACCAGGACATCGGTCTTGCCACTGGCCAGGTCCTGTGCGGCGGCCTCCAGGCTCTTTATGGCGTACGCCGCTAGTTGGCCCGAAGGCTTCCCGAGTTCAACGGCCACATCCTCCTCCCACACATTCACCAAATTGAACTTGCGCGGCAGTGCCTCACGCGCGTCGTTCACCCGGTGGAACTGCACCTCCTCCAAGCCCAATGCCTTGCGGTGGTGGCTCACGGTATGGGTGTTGGCGTAGAGAACAGGGGTCATATCCGCCAGCATCCGGTTATCCTCAAAACATTTGAGCACTACTTCGATGCCAATGCCATTGAGGTCGCCGCAGGAAATGCCTATGCGGAGTGGGGTCTGGTCTGTCATTCAGGTCGGGACGAAGGTTGAACCTGTAGGGTATACTATGCGGTTACACTTGCGCAAGTCGGGCTGTGGATGGACCAACGGCTCACTTCCGTGCGCGCTGCTTGATGAATTCATAGAACAGCCGCACCCCAACACCGGTGCCGCCTTTGGTGCGGTAGGCGTCCCGCTTGGTCAAAAAGGCCGGACCCGCGATGTCCAAGTGGATGAATGGATGGGTGGTGAATCTCCCCAAGAACTTTCCCGCCGTTTGTGCTCCAGCAAGGTCGCTCCCCAGGTTCTTGATGTCGGCTACATCGCTGATGATCTCTTCGCCATATTCATCCCAGAACGGCAAGCGGGCTGTGCGCTCGAAAACGGTGTTGCCGGCGGCCTCCAACTTGGCGAACTCCTCGTCGGTCGCGGTGCCCATAACGGCGGTACCGTAAGTGCCGATCGCGCGCATGGCCGCGCCGGTCAGCGTAGCCATGGTCATGATCAATTCCGGCTTGAAGCGCTCGCCGTAGCTAAGGGCATCGGCCAAGATCATTCGGCCTTCAGCATCGGTGTTGAGCACCTCTACCGTAAGACCACTGTGCATGCGTACCACATCACCAGGGGCATAGGCATTCCCGCCAGGTCGGTTGTCCGTAGCGGGCACCAAACCAATAACATGGACCGGCAATTCCTGCTTGGCTACGATGGAAATAGCGCAGGCTACCGCGGCAGCCCCAGCCATGTCGCACTTCATCTGGTCCATGCTATTGGGTGTCGGCTTCAGACTAAGGCCACCAGTGTCATAGACCACTCCTTTTCCCACCAGGACCAATGGCTTTTTATTCACCGCGTTCTTGGGTTTCCACTCCAATACGCTGAAGGTTGGTGGGTCCACGCTGCCTTTGTTCACCGCCAACAGACCGCCCATGCCCATGGCTTCGATCCGGGCTTTCTCCATGACTTCCACCTTGAAGCCTGAAGCCTTCGCCAGCGTCCGTATCTCTGCTGCTAATTGTGTGGCGTTCAGGAAGCTCACCGGTTCGTTCACCAGATCACGGGCTGTGGTGGTGCCTTCGCAGATATCGTTGAGCTCTTCCACCTCGGCGGCGCTGACCTCTTTGGCGATAAGCACCAGTTTCTCCATTGTTGGAGCGCCCTTGGTTTCGCTCTTGTACTTGCGGAAGGCGTAGTTGCCCAGGCATGCCCCCTCCGCCAGGGCAAGGGTTAATGCACCATCATCCTGTAGACTGATCAGTTGGGCTTCCGTGCGCTTTGCAGCATTCAACCGCCCCACCATGGCATCACCGGCCTTTCGGGCCTTCTCCAATTGCAGGTGGCGCTGGCCTTTGCTGGTCAAATGGACCAGGAACAACCGACCGCTCACATCACAAACCGCGAATTGCGGGTCGACTTCCAATTGTTCCGTCAGGTATTGTCGGTCGCTGCGTTCGAGGTCCAGGTTGCGCAATTGGGTCAGTGAATCAAGGACAACCAGCGTGTCCCTTGCGTTGGTTGGGCGATTGCTCTTTGCTACAGTGATCATGACCGAGACCCCATAGGCCCAACTTGATGGACCACACGGCGGGGCTAAAGATAGCCGTCCACGGATAGCCGGGTTGTTGATGCGCAGCATGACAGGGGTGTAAAGGGGTTGGCGCAATTCATGCGGTAAGGCTACCGTTTGCTCGGAGGTATTGCCGTACTTTGTACAGGTTTTCCATGCGCTCATTACGCCTCATTCTGATCTTGCTGTGTCTTGCCTTGGCAGGAGCGTCGTGGGCTACGCACAACCGCGCTGGCGAGATCATCGTTTGTCGTATCGGCACCTCCAATGTGTATGAGATCACCATCATCACGCATACCAAACTTAGCGCTCCCGCGGATCGGCCGGAGTTGGCTATCAATTATGGCGACTCACCCATTTGGGATACCATTCCCAGGACCAACGTGCAGGATGATAGTACTCGCGATCTGCGCAGAAGCGAGTATGTGACCACCCATGCTTATGTTGGCGCTGGTCAGTTCCTGTTGCAGATCGATGATCCGAACAGGAACGGTGGGGTGATCAACGTACCCAATTCGATCTCGCAATCTTTCAGTGTACAAACCTTGTTGGTGATCTCCCCGCTTACCGGAGGGAATTGCTCGGCACGCTTTCTCAATTCTCCCATCCAGGATGCCTGCTTGAACCAACCGTGGATCCATAATCCAGTAGCCATTGATCCGGATGGGGATAGCTTGTCCTTCGAGCCTGCCATTTGTCTGGGTGCAGAAGCTCAGCCTATCGGCGGGTATACCTTCCCTGGACCCAATTACAGCATCGATCCGCAAACGGGAACCATTGTTTGGAATGCACCGAGTGTGACAGGCGAATACAATATCGCCTTCATCGTTCGGGAGTGGCGCCTGATCAATGGGGTCTGGCGCGAAGTGGGGTATGTGACCCGGGATATGCAGATCACGGTGGTCCCTTGCAACAATCAGCCGCCAGTGATCAGTCAGGAAGTGGATACCTGTGTGGAGGCTGGTACTTTTCTCACCTTCAACGTACAGGCATCGGACCCGAACCCGGCCAATGTGGTTTCCCTTTCCGCATTTGGGCAGCCTTTTGAATTGGCCCAATCGCCAGCCTCTTTTCTGGAACCAACGCCAGCGAACAGCGTGAACGGCGTGTTCAATTGGAATACGGTCTGTGCGCACATACGCCTTCAACCTTATCAAGTGGTCTTTAATGCGGTGGATAACGGCACGCCGGTCGCGTTACAAGATTATCGTACCATCAGGATCACCGTGGTAGGACCTGCTCCGCAGAACCCGGCGGCAACACCTGTGGGCAATTCCATTCAGCTGCAATGGGACCCAAGCACGTGCAGCAATGCCTCCGGCTATTTGATCTACCGACGAAGTGGTTCGTATGGCTTCGATCCGGATAATTGCGAAACCGGCGTTCCCGCATACACGGGTTATACCCAGGTTGGCGAAGTGAGCGGACTGAACAACACCAGCTTTCTGGATGATGAGGGCCTGGTGATCGGTAACCAATATTGTTACATGGTCGTCGCTCTTTTTCCAGGTGGTGCCCAAGGCTATGCGAGCGTGGAATTCTGTGCGGTATTGGATAGACAGGTACCCGTGATCACCAAAGTGAGCGTTGGTGCAACGGATGTGACCATTGGCACCGATAGTGTGGAATGGAGCAATGCCTACGATCTCGATACCATCGCCCGGCCAGGACCCTATCAATTCAAACTCTATCGCGGAACAGGCTTGACAACCGCCAATGAACTGGTCTGGACGAGTTCCACCCACCCGTTCCTAGCCCATCCTGATACCGTTCAGTATGTGAGCGGTGTAACGGGGTTGAATACCGTGGCACAACCCTACGTGTACCGTGTTGAGCTGTTCGGTCGTGCTGATGCCATCGAGCCGGAGCTTATTGGCTCCAGCAGTCCAGCGTCGTCGGTATTCATCAATGCCGGGGTGAATGATGAAGCATTGACCATTTCGTGGAGCTTGAACACCCCATGGAGCAACAGCAACTACGATATCTACCGGCAAGTAGGAGCGGTTTGGGTCCTGGTCGGCAACAGCAGTACAGAGAGCTTTGTCGACACCGGACTTACCAACGGACAGGAGTATTGCTATTATGTGGTAAGCACGGGTTCATACAACAACGCCAGTATTGTTTCACCACTGTTGAATTGGAGCCAACGGGTGTGTGGCGTTCCAGAGGATCGCACCCCGCCTTGCGCTCCTACCGTGATCTTGGACAACGATTGCGAGACCCCGCTGAACAGCTTGACGTGGAACAACCCCAACGAGACCTGTGCGAACGACACCTATCAGTACCGGATCTATTTCACCGATAGTTTGGGGGGAGAGCCTGAGTTGATCGCCACGATCGTTGGCGCTGAGAACACAAGCTTCACGCATACGAATGGTAATTCGGTAGCGGGTTGTTACGTGATAACGGCAGTGGACACGCTAGGCAACGAAAGTTCGTTCAGCGTTGAGGTGTGCGGAGATAATTGCCCGGAGTATAGCCTCCCCAACATTTTCACGCCGAACAATGATCGGAGGAACGACCTTTTTGGACCGTTCCCGTATCGCGGGGTCGAGCGTATCGATCTGCAGATCTTCAACCGCTGGGGTCAGGTCGTGTTCGAGACGCAGGATCCAGCGATCGATTGGAAGGGCACTTACAAGGAGACATCGGAACCCTTGCCAGATGGGGTGTACTACTACTTATGTACCGTCACCTTTGCACGGCTGGCAGGCAGGGAGGTGGAACAGCTCAACGGCTATGTTCACATCCTGGGCAGCATGGGTCAGGGTAAGATCAACTGATGTTCACCGGGATCATTGAAGAAGTTGGAACGGTGCTTTCCGTGATCGAGCGAGGCACCAATCGTGATCTGGTGATCGGCGCTGTAATGGCCACTGGGTTGAAGGTTGATCAGAGTGTTGCACACAATGGGGTTTGCCTCACAGTGGTCGATGTTTCGCAAGACCGTTATACCGTAACTGCGGTTAAGGAAACCCTGGATCGCAGCAATTTGGGTATGCTCGCTGTTGGTAATGGCGTGGATCTGGAACGCAGCTTGCGCTTGGGCGATCGGTTGGATGGCCACATGGTACAAGGGCATGTGGATACCACCACCTTGTGTACCGCGGTCATGGATCTCGGCGGCAGTTGGTCTTTCGTCTTCGCACTACCGGACCAGCCTCAATTGATGGTGAACAAAGGCAGCGTTTGCATCAATGGCACGAGCCTCACTATAGCGCAGTTGGACGAGTGCTCCTTTGGTGTGGCGATCATCCCTTACACCTTCGAGCATACCACGTTCAGAACGCTGCGCGCTGGTGTGCGTGTGAACATCGAGTATGACGTATTGGGGAAGTACGTAGAGCGTATGCTGGCTTCCCGGTTCATTGTTTAACGAACGGAGTTCGCACCGTTCCACCCGGGGTGGTCACCTCCAACAGGTAGTGGCCGGCGGCCATACCGGTAAGGTCGATGATCAACTCACGCTCTTGCATGGGTTGGCTGCTGCTGCGTACCAAGCGTCCAATTCGGGCCGTGATGTTGATGCGCGCAGTTCCTTGAAGCGCTTTGTTGAGGAAGAGGGTGGTCGAATTCGCTGCTAGTGTGGTAACCCCTAAGTTGGTTAACCGAAGATCTGCCACTATTTCGCCTTCATGCAAGCGTCTTCGTCCCGATCTTTCGGGGGCGGAACATGCACGGCGTAGCGGGCGCCACGGCGAAATGTTCCAACGCGGCAGGAAGGTGAAAGAGGGGCGGAGATGGTTAATGAACTTAGGGGTTACCACACTAGATCCGGGTAGATCAAGGGCCGGTCCGAACCGAATGGACCAACGGGTACCCGCCGTACCGAGCTGTTGTGCCAATTGGCAGTACAGATCCACCCGATCCCGCAAGGCGGGACAGGTTCTGCTTGCTCCCCGATGGGCCAGGACGATGACGCTTTTTCCGCATTACTTCTCCGAGGAGGTCGTCCCGTCGCTCGCTCCGGCGCCGAAGTCCGCCGTCAGGCGGACGCAGGAGGCCGGCGGACGCAACGACCTCCTCGGATCGTCCCGCGAATGTTTCATCCCGCTGGCGGGAAAAGTAGCGGCGCATCTTTGGCTGGATCTGCAATGCGAAATGGTATAATGCAGGAAAGATGGGGTTGGTCGACGTGCTTCAGAAAGAGGCGCTAACGATGGTGCGTACAGCGTCGCTCTTGCCCATGGTGTAGAAGTGTACGCAAGGGACCTTTTCGGCGATGAGTTCCTTAGTTTGGGAAATGCTCCATTCAATGCCCAATTGTTTCACCTCCGCATCGCTTTTGCACTTCATCACCTCGCTGGCCAAGGCTTGGGGCAGATCAATGGAAAAAGTTTTAGGGATGAAGGCAATGTGCTTGAGGGTGGTCAACGGCTTCAGCCCGGGAATGATCGGGACGGTGATGCCGGCAGCCCTGCAGCGTTCTACGAAACGGAAGAAGCGGCTATTGTCGAAGAACATCTGCGTGACCAAGTATTCTGCGCCCGCATCCACTTTGCGCTTTAGGTAGGCCAGGTCTGTTTCCAGGTTCAGGGCTTCCAGATGCTTTTCGGGATAACATGCTGCACCAATACAGAGATCTGTTGGCGCCGCCTCCAATTCCTCGTCGTGCAGGTACTTGCCTTTGTTCAACCCTGCTATCTGGCGGATGAGGTCTTCTGCGTGCCCGTGGCCATGCCGTTCCGGAATGAATGCGGGTTCGCTCTTGATCGCGTCGCCACGCAAAGCCAACACATTGTCGATCCCCAAGAAATTGAGCTCGATCAATGCGTCCTCCGTGTCTTCCTGGGTAAAGCCACCGCAGATCAGGTGAGGCACCGTATCGATGTTGTACTTCGCCTTGATCATGGCACAGATACCCACGGTGCCCGGCCGTTTGCGCACCCGTATCTTTTGAAGCAGCCCTTGGCCGCGTTCCTTATAAACGACCTCTTCACGGTGATAGGTCACGTTGATGAAGCTGGGTTTGAACTCCAACAACGGATCGATGCCCTCGTAGATGGAGCGGATGTCCTTGCCTTTCAATGGTGGCAGGATCTCGAAAGAAAGAAGCGTAGCGTTTGCTTTACGGAGATGTTCAATGACCTTCATCGAGAGGGCTAGGTACTTTTCGGGGGTACAAAAGTAGAATGGCTTCGCCCAAGCGAAGCCATTCTGTACATAAGGTGTGTCGGGGTGCCTAACGCAGAATGGTCACGTGGCCTGTGTACTCCTTACTGTCTTCCAAGGTGGTGAAGACGTAATAGTAGGTGCCCTCCGACAAACCATTTGCCCGCCAAGCGTTCCTGTAGTTATCAGCACCGAAAACCTCCTGGCCCCAACGATTAAAGACCTTCAATGTGTTGCGGAAGTACTGACCGTTCTCTATGAAGAAGGTGTCATTCTTGTTGTCGTTGTTCGGGGTAAAGACGTTGGGTATCACGATGGATTCCGGATAGATCACAAAACTGGCGGTTTGCTGGTCTTGGCAACCATCAGCAGCTGTGATGGTCAATGTGACCACATACTCGCCGGGTTCGGAGAAGGTGTAACTTGTACTCGG
>Ga0105047_10020466_pt1 | contig 10164 bp, 8 predicted proteins | sample MAT04_FD_78384 | JGI IMG/M metagenome (GOLD analysis project Ga0105047, IMG submission 78384) | Freshwater microbial communities from Lake Fryxell liftoff mats and glacier meltwater in Antarctica - MAT-04 (megahit assembly) | ecosystem: Environmental > Aquatic > Freshwater > Ice > Liftoff... | reverse complement strand
TATAAATAATATTCAGCAGATATAATCACAGGGAAACGACCTATTAGTGATTTCGATAAATTTGTAGATGAGTGGTATAAAAATGGTGGAGAAGATATAACTAATCATGCTAATAAAGTATTAAAGTAATAGGAGGCATAGCATGAAATTGACCTTTGAGGAGAGAGTAAAAGGTGTAGTTTTTGGTACTGCTTATGGAGATGCATTAGGCGCAACTATAGAAAAACTATCATATAGTGAAATAAAGGACCAGTATGGAAGAGTTGAATCTATAGATAATCCATGGTATAAGGCAGATTGGGATAAGGACACGCGAAATAATAGAATGCGAGGCTTTGGTATTATAACAGATGATACACTAATGACCTTAGCCTTGATGAGGGTTTATGTTATAGAAAAAAGACACATAGATGCTTATGATGTTTCTAATGAATTTATTAAAGAAATAGCTTTTAGACCTAGGTATATACCTGAACTTGGCAAAAAAGCACTTATTATTGATCGCTTATTTTATCCTGAAAAATATATTTTTCTCAGACATACACTAGCTAATTGTGAGCCAAGACAAGGTGGTATAGGCAATATGGTTAATTGCGGAGCTGCTATGTATATTTCTCCCATTGGTGTGGTAAATGCTTGTAATCCTAAAGCTGCATATGATGAAGCTATTGCGTTTGCAATGGCTCACCAATGTAGTTATGGCCTTGAGGCAGCAGGGGTACTGGCAGCTTGTATTGCAAAAGCTTTTGAACCGGAGGCTTCGGTAGGAGATATAGTGAGTACTGCACTTACTTATGCAAAAGATGGAACTTATAAGGCTATAGAGGCTATAACTAATGCCGCAATAAGTCTGAAAATTAATAAGGATAATAAAGATCTTGTAGTAGAAGAATTTCATAAGGTAATTAGTGAATTTTCTCCTATGGGTAATCATATAAATATAAAGATAGAAACAGTAGGAAAGCCATCCAATTATTATACTCAAAGCAGACTATTTAGTATAGAAGAGCTTCCTTTAGCCTTAGGGTATATAGTTTTACATGATGGACAATTCCATGAAGCCATTAATGATGGAATAAATTCTGGAAGAGATACGGATTCTATAGGAGTTATGATAGGAGCTATACTTGGTGCTATGCAGGGGACAGAGCATATTAAAACTAAAGATATAGAGACTCTAGAAAGAGTGAACAAGCAGAATTTAGCAGAATGCGCAAAAGAGTTTTCAGATGGAGCAAAAGATATATTAAAAAGGGATATAAGTGAATTTAATAAAAGAAAAGGTATATTAGAGCATTTATTATAAAGGGGGTTAGCATTGATTCCCAATAATTATTTAGAAAAGGTATATGCAGGTTTTTTAGGAATGAATATGGGAATAAGGCTGGGGGCACCAGTAGAGCCATCGGTGTGGACTTACGAAAAAATAAAAGCAGTATATGGCAATATTACAGGTTATGTTAAGGATTATAAAAATTTTGCTGCAGATGACGATGTAAACGGGCCTGTATTCTTTCTAAGAGCACTATATGATGATGCAAAAGATAGAGATTTAGAAGCAGAAGATGTAGGGAGAGCATGGCTGAATTATTCTAGAGAAGGAATAGGAATGTTTTGGTGGGGTGGATATGGAATAAGCACTGAACACACAGTCTATCTTAATCTAAAAAATGGATTTAAAGTACCTCTTTCTGGATCACAAAAAATAAATGGTAAGATATTATCAGAGCAAATTGGAGGACAAATATTTATAGATACTTGGGGACTAGTGTGGCCCTGCAATATAGAAAAGGCTGCGGAGTATGCGCAAAAAGCAGCTAGTGTATCTCATGATGGTAATGGTATATTTGGTGCAAGATTTATTGCCACATGTATCTCTAAAGCTTTTTCAACAGAAAATGTTATGGAAATAATTGAAGCTGGACTATCTAATATACCTGTGGACTCTGATTATTTTAAAGTAACAAAAGATGTAATTAAATTTTATAATGATAATCCTAAAGATTTCACACTTTGTCAAAAGCATCTCGAGAAAAATTGGGGATATGATAAATATCTTGGATCATGCCATATTATTCCTAATGCTGGAGTATGCATACTTTCGCTATTATATGGCGGTGGGGATTTAGCTAGGACCATAGAGATAGCTACTATGTGTGGTTGGGATACAGATTGCAATGCAGGTAATGTGGGAACTATTATAGGGGTGGCTCAAGGTATAAAAGGTCTAAAGGATAATTATAGAAAGCCTATAAATGATTTTATAGCTACTTCTAGTATATCTGGATACTTAAATATACTGGATGTTCCAACCTACGCAAAGGAATTAGCACTTTTAGGATATAGATTAGCAAAAGAAGAGCCTCCAAAGAAATTAATAGACTCAATTAAACTAGGGGAGATATATTTTGATTTTGAGGTTGCTGGATCAACTCATGGGTTTAGGCTATCTGATAATAATAAATTTTTGTTAAAGCACAGCCATGAAATTGGGTTTGAAAGTGAGGGCTCTTTAGAAATTATTTTTGATCGCATTACTTATGGACAGAGTTCTAAGGTATATTATAAGCCTTTTTATAGAAGAGCGGATTTTGATGATGAAAGGTATAAGCCTACTTTTACACCACAAGTATATCCAGGGCAATGTGTTAGCATGAGAGTATACCTTGATCAGTGGAAAGGAAGAGATATAGCAATTACGCCTTATGTGAGAAATACCTTTACTAAAGAGGACATAAAGCTCACCGTGGAGGTATTAAAAAACAAACAGTGGCAAAAAATAGAATTTATTGTGCCTGACGTAGAAGGTGCAATGATAGATGAAGTAGGGATAATCATAGAATCTTTTTCACCAGTAACAGACAGCGCCTTAGGAAGTATATTTATAGATGAATTTAAAGTTGGAGGAAAATCCAAGTATACCATTGACTTTGCTAAGCAATCATTTGAGTTCCAATGCGTAACCCCTTTTGCTCATAATCATGGGGCTTGGGGCTTAGAAGATGGAAGTATGAGTTGTATGAGTATAAGTCAGTGTGAAGCATACACTGGCAATTATTACACTAAAGATATAAGTGTAAAGGCCACAGTGAAGCCTATAAATGGATTATCTCATAATATTGCATTTAGGGTTCAAGGAGCAGAGAGAGGATATCATGCAGGGTTTAACGGTAAAGACAAAGTTGCACTTATGATAAATGACTTTGGGTTTGTTCCATTAATAACTGTAGACTATAAATGGGAATATAATATAGATTATGATTTTGAAGTTTTAGTTATAGAGGATAAAATATGTTTTTATATAAATGGAGAAGAGTTAATTTGTTATGCTCATGATAAATTTAAGTATGGAATGTTTGGATTTAGTAGATTAGATGCAGGAAGAGCTTATTTTATAGATATTGAGGTAGAAGAATTATAAGTTTAGTCTACTGCCATCCACGTGGCAAGTTGTGATTGAGAGCAAAAATAGTTTTCTAGAAATATACATTTATTATTTAAAATGGCTGCCTAAAAGAGCAAGCTAAATACAAAAATTTAGCTTGCTCTTTTTTATTCAAAAAAATAATTATTTATAAAGTCTTCCTAAGGCATCAGCTCCGAGTATGGCTGCATATACATCCTCTGGCATAATTTCAAAAGGCATATTGTAAATAGTCTCTCCCGCAGCGCAGGAAGTTTCAGCTACTCTTCTTATATCTGATTCATTTACTTCTTTTATTCCCATTTCTTCTAAAGTAATAGGCAATCCTAGATCAATGCAAAGCTCAATAACTTCGGATAGCTCCTCTTGTGGGCTATTTTCTAAAACTAGTTGAACTATTGTTCCAAAGGCTACTTTTTCTCCGTGATATAATTGATGACATTCCTCAAGTGCTGTGAAACCATTATGAATTGCATGAGCAGCTGCTAGTCCACCACTCTCAAAGCCTATGCCACTTAAATACGTATTAGCTTCTATTATATTTTCAACAGCCGCAGTACAAACTCCTACTTCTACTGCAGCTTTAGCCTTAAGGCCATCCTCTAATAAAGTGTTATAACAAGCTTCTGCTAATGCATAAGCTGCTTTTGTAATTTTTCCACCACTCATGTTTGAAGCATTTGACCTAGAGCAAGCTCTTGCTTCAAAATATGTGGATAATGCATCGCCTATACCTGCAACTAATAATCTAGCTGGAGCCTTAGCTACTATTTCAGTATCAATTAAGACTACATTTGGATTGTTAGGTATAGATAAATATTCGCTAAATACACCTTCGTCTGTATATATAACTGCTAGTGCACTACAAGGGGCATCACTAGATGCAATAGTTGGTACTATTACCACAGGAACATTTTCATAATATGCCACGGCTTTAGCGGTATCAAATATTTTTCCACCGCCTATTCCTATAACAGCATCACAATTATTAGCCTTTAACCCCTCTCTTAATCTATCTATTTCATTTTTGCAACATTCACCATTGAATTTTTGAAATATGAGTTTAACATTTGATCCTTTGAAGTTTTGCTCTATAATTGGTTGAGTTCTCTTGATTCCATTAGGACTTGCAATTATATAAAAGGAGTTCCCTAAATATTTTGTATGTTCCTTTAAGTTTTTTAATTCACCATTTCCTTGAATATATTTCCCAGGGGATATTATTGTCTTTAACATTTTTATCACTCCTTGTAATATCTAGTGTACGTGCATGTACACCGATTGATTTATAGGTAGACTAACTATAGTTTAACACGATGGCGACTTATTGTAACCTGATATCTGGGGTTTTATAGTCTGGTAGTTTAAAATTTATGCTATGATATACAAAAATACTACAGTTGGTGATTTTCTGGACCTACTAGTTGCGATTGTCATAAAACTAAAAAATCCATAGTATAATAAATACAGAAGAACTTAAATAAAGATAAGTTTTAATTATTGATAAAATCAACTAAAATAAAGCAAATATATGGGGGAATTAATTATGAAAGCATCAAAATCAAGGGTCCTTATTTTTATTTTGTCATTTGCTTTGATGTTATTAACTGGATGTGAACCTCCTGGGAGTTCGGGTGAGTCTACTTCCAAGAAACCTGTGATTTATCTGTATCCAACTTCAGAAGGGGCAGTTAGCGTAAAATTAGATTATAAAGGGAAGCTTACTTGCACGTACCCAGAATATAAGGATGGATGGAATGTAAAAGCTCAACCAGATGGCACATTAACTAATATTTCCGATAAAAGAGAATTTTCATATTTGTATTGGGAAGGGATTTATAATAATAAATGGGATATGTCAAAGGGTTTTGTAGTTAAGGGAAATGAAACTGAAAAATTTCTTCAACAAAAGCTTGAGTATATGGGATTAACACCAAAAGAATATAATGAATTTATAGTATACTGGCTTCCTTTAATGAAAGATAATAAATATAATCTAATAACCTTTGCTGGAGAAGATTATGAAAATATAGCTAAGCTTACGATAACTCCAAATCCAGATTCTATATTAAGAATAATGATGGTTTTTAAGCCTTTAAATGAATCTATAAATATAAAAGAACAAAAGTTAAGCCCATTTGTGAGAAAGGGATTTACAGTTGTTGAATGGGGTGGTACTGAATTAAAGTAATTTTCAATTGAATTTATTAATTAGTGGGCTCTAAAACAACCATGTTATTTCCTACTTTCTGATTTTTCCAGTTAAGGACCATACATGAGTCTAATTTAGGGTCATACATATTAACAGCTTCATCCTTTAGGAACTTTTTCAAATTAAAGGCTGCGTATATAAAAGCTGCCTTTTTCTTATTTACACTTGCATATTTTCTCATATTAATTAATCCACAAGCTGTGCCTGCTAGATGGAAAGATGGGTCATATAAGCTATTGCGACTATCACAAACAATTAGCTTCACATTTTCTCGAAGCTTACAAATAAGCTGTCTTAAAAGACTCATTCCCTTTCCTTGTGGAAACTCTACTTCTATTATTTCAGCACTTATACTCTCACATACCTTACTCCATAATTCTCTATCTGCTTCTTTATCAATTTCTAAACAATCTCCAAGGGTTATGGACTCAAGATATCTTAAATCGTGGAAAACATTACAATCTTCTAAAAGATCACAAAAATCAATAATAACGGGCTTATTTTCAGTTATTATAATATTATCTCCTTGAAAATCTCCATGTGCATAGGAATTAAGACAAATTACTTTTAAACTCTTCCAAACATTTTCGTTATTAAAAAAGTAATAGGGATTAGGTAGTAACATGTCTGTTCCGTCTAAAGATATCCATTTTATATCTTTATCTATACCTATTGATTCAAAGGATTTTATATATTTATTATCCATATATCTATATGATAGTTCATTTTTAACTATATTCATTGGAGACATGTTCTTTTTTATATGTTCTTTGTTCCATGTAAATAAAAACTTAGTTATTGTTGATACTATATTATTTTTAAGTTCGTCTTCATTTAAAACCTTATCCAAAAATGTCTCGCTATTGTATATATCGTCTCCTGCCAAATCATATAAGTTAACATATAAGGTAGTCTTGTTTTTATCTTTAATCTTATAACTAGATAGGAGTTTAGCTATATATTTTTGCATATTGTTTTCTGAAGCTAGTCCATAGGCTTTTTGAAATACTTCAGCTTCATTGTTTTTAGTTATTTTTAAAATACCTATTCTATTAGCAATTCCATATTCAACCATAAATACTCCTGCCTCAGATCTTCCACTTTTAAAAGTTTTCAATACTTGAAAAGGAGCAAATTTATCTTTTGTATCTTCACCTATCTTATTAATTTTATTTATTACAACTTCAATATCCATAGTAAGCCCTCCCTACAAGCCATTTATAAAAATTGAGCTTATTAATATTTTTTATTAAATAAGCTCAATCTATCCATTATAATATAATCATTGAGAATATACAAATTACTTTGTTTGATAAGAATGCTTAAATTGAAAATCATATATTGATGTTTAAATTAAAAATTAGGGTTGCAATTTCTTCTAAGCCATATTATAATGTAAAAGATATTTAAATGCAAACCATTTGCATTTAACGAAAGGGTGAATAAAAAATGAAAAATATAATTGCTAAAATAACATCGCTAATGATAGTATCTGTAGTAGTTTTTAGTGGATGTGCTTCTCAAAAAAACAATAAGGCATCATCAGATGCTGGTGAAAAAAATAAAAAATTGACAGTTGCAACTTCCTTTTATCCTATGTATATATTTTCATTAAATGTGGCAAAGGATGTCCCTAATGTAAAAGTTATTGATATGACAAAACCAATGACAGGATGCCTTCATGATTATTCTATTACTACTGATGATATGAAAACACTAGATGGAGCGCAGGTGTTTGTTACTAATGGCGCTGGAATGGAATCATTTATGGATAAGGTAACGAAACAAATGCCGAATCTTAAAGTGATTGATTCAAGTAATGGAATACAACTTATTAAGGGTGAAGGCAACGAGGGAGATAATCCGCATTTATGGGTAAGTATTTCTAATGCCATAACTCAAGTGAAAAATATTGGAGATCAGTTAGCTACAATAGATCCTGATAATGCACAAAAATACAAATCAAATACACAGGCATATATAGTTAAACTTGAGGCTCAAAGGGATAAAATGCATAAGGTCTTAGATACTATGCCAAATCGCGACATAGTTACTTTTCATGAAGCATTCCCATACTTTGCAAAGGAATTTAAGCTAAACATAGTTGGAGTTATTGAGCGTGAACCTGGTTCTGCACCAAGTGCAAAGGAATTACAAGAATCAGTAGAGCAAGTGAAAAAACTAAAAGTAAAAGCATTGTTTGCAGAGCCACAGTACCCTGCTAAATCTGCTGAAACTATTGCAAAAGAAACAGGTTCAAAAGTTTATACACTTGATCCCGTTGTTACAGGTCCTATGGAAGCGGATGCTTATATTAATATCATGGAAAGTAATTTAAAAATATTGCAAGAGGCTTTAAAATGATAAATAGTAATAAAATGACAAGTGGTAATAAAATAATGAATAGTTCTAAAGTTAAAAATTTGAATTGTAAAAAATGCAGCTGTGGTTTATGTTGCACAAAAATAAAAGACTTTGGTGTCACTATTGGAAAAACAGAAATATTAAAAGATGTCAACCTCCACATTCATTGTGGCGATTTGACGGCTATAATAGGAGCAAATGGTGCAGGCAAGAGCACACTATTAAAAGCGCTATTGGGAGGAATCCAGCATTCGGGACATATTACTTTTGCTAGCGGAAATAAAAAAAATATAAATAATCCTAAAATGGGGTATGTTCCTCAGAAACTTGATTTTGACAATAGTTCACCTGTAAGTGTTATCGATATGTTTGCTGCTACATCTAGCAGCAAACCCATTTGGTTTTCTATTTCAAAAGATGTAAGACAAAAGGCTCTTGAAAGTTTATCACTGGTTCAGGGAGAACAGCTTATAGATAAGCGCTTAGGGGTATTGTCCGGTGGGGAATTGCAAAGGGTGCTTCTTGCTTTAGCTCTTCAACCTATACCTGATATATTATTACTAGATGAGCCAGTATCGGGAATTGATCAGAATGGGTTAAAACTATTTTATAAAACTGTATCAAATCTAAGAAAAGAATATGATTTATCTATTATTTTAGTTTCTCATGATCTATATTTAGTATCAAAATATGCGGATCGCATTGCATTTATAAATAATAAAACCATTGAATCCTGTGGTACGGCAGAGGAAGTATTTAGCAATGAAAAAGTAATTGATGTTTTTGGTGTAGATTGGAATAAAGTTTTGGTAGATAATAACGACAGGGAGGATTACTAATGTCTTTTTGGTATAATATCGTAGATTTATTTCTTCCTTTTGATTGGGCTCATTATACATTTATGAAAAATGCATTATTAGGAGTTTTATTGGTTACTCCTATGTTTGGTTTGCTTGGTACCATGGTTGTAAATAATAAAATGGCTTTTTTTGCAGATGCCCTGGGACACTCAGCTCTCACTGGAATAGCAATTGGTGTAATTTTAGGTGTAAAAAATCCAATATGGTCTATGCTGGCATTTTCACTTCTACTTGCGGTTGTAATAACTAAGGTTAAAAATGTAAACACATCTTCTACAGATACTATAATAGGTGTTTTTTCATCTACAGCAGTCGCGCTTGGTGTTGTAATGCTATCATTTGGGGGCGGGTTTACAAAATATTCTGTTTATCTTATAGGGGATTTATTAAGCATTAGTCAAATTGATTTGATAATACTACCAATTATATTTATAATTGTGGTTATTATTTGGGTAGCTACCTTTAATAAACTTTTATTAGTAAGTGTAAATCCATTATTAGCTAGGAGCAGAGGTGTTAATGTTGATTTTTATGAGAATTTGTTCACAATTACTGTTGCAGTTATCGTAACAATATCAATTCAATGGGTAGGCGTTCTAATTATAAGTTCAATGCTGGTGCTTCCGGCTGCAGCCGCAAGAAATATTTCTAGTAATATGAGGCAATATCATGTATATTCCATAGCAATTGCTCTTATTTCAGGAGTGGTGGGACTTATTCTATCTTATTTTTTAGGTTCTGCAGCAGGTGCTACTATGGTGCTAATTTCCTCATTATTTTTTGGGGCTACATTTTTTATGAAAGTGAAAATTTATTCTTAGAAATTTAAAAAAAAGGAGCTGAGAGGCTTCTTTTTTTAATGTCTATCTATTCTGTTATATTAAACAAATTAGAATTAGCTAGGAAACTTGCTAAACTATTAAAAACTACGGTAGATCAATAAAGTCCCATTACTTTTTCAAATGTTACACTATATGACTTTTTAACAGTAAGTGCTGCTATGATGCTAGTAATTACAATTGCAAATATTTCACAAATGAATGTAGTATTAGTGTCATCAACTCTAATTACATTTATGTAATATAAAGAAAAAAGAATCATACCTATAAACATAATAGGAACCCATGCATCTGACTCTGAATTAACATTTAGTTTTAGCTCGCAGGAAGCTAAAGCTGGATAAAGAATATTCGTATACAAAAGAAGAAATACAATAAATAACAAGTACAGCGTAGGTAGCTTCTGATGAGTAATAATTGATACGAAAACAGTACTAATAAAACCTAAAATATAAATTATATAGG
>Ga0105047_10020463_pt1 | contig 10165 bp, 7 predicted proteins | sample MAT04_FD_78384 | JGI IMG/M metagenome (GOLD analysis project Ga0105047, IMG submission 78384) | Freshwater microbial communities from Lake Fryxell liftoff mats and glacier meltwater in Antarctica - MAT-04 (megahit assembly) | ecosystem: Environmental > Aquatic > Freshwater > Ice > Liftoff... | reverse complement strand
CTCAGCCGTCCGAGCGTGGCGGTGGTGAGCAGGAGGACCGCGCCGACGACCGCGTGCGCGGTCACGATCGGAATCGAGATGCCGCTGGCGATCGTCGCGAGGCCGAGCGCGACCTGCGCGACGACGAGGTTCGCGAGGATGCCGCCGTGCACGCGCGCGCCTGCCGCTGCGGCACGACGCGCGAGCCAGAACAGCACGCCGACGAGCACGACACCGAGCACCCGATGCGCGATCTGCAGCGCGGGGAGCGCTGGCGCGGACGAGAGCAGCGGGGCGCAGCCCCAGGGATCGCGGCCACAGGCGTAGCCCGCGCCGAGATGCCGCACGAGCGCGCCGAGCACGAGCTGCGCGTAGACGAGCGCGGTGGCGAAGTTGCGTGCGCCAGCGAGGTGGGCGCGGGCCGGCTCGCTCCACCAGGTGCGCCGCGCGACCTCGGCGCACATGAGGAGAAAGATCATCGAGGTGGCAAAGTGCGCAGTCGAGACCGCCGGAGGGAGCCGCATCAGCACGGTCATCGCGCCGAGCGCGGCCTGCACGAGGACGAGGCCGACCGCCGCGACCGCGAGTAGCGCGCGGGATCGATCTTCGGCGCGTCGGCTCCACGCCTGGTAGGCGACGAGCGCGGACAGGAGCGCCACCAGCCCCGCGAGGATCCGGTGGGAGTGTTCGAACTCGACGCCGCCCACCATCTCGGGAAAGACCTCGCCACCGCAGAGCGGCCAGTCTGGACACGCGAGCGACGCGCCGGTCGAGTGCACGACGGAGCCCAGCCCGACCAGCGCGATCACCAGGACGACGAGCGTGGCAGACGTCGCCTGGAGCATGGCGCTCACGCGTCGCCTCGCGCGTGTCGGCGCCGCCGGGATCCGAACCGCAGCGCCGTCAGCGCGCCGCCGAAGCAGAGCAGCGCGAGCGCGCCGCCGCCCGACACCGCGCCGCTGTCCCGCACCGCTCCGACCGCCGAGCAGCTGCAGCCATCGTTCGCGGGCGTGGGCGCAATCGAGCCGTCGATCGAGCCGTCGATCGAGCCGTCGATCGACGCGTCGGGGACGCCGCCATCGACGACCGGCACATTCACGGCGACGACGTCCTCTGCCTCGCCGGCGAGCACATCCGTCAGCGTCCAGCCGCGCTCGTCCGCCAGGTCGACGAACGTCTTGCGGTAGACGAGGCGCGCGGTGACCGTGACGTCGCCCGCGCCGGGCCGCAGGGCGAAGCGATGCTCGCTCGTGCGCGTCTCGTCGGGCGCGAGCCGGTGGTCTGAGATGAGATCGACGGCGCGCCAAAAGGGAACGTTCGGCGAGCCATCGGCGGCGACGTTCACCTTCGCGAAGCCGACGCCCGAAGTGCCGGCCAGCCGCCGCTCGTCACCGACCGCAAAGCGCGCGCCCGCAGCCGACGCGGGCACGTCGCCGTCGATGTCGACCTCGCGGCCACGCACGGCCGCGATGCGGAATCGCCCGAGGGATGCGCTCGCGCGCCATCCCTTCTCGCTCGTCGAGAGCGGGCGCAGCACACCGAAGCTCTGGTGCTCGCGGAACGTGTCCGTCTCCACCCAGAGCCGCAGCTCGCGCCCGACCGAGTCGACCCCGAGGTCGTGGTCGAGCGTGACCGTCGAGCCGGTCGACGAGACGAGCTGCCCAGAAGCGAAGCTGCCGGCGTAGAGCGGGAGCACCTCGCCATCGATCTCGCGCAGCCTCCCCGTCGCGTCCTGTACGCTGACGACGAGCAGCGCGTTGCGCGAGGTGACTCCGGACGGAAAGCCGTGACCCACACGCTCGTTCGTGACCGAGGTGCTCACGACGAGCGCGCTGCCTTCCTGTCGCGCGTCGACCGCGACCTCGAGCGCCGCGGCGAACTCTGCGGGCTCCGTGAGGGGCTTGAAGTCGTGCGCGTGCATCTCCGCCGGCGTGCGCGCCGGACCGCCGCTGCCGATCCCCATGAACGACGGCGTGACGCCGAGCTCCGCGAGCGTCGGCATATGGCAGGACTGGCAGCTCGCCTCGCGCGCGCCCGAGGCGTAAGGCGACTCGAGCCACTCCGCGTAGGTCTGCTCGCTCGGCACGCCGTCGGGGAAGCGCGCGACGATGCCGGGCGCCGAGTACGTGTCCTGATGGCACGGCGCGCACATCCGGCTCGTCGCGTGCAGCGGGGACCAGCTGGTGCGCATCTGCAGCGCCGCAGCGTCGTCGAGCGGTCCGAGGGCGAGCGGGAGCCCTGTCGGGTCCTCCGCGCGGACGAGCGTCGCGCCGACGAGGACGCCCGCCGCGTTCGGATCGAGCACGTCGCGGATCCGGTGGCAGGCGGCGCAGGTCACGCTGCTTTCCTCGGGCGCGATCTCGGCGTCACCGAGGTCCGTCAGCGCAGGCAGACGCATCGCCGCGCCCGGCGTGTGGCAGCCCGCGCAGTCGCTCAGCTGCGTCGGGCGCGCGGCGGCGGGAGCCGAGGTGTCGTCGCAGCGTGGCTGGCCGGCGTGACCGCACGCGGCGTTCTCGTCGGGCAGGAGCCCGACACCGACGTAGCAGCGCATGACACGCGCGCCGCTCGCGTCGCTGACCTCCTCGAAGCTCCCACCGACGAGCGCGCAGCTGGCGGCATCGGTGCGACCCGACGCGGTGCCGCGGAAGATGTCGAGCACCGCAGCGTTGGTCGCGCTCGTCGAGTGGCCGGAGCCGTCGTATCCACCGGCGCCCGACCAGCCGGACGAGTACGCGGCGTGGCACTCGGCACAGCGCCCAGGCGTCTCGGGCGTGAAGGTCGCGTCATCCACGGGGAGCGCCGCGAGAGCGAAGACCAGCCCCGTCGTCGGCGCAGTTGACGCCACGCGCTCGCGCCCAGTCACATAGCCGGGCCAGGCGACGACGACGATGTCGCCGAGCGGACTGCGCGCAGCCTCGACGGAGAACGAGCCGTCGGCGGCGCTGAGCCCACGGCCGCTGCCGTTCACCGTGATGTGCGCGTCGGCGAGCGGCGCGCCGCCGCTGCCGTTCACGACACCCACGAAGAGATCGGCGCGCGCGCGCCCGGCGAAGCTGCCAAGCGCGATGAACGCGGCGAGCGCGAGGCCCATCGGGGCAGTGTGTGCCGAGGTCGTGAGCTTCATCATGCGGTTGGCTTCCAGATGCCAGCCGTTGCGGCGTGGCGAGTTGCGCTCCGTCAACCAGGCGCGCGAGGCGCGCTGCAGCGTGCGGGATGGCGCGCACTCGTCTCGCACTGCTCCTCTGCCTCTGCTGCCTCGGCTCGCTCGGCTGGCTCGGCTGGCTCGGCGTCGCTGCGACGGCTCTAGCGGACGAGCCTCAGGGCTCTGTGATCACCCGCACACGCGCGGCGTTTCCACAGACCGAGCACTGGTTTCGGATCACGGCCACGCTGCGCTTCGATCACCACGCGGATGGTCGCCTCGTCCCGGTGCTGTCGTCGCTGACGCATCCGCGCGTGCGCTGGGCCGATGGCGCGGGGCTGCACGTCCTCGCGCGCTTCGCCCCGACGTTCGATGGCGCGATGCGCGTCGAGAGCTCCGGGCAGCCCGACGCCTTCGTCGAGGTGCGACCGCTGCGCGCGACCGCAGTGCGCGCCGTCGTCGAGGAAGGCCTCGTCACGTATCCGGGCGCCTATCCCGACACCGACGTCATCTACAAGGTCACGCCGACGCACGTCGACGAGTACCTCTTGCTGCGCGGGCCGCGTGCGCCGCGGACGCTGCGCTTCGCTGTCTCGCGAGGACCGTCGGCGGCGCGTGTTCGGCAGGCGGGCGACGGCATCGAGGTCGTCGACGCGCGCGGCGCGGCCTGGCTGCGCGCGACGCCGCCCATCGCCACCGATGCGAGCGGACGCCGCGTGCGCGGTCGGCTGGTCGCCGGCCCGACGACGCTCGAGATGCGCATCGACACGACGGGGCTCGTGTACCCGATCCTCGTCGATCCCGATTGGATGTCGACGGGGGACATGTCGTACGGCCGCTTCTACCACCAAGCGAACGTGCTCCCCGACGGACGCCTCGTCGCCACGGGCGGCTGCAGCGCGTCGGTCTGCAGCGGCGACTTGACGCTGCCCGCCTGTCGCGACGTCGTCAGCGCGGTGGAGGTCCTCGATCTCACCTCGCGCACATTCTCGCGCGTCGCCGACGACCCCGTGCGCCGCTTCTTGCACGCAGCCGAGCGCCTGCCGGACGGAACCTTCCTGCTCGCGGGGGGCTGTTCGACGTTCGATTGCGCGACGGCGACCGATAACGTCGCGATCTTCGACGTCGCCTCCGGCGTGCGCTCTGCGGGCACGCTCGGCGAAGCGCGTGGAGCGCTGGCGAGCGCGCGCCTCTTCGACGGCCGCATCTTGTTGGCGGGCGGCTGCACCGCGTCGGGCTGCACGACGCGCACCGAGATCTACGACCCGGGCACAGGCGAGCTCGTCGCCGCGGCGCCGCTCGGCACCGCGCGAGGCCGCGCGGTGAGCGTCCTGCTCGCCGATGGCCGCGTGCTCGTCGCGGGCGGCTGCACGGCGATCGCCTGCGCCACCGTGCTCTCGAGCGCCGAGATCTACGATCCGGTGCTCGACTCTTGGACCAGCGTCGGCCCGATGAGCGTGCCGCGCGCCGGGCATGCGGCCGCGCGTCTCGACGACGGTCGCGTCCTCGTGCTCGGCGGCTGCAGTGGCCAGAGCTGCACGCCAGTGCTCGCGTCGGCCGAGCGCTTCGATCCGGCGACGGGGCGCTTCTCCACCGCTTCCTCGCTCATGCAGCCGCGTCTCGGCGCTGGCGCGCTGAAGCTGCCCGATGGTCGCGTGCTCGTCTCGCAGGGCTGCGCGGCGCCGGGCGTCTGCGACCTCACGAACGAGGCCTTCGATCCGACGATGGGCACCTTCGTCGCAATCCAGCCAGCCGTCACCGAGCGGGGTTTTCACGCGCTCGTCTACTCGGCGCCTGCCGGGCTGGTCATCGCGAATGGCGGCTGCCAGCCGCGCACCTGCTCGTGGTGGAACGAGACGTACGACGTCTCGAGCCTCGTGCCTCCGACGGACGGCGGTGTCCCTGACGGGTCGGTCGGCGACGGCGGCGGAATCGACGGCGGTGGGCTCGACGCAGCGGTGCGCCGCTACGACGCCGGTCGACCCCGCCCACGCGCCGACGGTGGCCCGGCGTCCGAGCAGAGCGGTGGCTGCGCGTGCAACACGGTCGGGGCATCTTCTGCCACGAGCCGACGCAGCGACGCGCCCGGGCTCGTCTTCGCGGCGCTGCTCGTCGCGCTCGGCTGGCTGTCTTGCGGCCGTCGTCGGCGTGCGATCGACCGCTCGACGCGCCTGTTCCGTTGACAGGCCGCGAACCGTACTCGGGCTTCGTCGGCTCTCACGCGGCGCGCACGCGCCCTCGTCGGAGCGTCATGGCGATCTCCGACAGCATCGCGGCGCCAGTCGCGGCGAGGCCCACGCCGAGCACGCGCCACGCGGCCGGGGAGTCGAGCGCGATCGCCGCGAGACCCGCGACGAGCGTCGCTGCGTGGACCGCGAAGCCGAGCGCGATGTGGCGGTGCGGAAGGAGCTCGCGCACCGAGGGCATCGGCTGCTTGCCGACGAGCGGCGCGCACCAGTGCAGCCACACGAGGAAGGGCACGATGCGCGTGAGCATCCCGTGCGTGAGCGTGGCGGCCCAGCCGAAGAGCACGAGCATGCCGTAGGCGAGCGGGAGCTTCCCGGAGGGGAGCAGCGCCGAGGCAGCGCCCGACAAGAGGCAGAGCGGCGCGACGCCCATCGCGAGCCACCAGAACCAGAGCGTCGCGTCCTTGCGGCGGCGCGCGCGTCTGCGCAGCGCGACCAGCGTCCAGGCAGGATGCAGGCCCCAGACGACGAGCGCGGCAGGCAACCCCAGCCAGACGACGGTGGTCGACGAGACGTCGAGAAAGAGCGCGCACGAGAGCCCCACGAGCGACGCCGCGACGCCCGCCATGGTGATCCACGGCAGCGCACGCGGAGGCGCTGGCGCGAGGTAGAACATCGGCACGACCTGCCAGGACACGGCGGTGATGAGCCCGCCCATCCACGGCAAGAAGCCGAGGTTCGCGTGCGCGAGACGCAGGACGGACCAGCTCGCCGCCGTCGCCCAAGCGCTCCCGATCGGCGCGCCGGAGCGAACCCCTGCGAGCCTTATCCCAGCAAAGGCGACCGCCGCGAGCGCGAGGAGCGCGAGGCGCAGGCCCCAGACGGTCGGCTCCTGTCCGCGGCTCCTGGCGAGCGCCACGCCCGCCGGGATGAGGAACAGCAGGAGCGCGATGAGCAACGCCACAGCCGCCAAGCCAAACGCCTGCGGTGGCCCACCTGCTTGCGCGAGCACCAGCGCCACCGCGCCGACGACGAGCAACGCGTGCACGAGGTGCGCGAGCCGAATGGCGGGCACGACCGCCCCAGCCACCGTCGGCAGCAGCTGGTAGAGCGCGCCCATCATCACGAAGAGCAGCAGGCCCACGGCGCCGAGATGCACGGCCGCGAGCACCGTCGTGCCCCACATCGAGCTCGCTCCGTCGCTCCCACGCACCAGCGCGAGCAGCCCCGCCGCGATCAGCGCGAGCGGCCCTGTCGCGAAGAAGCCGAGGGGCACGGTGAGCGGCGGCCCCTGCTCCGGGCGCACGCTGGCCATCGAGAACGTCACGCCACGCGGTCCCGCACCCAGATCACTGCCGTCCCTTCGGGCTCCGCGGCGACGCGCCACTCGAGCCCACGCGCCTCGAGCTGGGGGAACAGCATGGTCGGAGTCCGCGGCAAGCGCGCGCAGTAGACCTCGCCGGGAGCGAGCTGCGCGCACGCCATGAGGACACGCTCGAGCGGCTCGGGCGGCTCGAGCCTCGAGAGGTCCTCGACGGGCTCCGGAGCGAGCGTCTCGAGGGCGACCCGGGCGGCCGATTGATCGCGAGCGCGCGGTGCCGTCTCCATGCGCGGCATGATATCAGCCTCGCTCTTGCACGGAGACCACCATGGCGAATGTCGACGCTGGCGCTCAACAGTATTTCGCGGCCGATCACCGAGAGTGCGACGCCGCGTGGGCCGCGCTCGAGGCCGCTGGTGATGATGCCGCACATCAGGGCGCGCTCTTTCGCGACTTCGAGGCGCGGCTGTTGCGCCACCTCTCGATGGAAGAAGAGGTGCTCTTCCCGGCGATCGAGGAGGCCACGGGCATGCGCGGTGGCCCGATCGCCGTCATGCGCCACGAGCACGAGCAGATGCGCGGCCTGCTCGCCGAGATGGCGCGCCGCGCCGCGGGTGGCGACTTCGACGGCGTCATCGATCAGGGCGACACGCTGCTGATGATCATCCAGCAGCACAACTCGAAGGAGGAAGGCATTCTCTACCCGATCGCGGAGCGCGCGCTCGCGTCGTCCTGGCCGGCGATCGCCGAGCGTCTTCGGGCGTACGCGGTCCCCGGCTGAGGCGCCTCGCGCCAAGTCGTCGCGCGCGGAGGCGGTCGCGCCGCGCGAAGCCGCGTCGCGTCGCACGCGCCGTCAATCGACGTCGATGCGCGTCGGCGTGAGAAGGCTCGAGCCGAGCCCCACGCCCACCTGCCCGCGCTCGTTCTCGCCCCAGCACCACACGCTGCCGTCGGCGCGCGCCCCGCACGTTTGTGCGGCGCCGACGCCTACGTCGACGTAGCCCGCCGAGACGAGGACCGGCACCAGCCGCTTGTCGGTGTCGCCGACGCCGAGCTGCCCGCTGCCGTTGCTGCCCCAGCACCACAGCTCGTCCCCCTCGCGCAGCGCGCAGGTGTGTCCGAAGCCACCGCCGACGCGCGTCCAGCCGACGCTCGTGCCCACGCGGATCGGCACCGTGCGCTGCACCATGTCGCCGACGCCGAGCTGGCCCATGTCGTTCGCCCCCCAGCACCAGAGCGCGCTCGCGTCGTCGATCGCGCAGCTGTGAAGCGCGCCCGCGCCAACCGCGACGAAGCGCTGGTCCGGGACGACCGGCTGCGGTGTCGCGCGGTCCATCGTGTCCCCGAGGCCGACTTGTCCGTTCGAGCTATCGCCCCAGCACCAGAGCGAGCCATCCATGCGCACGCCGCACACGTGCCGCGTGCGCGCTGCGATCGCCAGCCAGTCAGCGGGCCCCGGGACGCGCTGCGGCGTCGCCTGGCCCTCGACGCCTTCCCCGAGGCCGAGCTGTCCGGCCGGGTTCGAGCCCCAGCACCAGAGCGAGTGATCGCGCTGCAGCCCGCAGGTGTGCAGGCCGCCGCAGGTGACGGCGACCCAGTCGAGGCTCTCACCGACGGGCGCGGGATCGTAGCGATTGTCTCGGTCCCCGACGCCGAGCTGCGCCTGCGGGTTGGCGCCCCAGCACCACAGCGAGCCGTCCGCGCCGATCGCGCAGCTGTGTCGCGCGCCGCCCGCCATCGTGACCCAGTCGCCAGCGATGAGCGCCGGCGTGCGCCGATCTCGCGCATCGCCCTGGCCCAGCTGCCCCGACTCGTTGCCGCCCCAGACGTGCAGCGCGTGGTCCGTCACGGCGAGCGTGTGCGACCAGCCGGCATGCACCCGCGCCACACGCGGCGTCGCGACGGGCACATCCTCGGTGCACGCAAGGAGCGCGAGCGTCAGCGTCAGCGCGAGGAGCAGGCGAGGCGCGAGGTAGGGCATGGCGTTGAATCGACTTGGCTCGCACGAGTGTCCGGGCACTTGCGCTGACGCAACATCGCGCTGACGGGGACGTCCTCCCCGAGAGCGCGAGCGATCGCACGCTCCGTGAGCGCGCAGCGAGAGGGATCGCACCTTGCTGTGGGCAGAGAGCCAACTGGATTGACGCGCATCAACTGCGCCGCGCCCGCGAGGTGCGAACCAGACGAAGCACCTCGGAGGGAGCCCACCATGCGCGCGCAGGCCTACGTTCTCCAAAAGCCAGGCTCTCCGCTTGTTAGAGAATCGCTCGACCTCGGCGAGCCCGCCCGAGGGCAGGTGATCGTCGAGGTGCTCGCGTGCGGCCTTTGCCACACCGACCTCGCCTTCGCCGATGGATCGGTGGCGCCGCGTCACGCGCTGCCGCTCGTGCTCGGGCACGAGGTCGTCGGTCGGGTCTGCAGCGCCGGCGAAGGGGCGGAGGGGCTCGTCGGTCGCGATGTTCTGGTGCCGTCGGTGATGTCGTGCGGGGACTGCGCCTACTGCCGCGCGGGCCGCAGCAACGCCTGCCCGCGGCAGCTCATGCCCGGCAACGACATCCACGGCGGCTTCGCGACGCACATGGTTGCGCCCGCGCACGCGCTCGTCTCGCTCGACGGACTCCCGACATCGGTGAAGCTCGACTCGCTGAGTGTGGTCGCCGACGCGGTATCGACGGCCTACCAGGCTGTCCGGCGAAGCGGCCTCGAGCGCGGCGACTTCGCCTACGTCGTCGGGGCGGGCGGTGTCGGCGGCTTCGTGGCGCAGATCGCGCGGGCGCTCGGCGCGCACGTGCTCGTCTGTGATGTGAGCGACGCGCGGCTCGCGAGCGCACGCGCGCTCGGCGCGGACCGCGCAGTGAACGTCGCCGGCCGCGAGCCTCGCGAGCTGCGCAAAGAGCTGCAGGCAGCGGCCGCCGAGTTCCGCGTCCCCTCGCTCGGCTGGCGCGTCTTCGAGTGCAGCGGAACCACCGCAGGTCAGACCCTGGCGTACTCGCTCGTCGGCGCCGCCTCGAGCCTCGTCGTCACCGGCTACACGCGCGAGACCGTCAGCTTGCGCCTCTCGAACCTGATGGCCTTCGACGCGACGGTGCATGGCACTTGGGGCGCGCCGGCCGACGCGTATCCCGGCGTGCTCGAGCTCATCGCCAAGGGTGCGATCCAGATCGAGCCCGTCATCGAGCGCGCGCCGATGTCACGTCTCGTCGCGCTGATGGGCGCGCTCGCGCGCCATGAGCTCGACAAGCGGATGGTCCTCGATCCGAAGGCCTGAGATCTCACGACACCCCGAGGAGGACCGATGCCCGAGCTCTCGAATCACGAACTGGTCGCTGGCTACGAGTTCCGCCACATCCGCTACGAGCAGCTGCCGGTGCTCGATCACGCTGGGAAGCCGGTGCTCGGCGTGCATCAGGTGCGGATCTCCCTCGACAACGAGCGGCAGCTCAACTCCTACACGACCGCTGCCGTGAAGGATCTCATCCTCGCGTTTCGCCGCGCGAGCATGGACCGCGCGGCCGTCGCGGTGGTGTTCACGGCGGT
>Ga0105047_10020462_pt1 | contig 10165 bp, 9 predicted proteins | sample MAT04_FD_78384 | JGI IMG/M metagenome (GOLD analysis project Ga0105047, IMG submission 78384) | Freshwater microbial communities from Lake Fryxell liftoff mats and glacier meltwater in Antarctica - MAT-04 (megahit assembly) | ecosystem: Environmental > Aquatic > Freshwater > Ice > Liftoff... | reverse complement strand
GAGAGACCCGAGGAGATGTCGAGCCGCGGAGAGAAGCACCAGGCCTGTGCGTCGGGCATGGGTATTGGCCTCATCAATCGTCACGTCCTTTCCCACGACGCCTGTGGCAAGGCTCCCATCTGCAAGGATCGGGCCCTGACCGGACAAATAGAGAATACCATTGTGCAGGGTGCCGGGAATATAGTTGCCGCCTGGTTTGGGCAATGGTGGCAGTTCCAGACCCAGGGACTTCAATCTCGCTTCGGCACTCATTGTTTTATCACTTTCGGGTTAATTGTCACTCACGACAGGATTTTCGGTAAAGTCAGTTGTTGATCGGGAATTACAGCGCGGTTGAGGCGCAAGTTCTCGGCGCAAGATAGACCAAACGGCTTGCCCTTTGCCGAAGCCGATTGCACCAGCAGTGTTTCGAAGAGTGGGCCATGTTCACCCGCTAGTGCACGTTCGACAAGGTGTGAAAAGGTGCCCAACGTGCGCGCCTGAAGCGCAAACTGGTGGCTGATATTTTCAAGCATGGTTCTATGGCTCAGAATAGCTACCAACTGCCGCGCTGCAGTAGAAGAAGTATTAAACACGTGGGTGACAGAAACAACGGCCCGCCCGAAATACCACCGATCGATTACGCCATGTGGCGCAAGGCCTTCGACAAAATGCTCGGGGTGGTGCTTGTCGAATTTTGCGGTCCAAGAGGCCTCGTCCACCGCCTCAGCCAAGACTTTGTGATCGAGATTGTCCTCAAAAAACATAGAATCAGGATCAAAAGTCACGAGTCCAAAGGGGCGAAAACGCCGTATGGCATGGATGATTCGTTCGCGCATTTTGACGCGTGAAGCATCGCCCAGAACATCGGTCTGCCAGGCGAGGTCATGGATCTCGGCAATACCAAGATGGCGTGCAGCAATGCGAAACTCGGAGGTATTTCGCGAAATGGTCTCGCTTTCGGCCAGGTTCACAGAATCCCGCCGGTCATCAGTTACGCGAAGGCAGACAATCTTCCAGCCCGCATCGGCCCACATCGGCAAGACACCGCCCACAAAGAAAGCTGGATCATCTGCGTGGGCAACAACCAACAAGAGCGTTCGCCCATTGCCATGCTCGATTGTCTCCGGCGAGACGATGACGGGTTCAATTGAAAGAAAGGGAGATACAAACGGCATCAGCTCAACCCGCTGGATGCGGCAATACGGACGAGATAGTTGAGCGTGACAGCTTTTGTCGCGGCTTCATCTCCGCTTGCAATGGCCGCATAGATTTCTTTGAGTTGTTCATGCGCGTGGCGCCGCACGATCTCCGCAACCGATCCGCTTTCGCGATGGCCATCGAACTTGTGATCAAGTCTGGCCTTCAGGATTTGGTCGAATGTCTTTAGCAGGAAGGTATTTCCCGATGCGACATAATAGGCACGCGAAAAGAGATAGAGTCTTGACTTATACTCAATCCAGGTGCCAGGTTCGAGAACCGCATCAAGCGCGTGTTTGAGTGCTGCGATGCCCGCTGCGTTTATGTTGCGCGCCGCGAGGGACGCCACGCAAGGTTCAAAAATGAGCCGCGCCTCGATCGTCTCAAGAAATGAATGGTCATGTGGCGCATTGATATCAACATCCGCGTCAAGGCGTTCGATGATCTGCGGTGCATCCGCTGAAAGATAAGTGCCGCTGCCAACTTTGCGCTCGATCAGGCCCGCATCCTGCATGATCAGCAGTGCATCTCGTACTCTTTGCCTCGGTGTGCCGTAGTGCTCGGCAAGTTGTCTCTCGTTTGGCAGTTGTGCCCCAGGCACGAACAGACCCTCGCGAACCTCCTGAATCAGAAGCTGATGAATCTGATTTGCGGTTTTGAGGGTGGTGATACTCGCAGCATTGCCCGCACTAACATGGATTGTCGACATAACTACCTCTTGTGCGCGTAGGCATTTGCAAGTCTCGCCTTGAGATCGCCGATGAATCCCGGTGTCACCTCCACATCGTGCGCCATGGAATGCCACAGTGGTAAAGTTTTTACGTAGCTCCGCATTGTCGTGATGCCTTCCTCAAATTGCGTCCAGGAAATGCCCATGGCCTCCGGCCTGACATCCAATCCAATCCGTGCAATCACATCCAACATCTCATCTGTCCGGCTGCCGTGCATCATCGAACCAACGACGATGCCCAAGCCAACCGGTTGGCCGTGCAGGAACTTCCGTCCTGTCAGCTTTTCCAGCGTATAGAACAGAAAGTGGTCCGTCCCCTCGATGTGGCGGGGGCACCAACCGGAGCTGTGGAACGACGTTCCCCACTTAAGGCCGTCAACCAGCGCTTCGATGCCTTTGTCAGTCATGTTCCGGATATCATCGGTGCTCGCAACAATAGCTTCAACCTTGCGCAATGACTGCTGCGCCAACTGTTCGTCATAGGGCCATTTGGCCTCGGCCTTTCCAATATCCCGGGCGTAGCGCCAGTCGAGCACACCTGTATGGAAACACAGAACGTCACCAATGCCAGACCAGTTGAGTTTGCGCGGCGCATTGCGCAAAACGTCATAGTCGATGAAGACGCATTCTGGCACGGCAAACCCGCGATACATGACTTTGTTGTTTTCGCGCACACCTGAGCGGTGGCTGTAGACGGCATTGACGCTGAGCGCCGTTGGTGCTTGGAACAGGGGCAGATTGCGCCGCCAAGCAAAATATTTTGCTACGTCAAGCGCTTGACCACCACCAAGGCCGATGATGGCGCGTATCCCGGTGAGTGCCGCCGCATCCCGGTCAAGATCTGTCTGCTCGATGGAATCTGTCATGTAGAGCTGGTAGTCGGCACCCTCGAACTCATGCTGGAAAAGTGGCCAGAGATCAGGCATCGTGACGATTAGAAATCGCGGGTTCACGAAGTTCTTAAACTCGCCAATCAATCCGCGTCCAAACACCGTGGGAAAACCGTAATGCAAATGGTCGTGGATATTGTCGTGATGCTGATCCATTGCGGTGCCTTTAGTAGGTTGCTGTCAGGCCGCCATCAACTGTGATGACCTGTCCAGTAATGTAGTGACTTAAGTTTGAGAGGAGAAAAACATAAGAGCCAGCGCAATCTTCCGGTGTTCCGGCACGCGCGAGCGGAATTTTGCGTTTGCTCACATAGATTGATTTGAACCAGTCTGTCTCGTGTTCGTGTTTGCCTGAAGCCATGATGGCCATGCGTGTGTCAATGAATCCGGGTGCAACACCATTGACGCGTATGCCTTTCGGCGCAAAGTCGACAGCCATGCTGCGCGTGAGATTGAGTGCAGCACCTTTTGCAGTCGAGTAGGCAATTGAATTCGCCTGCCCAAAGAAGGATTGCGTCGAGAGTGTGTTGACGATGGAAGTCTGGCCAGCCATTGCAAGAAGCGGCAGAGCCAATTGTGTGACCCGCAATATCGAAGTAGTGTTGACCGCCAAGACTTTCTCAAAACGATCAAGGCTGATAGTCGCAGTACTGTTGTCGTCAAGTACGGCTGCATTGTTAACCAAACCATCAAGTCCGCCGAAAGCCTGGCTGATCTGGATAAGCCCTCTTTCAATAGAGGCATTGTCGGTCACATCCATCGTCAGCGCTAAAGCGCCAGGCACACGTAGCGCAGCAACCTTGCAGGCTGTTCCGTCAATGTCTGCCAAAGCGACCCGTGCGCCATGGCGTTGCAATTCCGCAGCCAGCGCCAAGCCGATACCGCGTGCTGCGCCAGTCACCAGGATGCGCATGTCTTTGAGGAGGAGGGAATTTGTCAATGTCATCTGCTATCCCTTGATGGCGCCGGAAGACAGGCCACTGACGAGCCACTTTTGGGCAAGAACTGTCAGGACGGCAATGGGGACAATGGCCAAAGAGCTCGCAGCCGCCATAGGGCCCCAGTCAAGGTTTCGCGCAGAAATGAATCCGGCGATGAATACGGGCAGAGTTTTGGCGGAATTACCAGCGAGCATGACCGGGATCAGGAACTCGTTCCAGGTCAGCAAAGCGATGAAGATCGTAGTGGCGGCCATGCCTGGCAGCAAGAGGGGCAGTACGACAAGCCAAAGGATTTTCCAGCGCGAGGCTCCATCGACGGCAGCACTGTGTTCAAGTGCGATCGGTATTTGGTCCACAAATGAAGCCATCAACCATGTGGCAAAGGGAATATTCACTGCCGCATACATCAGGATGAGCATGAGATGATTGTCATAAAGACCGAGGTGGCTGATAATATGGAACAGCGGCACCATAATCACGATCGCCGGTACTGCACGGACCAGAATGAGGCTCACTTCCAAAGTGCCGCGGCTACGGAAACGTGGTGAGCGCGCCAGGGCGTATGCGGCCATGGAGCCAACCGCTACGCAGAGCAGGGTGGAAGCAAGTGTGATAATGATTGTATTCAAGTATATTTTGCCAAAGCCGGTCGTGTTGAAAATGGCGACGTAGTTCTTGAGGGTTAGCTCAAATGCAAAAAACTTCGGCGGAAGTACAAAGGTGTCGACGCGCTGCTTTATCGAAGTCGAAATGGTCCAAAACACGGGAAACAGCGCCAGCAAAACGCCAAACCCCAGCAGTACATAGGCACCGAGATCACCGAATAGCCGTATACGCCCCCGGGCAGTTTTCAGGCGGATTGCGTATGTGGCATCCTTTGTCATGCGTCGCTCCGCTGCGCTCGCCGCCACAAGTAGTAGATAGGTGAAACCAGAACGACCAGAAGAATGCCCAAGGCCGCTGCCCTTGAGGTTTGGAAAAAGATGAAGCCGGTGTTGTAGGTCAACATGCCAAGTGTTTGCGTGGCTGTGCCTGGACCGCCGCGTTGGGTAACGATGAAGATGATATCAAACAGCTTGAAGGCATCGATGACGCGAATCATCATGATCACCAGCAAGACTGGCGCAAGCGACGGTAGCGTCACGTGCCAAAAGATGCGCCAGCTGTCCGCACCATCAATGGCGGCGGCTTCCTGCGGGCCTTTCGGCAATCCTGCGAGACCGGCAAGTGCAATCAGCATGACAAAAGGTATGGACTGCCAGCTATCGACAATAGTTACGGCAAAAACCGCAGGCCAGCGTGAGCCAAGCCAGTTCGGCGCATCTAGGAACACATGTTTGATGAACCAGTTTATGACACCAAGATCAGTGTCAAACATGAAACGCCACATCAAGCCCACGGCCACTGGTGTCAGAAGCATGGGAATGATCAAGGCGGTGCGTATTGCCGTGATACCACGAATGGGTCTTTCCAGCAGCAAAGCGAGACCGAGGCCTAGCGGAAGTTGAATTACAAGTCCCAGAACCATGATAACCAGCGTCACCCAAATGGATTCCCAGAACCGCGGATCAGCGAAGGCCGTCAGATAGTTTTCAAGGCCAATGAATCTCGGCACAGTGAAGCCGCCAAGCATTTCATTTCGTAATGACAGATAGCCCGCCCCGAGAAGGGGAAGGGCAAAGACCGCAACGAGCAATATCCAGCCGGGCACCACCAGCATTTCCGCCAGGCGGGCCGCAGCTTTCTCTTGGTTGCCCCAGGAGGGCGCATGCAGGTGAGTTGTTTTCATCTTTGCAACTGTGTGGGGGCGCCGCCAATGCGGCAACACCCGCCATGGTAGATGTTAGCCCGCTTTTTCCTGCGCCAGGATCGGCTTCAGCGTTTCATTCAGCTTGCCAAGGCCCGTCTTGATGTCCACTTCGCCATTGAGCATGGCGGGCATGGCATCGAGAATTGCCTTTTCAACTTCTGGCCAGGTACGGATTTGCGGGTAGCGCTCGATCCGGCTGGACGCAGGAATGTTGAGAAGCGGCAAATAGGGATGCAGTTTTAGCAGCTCCTCATTTGTCGAGATCGATTTGCGTCCGATCGCGGCGGCACCAGCTTTGAGATAGGCAACGGAGTTGCTCTTTCCGAGAACAAAATCCAGGAACTTCCAGGCTTCATCCTTGTTGCCGGAGTCAGAGGGAATGCCGATGTTCCAGCCGGCAAGGTGGGTGATTTCGGCCTTGCCCTTTGGCATCGGCGCGGTGCCAAGCTTACCAACAAACGCGTTGTTTGCTGGATCAAGCGCCACACCCCAGTAACCGGAGTATTGCACAATTGCACCGATATCTTGCGCGAAGAACTTGTTGGTTACGTCATCGCCCGTAGCTGAAATACCGCCTTCTGGACCATAGGCCATCATGTCTTTGAAGAACTGCGTGGCTTCGACGGCTTCTGCTGAGTTTACTTGCGGGACGTAGTTCTCGTCATAGAGCTTGCCTCCATAACTCCACACCAGCGTCATCCACCACCAGGAAGCATTGGCACCCCAGCCGAACATGGCGCCATCGCCCATTTTGGCGTCTTTGATTTTCATGGCGTTGGCCTTGTATTCGTCCCATGTCGCCGCTGGTTTCAAACCTAGTTTTTCGTAAATGTCTTTGCGATACCACTGGATCATGGGTTCAGTTGATAGTGTCAGGCCGTATGTTACGCCGTTGTATTTGCCATAGTCCTGCTGACCCGCTTCGAAATCGGCGATATCGTAATCTACTGAAGCCTTGATGTAGTCATCGAGTGGCGACATCGTGCCTGCGGCCCCATAGGGCGCAAGGAACGTGTTGTCGTATTGGGCTACGTCATACTGGCCCTGCTTCAATTGAACTGCCAGCAGTAGCTTCTGGTGCGCCTCACCATAGGGCACCTCTGTGACGTTGACCTTGATGCCGGTCTTTTCCGTAAAAGCCGGGATGAAGGATTGGATTGCCGTCGATGAGGGACTGGGGATCAAGTAGAGATTGACATCGGCCCAGGCGGGCGTTGTGTAGGCTGTTGCCATCAGAACAGCGGCGATCAGTTTGCCTTTCAGTTTCATTTTGTCCTCCGTGTGGGCCTCCGGTTCAGCCGGGGCATTCAAAGCCATGGACTAGACCATGTGCCAAATGAAAGTTTGCATGATTGGTTGAAAAGATCAACCATTACAACATGGAAAATCCTCATAATTATAGAGTTTCAATTGACATGGATGCACCATTCCATCACAATTCGTCTCATTGGTTGACCAATTCAGGCAAGTAAATCATGGCGACAGTGGCCCTTGAGGATGTTCGAAAGAGCTATGGCTCCACCGCCGTCGTGAATGGCATTACGCTCGATGTGGAGGATGGTGAGTTCATCGTTCTTGTCGGGCCGTCCGGCTGTGGCAAAAGCACAATTCTGCGCATGATCGCAGGCCTTGAGGATATCACGGAAGGCGAAATCCGTATCGCTGGCTCGCGGGTTAATGAGTTGCCTGCGAAAGATCGCAACCTGGCAATGGTGTTTCAGGACTATGCGCTCTATCCGCACATGAGTGTTGCAGCCAACATTGGCTTTGGTTTGCGAATGCATGGTGTGTCCCCTGCCGATCGCCAAATCCGCGTCAAGGAAATTGCAAAGCTTCTGCAGCTTGATCCCTATCTCAATCGCAAACCGGGAGCACTTTCTGGCGGACAGCGGCAGCGTGTGGCCATGGGCCGTGCGCTGGCCCGCAATGCGCGGCTCTATCTCTTTGATGAACCGCTCTCCAACCTTGACGCAAAGTTGCGTCTGGAAGTCAGAACGCAAATAAAGTTGTTGCATCGCCAGTTGGGCATGACCAGCATTTTTGTGACACATGACCAGACGGAAGCCATGACGCTGGCCGACCGCATCGTCTGCCTTGATGGCGGGCGCATTTTGCAAGTCGGTACGCCTGATGAGCTCTACAGCCAGCCGCAGAATATTTTTGTCGCATCCTTTATCGGTTCTCCGCAAATCAATCTGTTGGACGCACGAGTCACAGATGGTAGCGTGTTGGTTCTCACTGATGGCCAAGAACTCAAAGTGGCAAGTGATGCATTGAAGAAATATGTTGGCCGCAAGGTGTGCGTCGGCATTCGTCCGGAAGACTTGAGCGACTCCCAGAGACTCTCTTCAATGCAGTCGCCGCAAAAATTGGCGCTGAATTTTGTGGTGTCTGAAACCCTGGGATCCGACACTTACCTGATTGGTAACATCGCAGGTACGCGCGTATCTGCGCGATGTTCACCTGCTGCTGGGGGCATCAGTGGTGAGACTTTAACGGTGCATGCTGATACAGCCAAACTCCATCTCTTCGATCCCGAAACAAAGGAACATATCTAAGCATCATGTCCGTTACAGAGAAAGACATCATTGCGTTCCCAACGGTCTATGGACGCGATATTCTTAGCGAAGTTCCGAACTTTGTTGCAACACCCTACCTCGTCGTGACCATGGCTGATCTTTGGCCGCATTTAAAACACCTCCTGCCCGAAGGCACGCTGGTTTACTTTGTTGAAAGCATGGAGCGTGTGGCGCTGGAGCAGAACCTACCTAAACTGGAAGGCATTGCGTCCGTCATCGGTCTTGGGGGCGGGCAAGCCATCGACTGCGCGAAGTATTTCGCATGGCGAAGAAACCTCAAACTCCATCAATTCCCCACGTCACTCTCGGTGGACGCCATGTATGGCCAAAGGGCTGGCGTACGCGACAACGGCATCGTCAAGTATGTCGGGTGGGCTGTTCCTGAAACGGTCTATTTTGACCACGCCATTCTTGAAACCGCGCCAAAGTTCATCAATCGCGCTGGCATCGGTGATGTCTTCTGTTTCTTTACAGGGGCTTGGGATTGGGAATACGCAAACAAGGTCGGCAAATGCGAAACCAAATGGCCCTATGACCCGAATCTCACGGCAATCTCACTTCGCAAGGCAGAAGCTGCCCTGGTAGGCAAACAAGAAATTCGCGACCTCACCCCGCGCGGCATTGAACTGATTATCGAAGGTTTCAGGTGGGGCGGGTCATCGTTCCACGGCGCTGGCTGGTGTCCGCGCCATATCGAAGGTGTCGAGCACTTTTTCTTCTATGCATTGGAGGCCCGCACCCAAAAGAAGTTTCTCCACGGCCAAGCCGTTTGCCTCGGTATTCTTGTCGGTGCACTGATGCACGACAGACGCATGGAAGAGCTGCGCGGTGCAATCCAATTCATCGGCGTCGACGTGCGGCCCGAGAGCATGGGCATCACATGGTCTGATGTAGAAGGTACACTCACAGGCCTTTCAAACTTCGTGCGCCGTGAGGGCCTGCCCTATGGCATCGCCCATGACTTTGCAGTCGATCAGGACTTCATTGTGCGGCTTCGAGCGCTTGTCCAAGGTTAGACCGGCTGCCGGCGTTGCCCGCGATCCCACGCTTTTTCCAATTGAGCTTCTGCCACTACCTGCGCAAAGCCCCACCCCTTGAGCACCGCTGTGCCACCGCCAGCGGCGAATAGGAAGCTGTTTGCCCTTGCGCCCATGATGGATAGGAATGACAATACAAAGAAATCAATGAGTTAGAAACCCTCGTGTGCGCTACGTGTGCAGTAAGAAGCGTTGTGTTGCGTGAAAGCAGTTGAAATGCCTCAACTCTTAATCAGCGGGTCGAAGGTTCGAGTCCTACTGCGCCCACCAATTAAATCAAAGAGATAAGCATATTTTGTTGGCAGCAATCTTCCCAAATTCGCGCGCTGGGAAGACTATGGGAAGATCAACTCTAGCGATAGTCAACGACTGGATTGCTCTTAGCATTGCTTGAGCCACGCTCTCAGCTTGCACCAGCGAATACCAACTCGCCGCGGCGACAAGCGTACGACTGCCGGCCCCTCGCCAGCGTCAATTTGTCGACGCAGCGTCGAGAGTGAGATACTGGCAATCCGCGCGCTCTCTTTCAGGCCAATCACCTCATCGTCTAATCGGCCGGACCTCGTACTGCGATGATCGGTTTCACTGGCGGTCATGGGTCCACATTCCAAAGGGTTCGGGCGTGAATTACCGTCGCTCACCATCCGAATATCAAATCCGAGAAGAGTCGGCCGGCCGCGGAAGATCGTCAATTGGAAATGCCAAGAGATCGCGTGAACTGTTGCAGTGATCGCATCAAAAACGCACGATCCTCTCCGTTAAATTTTGGACGGAGGAAACCTTGCGGCATGCCATCCCCCAGAACATGAGCCAAAATTTGCTAGACCCGAAACCGATCGGCGTGCGCGCTATGTGTGCGGTAAGGCACAGAGTGTTGCGTGTATATAAATGAAGTTGAGCCCGCGAGCTGCCTATCAGAATGACTTGGATTGTCTGGCTTGAGTTGACTCGGTCAACTGTTCCCGAAGCAGGTGCGCTACCAGACTGCGCTACACTCCG
>Ga0105047_10020460_pt1 | contig 10166 bp, 8 predicted proteins | sample MAT04_FD_78384 | JGI IMG/M metagenome (GOLD analysis project Ga0105047, IMG submission 78384) | Freshwater microbial communities from Lake Fryxell liftoff mats and glacier meltwater in Antarctica - MAT-04 (megahit assembly) | ecosystem: Environmental > Aquatic > Freshwater > Ice > Liftoff... | reverse complement strand
TTCGTACCACTGCCGTTGGTGGCTCCGGCCGGCTGCGGCTCGGCGGGCGTGACATCGGGTGTTCGCCGGTCGGGAGTTGGCTCGCCGGGGGTTGACTTCTCGGAGACGAGTTCGACATCGTGGTCGATCTCGCGGTCGGGACGGCGAAGATCCTCGTCGAGGTAGTAGCTTCGCCCTGCTCCGTAGTAGTAGTAGCGACCCCCGGGGCCATCGGTGGCCCCGATGAGGCAAACGCCGGTGACGGGGGCCTGGCGCCGATCGAGGAGTTCTGCGGTGCGGTCCGCCGCTTCCTTCGTGGTCTTGCCGGTACGGGCAACCAGGATGACCTGATCGGCGACGGGCAGGAGTTCGGCCGCGTCGTTCGTGGTGAGGAGTGGCGCGGTGTCGAGCACGATGATGTCGTATTCGTAGAGGTGGTCTCGTACGAGCTTGCGCTGGATGCTGGCTACCTCGGCGGGGTTCACCAGGGTCGCGCTCGATGCCACTCGGTTGAGCAGTTGCACGCCGTCGATCTCGGTTTGCACGATCTCCAGTGGCTTGGTGTCGACGCCGAGGAAGGCGTGCACCTTGGGTCGACGAAAGTCGCAGTTGATCACCAGGACTTTGAAGCCTGACTCGCCGAGCACCGCCGCCAGGTTGGCCGTGGTGGTGGTCTTGCCTTCGGACGGACTGGCCGAGCTGACCATGAGCACCCGCGCCTTGCGCTTGCGCTTCGGGCTGGTTTCTGTTCCCGCAGGAGATGGAGCCAACGACGGCACCAGCGGCGCGCCGTCGGCCTCGGCGGCGAACAGCACCGCGGATCGGAGAACTCGGTAGGCCTCGGCAGCGCGAGAGCGGGGCTGCTCCCACGAGAGCACGAGGGTCTGTTTCTGTTGGCGTCGGGTGAGCGGGGGCGTCTCGGTGACCACGGGGAAACCGAACACCTCCTCAGCGTCTTCTTTGGTGCGAATCCGAGGGTCGAGTCGTTCGATCACCAGCGCAAGGGCGGCGCCAAGGAAAAGTCCGAACGCCAGGCCAAGGCCACCGCGAGTGCTGGGACCCATCGGTGTGGGCTCGTCGAGCACGACCGTGGGGGCCGCGGCCGACGAGGTGGGGGTCTTGCCGTTGGCGGCGGGCGTGGCGAACAGCTGGAGGAACTGCGCTCCGCTGATCGGCACAGGTTCGGCTGCAGACGACGTGGCGAGGGCGCCCTTCGGCGGTGCCTTCTGCAGCTTTTCTACTTCGGATTGCAGCTCGTTGAACTTGGCGATCGCTCGGTCCTTCTGGCCGCGGTAGAAGTCCTTGTTGGCCGGATCGGCGTCGGCCTTTTCGAGGGCGTCCTTGTAGTTTTGCTGCTGCTGGGCCTGCTGTTCCTTGAGGGACTGGATCTGCCCCTCCTTCTGCTTGTCGCTGAACTCGATCTGGAAGGCCATCAGCTCAACCGCGAAGGCGTCGGCCAATTGCACGGCCCGTGCCGGGTCGGATGCGACCGCCGTGATCTGCAACATGCCGATCTCGGGCTTGGCCTCGGCGATGATCTGCGTTGCAAGCTGCAGAGATTGCCCGCCTACTTTTTCGGCGACCCGTTTCGGCACTTCACCCTGCGTGGTGAGCGAACGCAACTGCTGCAGGTTCGCCGAGGTATCTGTGCTGATGAGCGTGTGCGTTGCTTTGTAGAGCGTGGCCGCCTTCTCCTGCGTGGCGAGAAGCGTGGTGCTGACCCCGAGGATCAGGCCAAGAATGCCGATGGCCACGACGAGTTGCCATCGGCGCCGTAACACTCGTAGATAGTTGACGATCTCCACTGGTAGACGTTCTCCGCGTTGGCCGGCACTCGGTACTCGGCATCTCGTTCGGAAAGACGCCGCCGCTTCCTGCAAGGGTACACACTCGCAGAGGTGGAAACCGGTAGCGGAAGGCTTGGCGTGCCGAGAGCCCACCCCCAAGGCAGTAGCGTCGCCGTCATGTCGGGCCGGAGCGACCCCCCCGTGGTGTACCGGACGGGCCTAGCCGCTGATCGTTCCGCGGCCGTCGCGCTGTGTGGGTCGGCCCTCGGATGGCGGCCGGAAGATCCCAACGAAGCGTTGTTTGCCTGGAAACACGACCGCAGCGCTTTTGGCGCGTCGCCGTTCTGGGTGGCGGAGATCGACGGGCAACTCGTGGGAGTGCGGGTGTTCCTTCGGTGGGAGTTCCAGGATCGGTCCGGCCAGGTGGTGCGGGCGGTTCGCGCCGTCGATACGGCGACACACCCCGGCTTCCAAGGCCAGGGGATCTTTCGGAACCTCACGCTTCGTGCGCTCGATGCTCTCGGGGCCGACGGCGTGGCGTTCGTCTTCAACACGCCGAACGATCAAAGTCGCCCGGGGTATCTCAAAATGGGTTGGGAAGTGTTGGGCCGGGTACCCGTCGGGGTGTCCGTCCGCTCGCCGATCGGGGTGGCGCGGATGGCCACGGCCCGCGTGCCCGCCGGCAAGTGGTCCGTGCCGTGCGACGTGGGCGACGATGCCCGAACGGTGTTCGGGTTCAATCGTGTGCCGTCCGATGGTTTGGCGCTCCGGAACCTGCTCGATGCCTCCCGGTCAGCGCCCGGGTCGAGCCTCACGGGGTCGACGTTCTCCGGGCCGTCGCTGGTCACCAACCGCACCGACAGCTTCTTCGCCTGGCGTTATGCCGATGGCCCATTGAGCTACCGGGTATTGCGGCGAGGTCGTCGGCTCGACGATGGCTTCGTGGTGTTCCGCCTTCGCCGGCGCGGCCGAGCGTGCGAAGCCACGATCTGTGATGTGGTGCATCACGAACGCGACAACCGCGTGGCCAGCGAACTGGTGCGGTCGGTGCTGCGCGAAACCGGCGCGCACTACGCCATCAGCGTCGTGCCGGGTGCCGCCACGCGGACGGCTGGATCGGGGATCGGTGCCGCAAGAATCATGGGTCCGGGATCGGCGGTTCCGATCCCCGGACAGGGTCCGGTGTTCACGTGGCGATCGATAACCCGCACCTCGATCCCGCCGTTGTCCACCTGGTCGCTCCGTCTGGGCGACATCGAACTGTTCTGACGCTCCATCGGCTACTTCCGACGCGTCACACGGTCGACGCTGTTGGAACTGCAGGGCGAGGTGGACCGGCCGGTGGGAGGCAATAGCCTGCCGGTCATGCGTCGAGCGTCGAGCTTCCAACTCCTCGGCATCCCCGTGCGTGTCGATCCACTGTTCCTCGGCGTCATGCTCATGCTTGGCCTCACGTGGCTGTCGTTCGGGGCGGAGTTTCTGGCGTCGTGGATGGTGATCGGCGTGAGTTCCGTGTTGCTCCACGAGTTCGGGCACGCGTTGGCATTTCGGTCATTCGGGTTCGAGCCCAAGATCGCGTTGGTTGGTCTTGGCGGCCTCACCTCCGCCGAGACGCCGGCCTTTGGTTCCGCCCGACTCACTCCTGGCCGTCACATCGTGGTGAGTCTCGCGGGCCCGTTGTCAACGCTCGTGCTGATCGGCATTCCGGCCGTGCTCTACCAGGCATCACTCAATCGGCCCGACCAGCTCACTCGTATCGTGTTGGAGCAGGTCATCTTCGCCAACCTCTACTGGGCTCTGCTCAACCTTTTGCCCGTGCTTCCGCTCGACGGGGGGCAGGTGGTGGCGTCGGTGCTCGAGATGGTGTTCGGCCGACGAGGACAGCAAATCGCCCTCGTTCTGTCGCTGGCGATCGGCGGCGCCTTGTTGTTCGCCGGCGTCGCCCGGTCCTCCGTGATTCTGATCTTTCTGGGTGGCATCGTGCTGGCGATGAATGTGGGACCCCTTCTGAGCTCCCGTCGTCGTGCCGGATCTGTTCGTGCCGGGCCCGGTCCCGACGACGCCTATCGCATGTTGGTCTCGGGCCAGCCGGTCGCGGCAGAAGCCATGTTGCTCCAACGGTTGTCCGCCCCGGGCGCACCCGAGATCGAGCGGGCATCCGTCGAGCTGTTGGCGTGGACCCGACTGTTGCTTGGCAATGGCATCGGGGCGCAGCAGGCCATGGCCGCAATGAACCCGCCGGCGACGAGCCAGATGCTGTACGGCGGACTCGCCGTGCACGCGGGTCGAACCGACGAGGGCGTGGCGTTGCTTACCTGGGCGTTCCTTCACGAGCCGCCGTCCGAGAGTCAGTTGCTCGCGGCGATCCTCGTTGCCCGGGCCGGGCTCACGCACCGATTCGCCCAGGAACTGCTCCACACCGGCCCCACCGGGCGCGATCGTGTGCAGGTGCTCAGTGAGCTCTTGGCCTACGTGGGCCTTTCATCCGACGCTTCGGTCGCGAGTAGGTCCCTTACTGCGGCTTGAGCGCCTGCTCTTTGGCCCAGCGGTAGTCGGCTTTCCCGCTCGGGCTGCGCTCGACCTTGTCGACGAACACGAACGACTTGGGCAGTTTGTAGCGCGCAATGTGCTGCTCGCAGGTGCTGAGCAGTTCATCTTCCGTGGCCGTGGTGCCCTGTCGTAGTTGCACGATCGCAACCACTTCGTTTCCCCACCGCTCGCTGGGACGACCGGCCACGATCGCGTCGTACACCGCAGGGTGGTTCGCCAGCGCCTGCTCCACCTCTTCGGCGAAGATCTTCTCCCCCCCGGAGTTGATGGTGACGGAGTCTCGTCCGTGGAGCTCGAGCAGTCCCTCCGGTGTGTAGTTCGCACGGTCGCCCGGGACCGAGTACCGAGTGTCGCCGATCACGGGAAAGGTGCGAGCCGTCTTGTCGGCGTCGCCGAGGTACCCAAGGGGGACTCGCCCTTCCTGGGCGAGCCAGCCGAGCTCCGTGGACGAGGAGGGAATGACCCGTGTGAGGTCGTCGCTGACGATGCACATACCGGGGCCGGGCGTGAATGTGCCGGTGGACGCGTCGGTGCCCGATCCGGTGACCTGCGACGCCTGCTGCCCGGTTTCCGACGAGCCGAGCCCATCCATGATCGCGATGGCCGGCAACTTGGCCAGCAGTGCGTTCTTCACCGGAGCGCTGAGGGCAGCGCCACCACTGACGATCATCAACATCGAGGAGAGGTCGTAGGTGTTGCGCTCGAGTTCGTCGAGCAATGGACGAGCAAAGGCGTCACCCACGATGAGCAAGATGTTCACCTTCTCCCGCTCGATGGTGGACCACACATCAACAGGGTCGAAAGTGGTGGTGTCGGTGGGAAGCACGAGCGAGTGCCCGCCGGTGAAGGCGTTGAACGCCATCCAGTGCGCGGCACCGTGCATGAACGGCGGAGCGGGCATGAAACGCACGCCGCCCGTGCGCGACGTTTCCACCACCGTGTCGAGATCGGGCCACTCGTTCGTGGTGCCGAGTTGGCGTCCGCCAAGGGCGGCGGGGAACACGTCGGCTTGGCGCCAGAGCACGCCCTTCGGCATGCCGGTGGTACCGCCGGTGTAGAGGATGTAGAGGTCGTCGGGATGCGCAGGGTTCTCGGGGGCAGCGGCGGCCACCCCGGCCAGGGCATCGTCGTACCAAACCGCGCCGTCGAGCAGGTCGGCACCGGAGTCGTCGGGCACCTGGATCAGCACCTGGAGCAGAGGCAGTTCGCCCCGGATGTTGGCCAACGTGGCGGCGAATGCGGAGTGGTACACCACAGCATCGGCAGCACTGTCGGCAAGGAGGTATCGAAGCTCCTCCTCGACGTACCGGTAGTTCACGTTGAACGGCGCGACCCGCGCCTTGTAGGCCCCCACCATCCCTTCGAGGTATTCCGGACAGTTGTGGAGGTAAAGGGCCACGTGGGCCTGGCCGGACTCATGGCCCGCCAACTCGGCCCGTTCCCGTCGAACGCCGAGGCCCTGAGCAACGAAATACGAAGCCAGGCGGTTGGTTCGTTCGGCGAAGTCGGCGTAGGAGTAGCGGCGCTCTCCATGGACGATGGCGTCACGTTCGGGGTTGGCCTGTGCCACCGCGTCATTCAATTGAGCGAGGTTGAATTCCATCAGCACGAGTTCCGTTCGGGAGAAGGTCGGGGCAGCATAGGAATGTCGGCCAGGTCAGCGACAGCGCGTGCCGGCCTCAGGCATCGTGAGGTCGTGGAGGTAGGCATCGACCAGTACTCGAACGCAGGCGCTCTGGAACGTCGCGGTGTGGCCTTCTCCCTCGTGGGTGAGCAACGTTGCGCGTTCGAGCGTTTGGGCCACCGCTTCGGCGTAGCTGTACGGCGTGGCAGGGTCGCCGGTGGTACCGATCACGAGGATCGGTGCGGTATGGGAGGCCCTCACCACCTGGGGCACCGGGCCGGGCGGGGCGGGCCAGAAGGCACACGGGAGCAGTTCGTTGGCGATCGGCGCTCCGAGGTCCGGGTCGATGGTGGCGAGCCGCTCGGCGAACGCGCGGAAGGCGGCGGCACCCACAGGACGCGGACCGTCGGTGCATTCGACGCCAAGGTAGGTGCCGAAGTTTCCGGAGTTCGTGTAGGACTGGGCGAGCCGGATGAGGTCGGTGACGTCGCCCGTCCGGTCGGCGATGAGTATGGCCACGGCGAACGTCTGCATCGACGTCGAGGCGTAACCCGACGCCACGGTGGCGAGGGTGAGCTCCGCCGGTCCGAGGCGTTGCGACGTTCCGCCGATCGGCGACTGTTCCACCCTGGTGCGTAATCGGTCGAGGGCGAGACGGGGGTCGGCGGTACAACGGCCGCTCGTCTGGCACGTGGCGAACCCGCGGGCGATCGCCGCCGAGAGGGCGCGGGTTTGATCGGCCAGCAAGTCCTCCAAAGTCTTGGTGGGGTCGACCACGCCATCGAGCACGGCGGCCCGAAGTCGAGTGGGGAAGAGTTCGGCGTATCGCAACCCGAGCTGTGTGCCGTAGGAGAAGCCGAACCACGTGAGCGACTCGGCGCCGACGGCAACACGGAACTGATCGAGATCCCGCGCCGCGTCATCGGTGGTCATGTTGGCGAGGAGCGGGCCGCTTGTTGCCGCGCACGCGTTGGCGACACCCCGAGCGGCGTCTTCGAGTTGCCGTTGTTCGGTGGGATCGTCGGGCCGACTGTCCGCCTCGCGGAGCGACCGTTCGGACACCTTGGAACACGTGAGCGCGTGGGTACCGGCGACGCCGCGAGGATCGAACGCGTAGACATCGAAGCGACTGTTGAACTGGCGCCCGCGGCTCCGCACCAGGCCCGTGGCCGACCCACCCGGGCCACCGGGATTGATGAACAGCGGACCGAGCGATCTTTGGGGGTCGGCGGATCGCAGCCGGATCACGTCGAGGTCGATGGTGTCGCCCTGAGGGTCGGCGTAGTCGAGGGGAACGGTGAGCACCCCGCACGCCAGCGCTCCTCCACAACTTGTCCAGATGATCGGCGGAGGAGGTGGCAGGCTCGTGGGGGGAACGGCGGGTGGGCTCGTGGGGGGAACGGCGGGTGACGACGTGCCCGGAGCGACCGACCCTGGCGGGACCGATCCCGGTTGGGGCGAACCCTGGACCGCCGACCCGGCGGATGGGCCGGCGGCAGACGTAGGTGCGGCCTTGCTCAGCGGCTCGGGCGATTCCTCGGCGCACGCCCCAATCCATGGTCCGATTGCCACGAGCAACGCGACGGCCACAACGGTGCGGTTGTGATGGACCGTGGGCCGAGACCCCCGCGCTCGGGGACGTTGTTGACCGGGCAGCACGGAGCGGACTGTACGCAGCGCAACCGTCGTTCTGTTCGCGGCTGTCGTTGACTGACCTGTTTGGTGGTCGGGGCGGACCGGTGGTCCCGTGGTGCAACCGGTTCGGCGATGAGCACGATGTGCCACCAGTCTTCACCGATAGGGTCCGGGAATGATCTTCGGAGTGTTCGTTCCCCAGGGGTGGAAGATGGAGTTGGCCGGGATCGACGATCCCCAGGCGAAATGGGCGAAGGCGGTAGAGATCGCCGAGCTCGCCGAGGCCCTCGGCTTCGACTCGCTCTGGGTGTACGACCATTTCCACAACGTGCCGGTTCCGGCGCACGAGACAATGTTCGAGTGCTGGACCACGCTGGCCGCCATCAGCCAGCGCACATCCACGATCCGTCTCGGGCAGATGGTGGGGTGTGCGCTCTACCGGTCACCTGCCCTTCTCGCCAAGATCACGTCCAACATCGATGTGATGAGTGGTGGGCGGCTCGACTGGGGAATCGGCGCAGGGTGGTACGGCCACGAGTACGACGCCTACGGCTACGGCAACGGACTTCCGTCGGCTCGTGATCGCATCCAGATGCTGGAAGAAACGGTCGAGATCGTCAAGCTCATGTGGACCGACGACGACGCCACCTTCGAGGGCAAACACTTCCAGGTGGCGGGCGCACAATGCGATCCGAAACCGGTGCAGGACCTCCCGCCGATCTGGATCGGTGGCGGTGGCGAACAGCTCACCCTTCGTGTGGTGGCGAAACACGCCGACCGGTCCAACTTCGGCGGTAAGCCTCACGAGTTTGCCCACAAGTGCGACGTGCTCAAGCGCCACTGTGACGTGGTAGGTCGCGACTACGACACCATCGTGAAGACCTGGTCGCCCGAGGTGTTCATCCGAGAATCGGAGCAGGAGATCATCGATGGGGGCTCGCGTTCCTCTTGGGGCGAACCATTCGACTCGTGGCGCGACGGCAACCTCGTCGGAACTCCGGAACAGGTGAGCGAAAAGCTGCGGGCCTATGCCGAGCTGGGCTGCGGAGGGATCGTTCCCTGGTGTACGGAGTACCCCGAAACGGAAACGCTCACGCTCCTCGCCGAACAGGTGATACCGAACTTCCGTTGATCGAGGCAGCGCGGATAGGGCCGCCTGGGGATCTGGGGCCACGAATCGGGGCCCAAGCGGGTGAAGGGCGACGGACGTTCACCTATCCGCTCCCGCCCGAGCGCGATGCGCCGTGCCACCCCGATTGGCACGAGCGGTACCGCAAAACCTCGGCACCTTCGCCCGCCCTTCGGGGCGGATCCGTTGCCGCCGTAGTTCGTGCAGGCCCGCCTGCGTTCTCCGAGGCCGCTTCAGTTGAACCAGACGCGCTGGTAGTCCCGTGACTCGGGATGGACGAGGGCCGCGAAGGTGAGCGCGGGAAGGGCCAACGTGATCGGAAGGAGGGTATCGACGCCCTCGCTGAGGTGTGTCGCCAGGTACAGGACCGGAAGAAAAAGCTGGGCCGACGCCACGAACAGTCCGAGTAGCCAGCCGATGGTTCGGGCGTTGGCCGTGAGGTACGCGCCACAAAGCAGCAACGCCGCGCCGAAAAGCGCAAGAAAGCTCCGCTCGAACACGGCCGCCACGGCCGCCACGGCACTGCTCAGATACAGCAGCACAGAGGCGGCATGCAGCGTGGTGGGTAGCGAAGGATTGGTGAACCGGCGAGTCTCCACGGTGGCCAGTGTGCCATGCCGTTGCGCGGTTCCGGTGGCGTGGCAGTCTCTGGGTGTGCACGCATCCCCTGGGACGACCGCTCGTCGCTCAACGGTGTGCGTGGTGGTGCTGGCTGCGGGACTGGGCACCCGGTTACGACCACTTACGTTGGAGCGGCCGAAGCCCCTCTGCCCCGTAGGTGGGGTGCCGTTGGTGGATCTTGCCATTGCCCGCACGTCGTCGATCGTGAGTTCCGTGGCGCAGGTGGCAGTGAACGTGCATGCCGGCCGAGCCCTGCTTCAACCCCACCTCGAAGCCTGTGGCGTGCAGGTGTCGGTCGAGGAGAACGTGCCGTTGGGGACCGCAGGAGCAGTGGGCAAACTGCGTCACTGGATCGATGGTCGAGCCGTGGTGGTAATGAACAGCGATGCCTACTGCGATGCGGACCTGCGTGCGCTCGTTCGGGGCTGGGATGGCGAACGCGTCCGCGTGTTGGTGCATGGCGGGGGACCGTTCCGTGCCGGGTGCGCCGTCGCCGGCACCTTGCTGCCCTGGTCGGTGGCTTCCTCGCTGCCAGCGAAGACGTGCGGCCTCTTCCCGATGGTGTGGGCACCGGCCGCCGGTGCCGGTCTCCTCGAATCGATTCCGTCCGTGGGCACGTTCGTCGACTGTGGCAATCCCGCGTCGTACCTTCGGGCGAACCTGCTGGCCTCGGGTGGCGCCTCCGTGATCGGCGCCGTCGACGTGATCGGCGGCGAGGGTCGAAACACGGAACGGGTGACGGAATCGGTGGTGTGGGACGGGGCGCGACTTCGCTCAGGCGAGCGGTTGCACCGGGCGATCCGCACCACTGGCGGCCGCACCGTCCTGGTCCGTTGATCAG
>Ga0105047_10020459_pt1 | contig 10166 bp, 6 predicted proteins | sample MAT04_FD_78384 | JGI IMG/M metagenome (GOLD analysis project Ga0105047, IMG submission 78384) | Freshwater microbial communities from Lake Fryxell liftoff mats and glacier meltwater in Antarctica - MAT-04 (megahit assembly) | ecosystem: Environmental > Aquatic > Freshwater > Ice > Liftoff... | reverse complement strand
TTTCGGCTCATCAAGTACGGCTCAACCGTTTCGAACATCGGGTAAAGCGACTTCAAGCGGTCCCATTCGATGCGCGACACCATCAGCAGGTGTCTTTCATCAGGCAATGCGAAGTCATTCACCGTAAGTTGGATCGGCATTGAGGAGTAGAGTTCTTTCCCGGATGAGTCGATGAGTTCCACCGCACCTTCGTAAGTGCCAGCCGCCGTTTCGGGGGGAAGGTGCAGGTCGATCCAAATCATCTTTTGCGACGCGTCGCGCAGGGATGAAACATTGATGCTTCCATCGTTCAGTGGGATTGGAAGCAGCGCCCGCGGGAGTTGTGCGCTGGTGACGACGTTTCCGGTGTGCCGAACGTAGCCGGCACGGTTTACATCAACGGGCATCGGAAGAATCTGATACGCCTTGATTTCATTTGGTGAAAGCTGGACACCGTCAGTGGTGCTTGGGGGACGGATGGCGATGCGGTAGGCGATGCCTTTCAGTTCCGGAAGCACCACGGCAATGCTCAGCCATTCGTTCTTCGCTCCCGCGAGCGTGGCCGGTCCCGGGTGAAGTTGGGAAAGGTCACCCACCTCAGTCAGTTGCAACTGTGGACCGCCGGGCACGAGCTTGGGCTGATCCGACCTGGGATTCTTCCCTGTTGCCGCGGGCGCGCATCCTATTTGGATGCAAATAAATATCAGGAGAAGCGTGGACGGAAGGCAAAGATGTCGTCTCATTGCGGTGTTTCCAAGTGCCGAGGGACTGCGCACGAATGAACCGGTTAAACAGACCTTGACTAATTTCTGCACGATCTCGCGAACGCGTGAAAATACCCGGTGATGGAACGTTTTGGAATTTTCAAATGCGAATCCTTATCGCAACCTGTTGGAGGATTGCCAGTAACTCTGCTTCGTCTGCAGGGTTGAACTTCACATTCATTCGAACCGATGTGATCGGCATTGCACCGGCAGCAGCGACGGGGTGAATTTTTGGCCAGTCCTTCTCCGTCGTCACCAGAATATCCGCTCCGGCGACTGTTGCCTTGGAAGCAAGCGAATCGAGCAATTCGCGTGAATAGTGTTGATGATCGTTGAACGCCTGGGTTCCGGCGAGGATCAACCCCGCGCGATTTAGCAGCAGCCAGAAGCTCTCGGGATTACCGATGCCGCAGAAGGCGAATAGCCGCTTCTCCTTAAGCGACTCAACTTCCTCCAATTCATTCCAGCAATTGAAAACCGGCGCGGAAGGGTTCAGCCGCCGAGCTTCCGTTGTAAGAGAGGCAAGCTGCTCGGGCAGCACCTGATCGCTTCGCGTGATGACAATCGCACCCGCCCGCGACAGTCCTGTGACAGATTCGCGCAGCATCCCGCGCGGCAGCACATGGCGATAGCCGAACGGATGAGTGGCGTCGATCACCACCAGATCCAGATCGCGGGCCAATTGACGATGCTGGAAGCCATCGTCCAGGACGAACACGTTCGGCGGCGAAGACGCATCCAGTGCCTGACAGGCGGCGGGGAATCGGCTTGGTGACGCGACGATCTGCACGGGCGGCTGATAACCTGCGAATCGCGAAAGATAAAGCTGCTCTTCGTCGGACGCGATCCCTCCCGGCTTCTTGTATCCCCGCATCAGCACGGCAGGCGAGTGCCCGACGCGATGCAATGCCTGGACGATCCACGCAACAAGCGGCGTTTTCCCCGTGCCGCCGGTGGTCAGGTTGCCCACGCTGATTACCGGGACCGGCAATTTGCGAGGCTTGCGGAGATTCAGGTCGAACAGCTTGTTCCGGCTGGCGGTGATGACGCGGTAGAAGGGCTCGGCAATAGACAACGCAAGTCGCAGCGATGACGCCTGCGCGCCGCGGCGTTCACCGCTCATCACGCTGCGAAGGAATGTTTCGAAGTGTTCTGCCATTCGCACCGATCAGTGTCTTCGCAGGAACGCATCGTCATCGGACGTGAAGACGATTTGATCTCGCGAGAGGTTCGCAAGGTCAAACTGTCCGACCAATTCATCCGCGTTCGACGGTTGACGATCGCAGGGAATCTTCAGCCATCGCGCCAGCAAAGACAAGACTCGCGACGCAGGCGAATCGAGTTCGTGATAAAAGCTTAGTCGCGTGTCGCCGTGACGCTTCGCGAGACGTCGCCCGTCCGTTCCCACAACCAGCGGCAGATGGGTGTATCGCGGGATAAGGCGGGTTAAGTCCAGCGCGTGATAAAGAAGAATCTGCCGCGGGGTTGAATCCAGCAGGTCATCCCCGCGGACGACATCCGTGATGCCTGCGTCGGCGTCGTCGATCACCACGGCAAGCTGATACGCCGCCGTTCCATCGGACTTGCGGATGACAAAATCGCCAAGGTCCTTTGCCACGTCAACCTGGTGTGCGCCTGAAAACGCGTCTGTGAAACTGACAGTTCCATCCGGCACGCGAAAGCGAATCGCCGGTTCGCGGCCACTCAGACTTCTCGCTTCATCCATTGAATCGAACCGATCTCGACACGTTCCGGGGTAAATTGACGCGCCATCCTCTGCATGCGGCGCGCTGGCGGCGAGCTCAACTTCTTTCCGCGTGCAGATGCAGGGGTAAGCAAGATCACGGGCAATCAGATCGTCCACCGCCATCTGATATTTCGCGAGGCGCGGCAACTGGTAGCTCGGGCCGTCATCCCACGCGATGCCAAGCCATTGCAGGTCTTCCATCGCCTGAACGTCCGCGCCGGACTTGATGCGCGGGCCGTCCAGATCTTCGATGCGCAGCAGAATCTGCCAGTGATTCTGTCTTGCGAGGAGATAGTTCGCCAAAAATGTGCGTGCGTTGCCAAGATGCAGCGCACCCGTCGGAGAGGGCGCAAGACGCGTGCGTCGAGGGGTCTGCTCGGGCATCGTAGTATCTGCACAGCGCCTAAGCGCCAGAGGGTTTGACGCTGAGAATGATCTTCCGCAGGAAGTCCTGATCTTTCTGGTAATCTTCCCAGGTCAGATCGTTTGGACTCAATTCATACACTTCGTATGAATCGCCTTTCTTTTGATAGAACCAGGCAGACCACATCAGCGGCGTTCCGACGGCGGGATCGCCTCGGCCGACCGTCTGCTGTTCCAGCACGCGCAACCCGTTCTGCTCGCGGATGTCCAAAAGCTTATATCTGGCCTGTTCTTCGGGTTTACCCGCCTGCCGCTTAGCGCCATCCAGCAGGCGATTCAGCGCATCTTCTGTCAAAGGCGGACGCGTCGCGAGATGAATCTTTACCTCCCCGCTGGGAGTGAAACCTTTCAGCACGGTTTGACCCAGGTCAGTCGTCACCACCCACGACTCCGGCACGGTGACGGTCAGCGGAAGAATCGAGAGTCGCTCGTCCTTGGTGACAGTGAGTTCCTGCGTGGTGGGGCGGGGCTTTTCCTCGGACATTTCGGGCGTCTTTCGCGCCGGAAGCGCCAAATCCGCAGGCACCTGCGGTTTGTCATCGCAGCCGACCATCCAGGCAGTAACCAGAGCGAGCATTGTAAATCGACGAATCATCCGTGCCTCCACGTCGCTATCTTCGGGTTGGCGGAAAGAAATTCAAGCATGCGATACAACAGTCGCGTCGACGGGCTTGTTGCGAATGTCAGACACCACCTGGCCGTCATGCAACTGAATGACCCGCTGACACCGCACTGCCACCGTCGGATCGTGCGTCACCAGGATAATTGTCTTTCCCGCCGCCACGAGTTCGTCGAAAATACCAAGAATCTGCTGACCCGTCTTGCTGTCCAGCGCACCGGTTGGTTCATCCGCCAGCACAATCAACGGATCATTGACGAGCGATCGGGCAATGCACACCCGCTGCTGCTGTCCGCCGGAAAGCTGCATGGGACGATGGTCCAGACGCTCGGTCAGCCCGACCCGTTCCGCGAGCTCCGCCGCCCGCACCTTGCGTTCGGGAGGCGGCACACTGATGTAGAACATCGGCACTTCCAGATTTTCCAGCACGGTCAGCTGCTGAATCAGGTTGAACTGCTGAAAGATAAAACCGATCCGTCGCGAGCGGATTTCCGAAAGGTCATCATCGGCAAGCTGGCTGATGTCCTGATCGCCCAGAATGTATCTGCCGCTGCTGGGGCGATCGAGACAGCCCAGGATATTCATCATCGTGCTTTTTCCGGAGCCGGATGCGCCGACGATCGCGGTGTATTCGCCTTCGATCAGCTCAACCGAGATGTTCCGCAGCGCCGCGACTTCCACATTCGTACCGGGCTTATGGTAGACGCGGCTTAGGTTGTCCAGAATCGCGATGGGCTTCATTAGAGGGTGAGTGTAGCCGCTTCAGGCGGGGTTCTCCACCGTCGCCCCGTCCTCGCGAAGCAGCAACGCCACGGGAAACTGTGACAGCAACGCCGTTGCAGGCAGAGCGCCGTGGGAATTCGATTCAAAGCGTTGTCCAGTCAACAGTTCGCGGTATCGCGTGGACGGCGAAACCTGGAGTGTGAGTGCGTCCAGCAAAGCCGATGGCGCACGAAGCGGCGCGTCCGGCTGGAAAGGCATCCATTCTCCAGGGAAACGGGGGACGAGGGTGATGATGCTCGTCTCGCCATCTTCCCGCGCGAAGGCAAACAGGTACTCGGAACGTTCACCCCGAACTTCTATCGGGGTATATCTGCCGTCCTGGAAACACTTGGAGAAATCATTCCTCGCCAGCAGCGCCGTGCGCGTCAGATGCAGTTTGATCCGCCCATCGTCCGGCGATGCAAGAAGTTCGGAAAGATTCGCCGTCCCCCGTGCAAGCCAGTCTGACCGCTGTTCATAATTCACAGGACGGCGGTTGTCGGGATCGACGAGGCTGAAGTCCCACAACTCGGTTCCCTGATAGGTGTCCGGGACGCCGGGGGCGGTGAGCTTAACCAGCGTCTGTGAGAGTGAATTGACGTATCCGATCCGCGTGAGCGACTGGGCGAAGCCAACCAAGTCTTCCAGGAACGCCGCGGATGTATTTCGATCGAAAATCGCGCGAACGAATTTCTCAAATCGAGATTCATATTCGGTGTTGGGATCCGTCCAGTTTGTGTGCAGCTTTGCTTCCCGGGTCGCCTTCTGCAGGTACGCGAGGATTCGAGATACGAAGGTTTCGTCCGCATCCCTCATTCCCGGCAGCCAGGCACCGAGAAGCGTCTGATAGACCAGAAATTCCGTGTTCGCGTCAAGCCGCTGTATGCCAAGGCTGGAAAAGATTGGTTCATTGATCTTAGCCCACCGGAACGCCGCTTCGCGCCAGCGGTCAGGGATGTCCGCCAGCACATGCAGCCGGGCGCGCACATCCTCGCTCCGCTTGGTGTCGTGTGTCGACAGCGTTGATAGCGCGTTCGGCCAGTGCAACTGTCGATCCTGAAAAATTGCATGAAGCTCTGCTGTGGAGAGACCGAAATGATCGGGTTCGCAGCCGACGTCATTCAGGGAGATGAGGCGGTGGAAGCGGTAGATCGCGGTGTCCTCAACACCTTTCGCCGTCACCGGCGATGTCAACTGCTGGAACCGCCGCACGATCGGCCAACGATGCTGGCGGAACTCGGGATGACTCGCAAATTCTCCTTCGTTCAACAGCAGAGCGCGGAAAAAGTCCACCGCAGCCTGCGAAGCATCCGGCTTATTATCGAGTAGTGTCTGAACTGCCTGGCGGATCACCCTCACGTCGTCCGGCGACGCTTGCTCCTCGGTGAGATACGATCGATAAACCGGAAAGTGGACGATCAACTCAGCCACCGCTTCGTCGATCTGCTCGTGGGAAGGGCAGCGATCGCCCAGAATGTGTCTGGCGACACGTTCGACCCGGTGAACAAGCGACGCCAGTTCGCACGAAAACGACTTGCGCAACATGAACCGTTTGCACTCGAACCCCAATGCGGCAAAATCATTCGAACAACCGGTAAACTCGTGATAGAGCTGTGACAGCGGTTCCCGCCCCCGCGGATTCACAAAGAACGCGTTCAGCTTCGCGAGAAAGTCATATCCCGTGGTACCGTCGATTGGCCAGCTTTCGTCAAGCTTCTCGTCGAAGCCGAGGATCTTTTCCGCGACGATGTACAGACGCTTCTCGTCAATCGCCGAATCAGTGTTAATCTTTCGCCCGAGTGCGGGTTCGAGCATCTTTGCCCGCTCCCGCGCATAGGCGGTTTGCAGGCGTTCGAAATACCGGCGAGGATTCGCCAGCCCGTCGGGATGATCCACCCTCACGCCGCTGATATCGCCCAGCGCGAGTCGTTGGAGGATGATGGCGTGGGTGCGTTCAAACACTTCATCGCGCTCCATCCGCAACGCGGCGAGATCGTTAATGTCAAAGAAGCGGCGATAGTTCATTGTCTCGGTCGCTTCGCGCCAGAAGACCAGGCGGTAATGCTGCTGACCCAGCAACTCCAGAGTCTGTTCGTGATGATCTTCAGCGTTGAAACCCTGAAGAATTTGCTCAATCGCCTTTTTGCCTTCCTCCGTCGCTACTGCGGTAATGACGTCACGCTTGATGGCAACTGCCTGCCGATGATGCTCGACGCCGGGTTCGGGAAGCTGTCTGATCCGATCCATTTGCGACGAAAACGCGGGGTGATTGGCAAATATCGCCGCATAACTCTCCGGCGTCACCGGCAGGCGACGCTTAAAATACTGCAGGCCGAAACCGTTGTCGTCGAAGACGAGCTTCAGTTCTCCCTTCTCGACGACCATCCCGGGCGCATCCCCCAGAATCGGCAGCACCACCTTCTCGCGTCTGTCCGCCGGGCCCGGGTTCTCCCAGGCGATGTCAAAGAAATTTGCAAATGGTGAGGACAAGCCGAATTCCAGCACGTCGTTCCACCATGGATTTTGATCGGTGCCTACGCCCATGTGATTAGGCACAATATCCAGGATGTGACTCATCCCGTGTTCGCGCAGTGCGGCCAGAAAGGCGCGATAGTCCTCTTCAGTTCCGCATTCAGAATTCAACGCCTCTGGATTTACCACGTCGTATCCATGCGTGCTGCCAGGCGCGGCTTGCAAGTAAGGCGAGGCATAAACGTGCGAGATGCCAAGTGTGGCGAGATAGGGAATCAACTCTGCCGCATCATTGAAGGTGAAACCCTTGTGGAACTGCAGCCGATACGTCGACACCGGGCGGGGCGTTGGTGCAGACAGATCCTGAAGCTGTTTAGCCGATGGTTGGTGTTGAGAGACGCTCATGCTTCTTTCTCCATCGGCACGCAACCGAGCAGCGTCGTGCTGTAGCCGGGAATGCGCCAGTTCTCCCCCGGCAACCGCCAATTCTCACCGTCGTTTTCGAGTTCCGTCACGCCAAGCCCGCCGTACTTGGGATCCTCGCTCGACCAGCGGACCTTCCACCGCTTTTGATACGGCGCAGCGATCAGCGGCTCGGGAACGCTATGTAGAATCACGTCGTTCCACAGGTTCACCACCAGCAGTAAGTCTTCATCTTCACCTATAAAATACCGCAGGCAGAAGACGTGACCATCAAGGATCGCGCCGTCCATCTCGCCACGTTTCATTTGTCGATGGAATGCGGCAAGGCTCTTGCGTAGTTTCAGCAGATCGCGATGCAGCAGCAGCACGCGATCGTGTCCGGGTTGTTCTGCTTCTTCCCATCGCAGCTTGCAGTTATCAAAGGTCTTGCGATCGCAGGGATTGGGAATTTGCTTGTGAAATCGCTCGTCCCGGAAGCAGGCAAACTGCATGATCTCCTTGCGGCGACCTTCGCAGATGAGCTTGTTCAGGTGGTCATCATGATCGGAGAAGAAGTTGAAGGGGCAGGAACAGCCGAACTCCTGGCCTTGGAAGAGCATGGGGGTCTGAGGGGCAAGAAGCATCAGCGACGTGATCGCCCTCAAAAGCCCCGGACTCGTCAGGTTCTGCAGCCGCCGACCGTCGCCATAGTTAGCGATCTGATCGTGATTCTGGATGTAGTTGACGAACGCCGTTGCCGGAAGATCCAGCGCCGGTGTGCCGCGGCGTCCCTGTTGCCAGCGGTAGATCTGGCCTTGGAAAAGGTATCCCCATTTCAGTGCGGACAGAAATTCCTGGGGATGCCCTGCATGATCCGTGTAATACGCCTCGTTGCGGCCGGTGATGGCGACGATGGCACTGTGGTGAAAGTCATCATTCCACAAAGCGTCAAAACCGAAGCCCCCTTTCGCCTGAGGGCGCACGATGCGCGTGTGCTGCGACTCGTTCTCGGCGATCATGTAGATCGATTTTCCTCTCCCCGCCGCCCGAGCCTCCCGGGCGATGGCGGCAAGGATGTGGTCCTCTGAGTCGTCCAGGATCGCCTGCGTCGCATCAAATCGAAAACCGTCGAGGTGGAATTCTTCGATCCAGTACTTTGCGTTGGTGACAAAATATTCCCGCACCGGTTGACTGTCTTTGCCGTCGAAGTTCAGGCTTTTGCCCCAGTCATTCTTGTGTTTGTCGGTGAAGTAGCCGTCGCTGTATTCTTCGACGAAATTACCGCTTGGCCCGAAGTGGTTGTAGACAACGTCGAGGATGACTCCGATACCAGCCGCGTGCGCGGCGTCGACGAACTTTCGCATGTCATCGGGCGAGCCATACGCGCGCGAAGGGGCAAATTGATCAACGCCATCATATCCCCAGTTATACGCGCCCATGAAATCCGCGACCGGCATGATCTCCAGGCAGGTGATACCCAAGTCACGCAGAAAATCAAGGCGTTCGATCGCACTCAGCCAGGTGCCACCTTGTGTGAACGTGCCGACGTGCATCTCATAAAGAACCTGACCAACCGTGGAAACGCCTTTCCAGTCCTGGTCAGTCCACTTGAACGTCGGATCAATAATCTGTGATGACTTCAGCACACCCGCCGGTTGAAACCGGCTGGCGGGGTCGGGAAAACTCTCGCCATTGTCCAGTCGGTAGCGATAGCGATCGCCCGCTTTGCCTTGCTCATCGACGCCCGAGAAGTAACCCGCGTCATCCCTGGCTAGTGAAATTGTCCTCCCATTGTCGTAGTGAACATCGGCCATCTTCCGCTTGTTCGCCCAGACGCGAAAGCTGACGCCACTGGGCGTCATTTCTGCGCCGATGGGGTATCGACGTTGCGTTGTCGTCCTGATATTCATCAATGCCATCCTTAGCTGCCATGGTTTCTGAATGCGGTAAGCATCGACGTCTGCGACGCACTGTCGTTTGATGGTTCCGGGGTTGCCCGGACAATGGTTCGAAGCAGCACCAGCGCACGATCGGTCATCGAATATTTGTCTCCCGGCGCCAGCACGTGCGAGGTCGCCTCCAGGGAAGGATCCGCTGTGTTTAGGATCAGCTGCCACACCGCACCATGCGCGGTTGCCGGTAGTGTGAAGTCCTGCTTCTGGTCGTGGGAGTTGATCAACACCAACAGCGTGTCGCCCTCGATGGGATTACCTCGATCGTCCATTTCATTCAACCTGTCCCCGGCAAGTCTTGTGCCCATGCAGCGGACGAACCCGGCGTTCCAGTCGTCGTCGCTCATCTCTTCGCCGAACACATTCAGGAATGAGATATCCTTGATGTCTTCTCCGCGAATAGCCCTGCCGCTGAAGAACTTGCGGCGCTGCAGGGTGGGTTGCGATTTCCACACTTCCACGCAGCGGCGGACGAAGTTCAGGAAGTTCTCCCGGCGATCATCGAGTTTCCAGTCCAACCAGTTCAGCTCATTATCGTGACAGTAAGCGTTGTTATTGCCATTGTGTGACCAGCTGAGTTCGTCACCGCCGCAGATCATCGGCACGCCCTGACTGAAGAGAAGAGAGGCGATCAAGTTGCGTTTCTGGCGTTCGCGCAGGTCGATGATCCACTGATCGTCTGTCGGTCCTTCACTGCCGTAGTTGGCACTGTTGTTGTCATCAGCGCCGTCGCGGTTGTCTTCGCCGTTCGCCTCATTGTGCTTATCTTGATAGCTGACGAGATCCTGCAGTGTGAATCCATCGTGCGCGGTGATGAAGTTGATGCTCGCATAGGGTTTGCGGCCATTCTGCTGATACAGATCGCTGGAGCCGGCCATGCGGGTGGCAAGCTCATTCACGGTGCCGCCTTCGCCTTTCCAGAATCGACGGACCACGTCACGGTATTTGCCGTTCCATTCCGTCCACAGCACCGGGAAGTTGCCCACCTGGTACCCACCCGGGCCGACATCCCAAGGTTCTGCGATCAGCTTCACCTGCGAGAGCAC
>Ga0105047_10020458_pt1 | contig 10166 bp, 5 predicted proteins | sample MAT04_FD_78384 | JGI IMG/M metagenome (GOLD analysis project Ga0105047, IMG submission 78384) | Freshwater microbial communities from Lake Fryxell liftoff mats and glacier meltwater in Antarctica - MAT-04 (megahit assembly) | ecosystem: Environmental > Aquatic > Freshwater > Ice > Liftoff... | reverse complement strand
GTATCGCGTGTACGGCGGCATGCGCTTCTTCGAACGCGCCGAGATCAAGGACACGCTGGCCTACCTGCGCCTGGTCACCAATCGCGACGATGACGCGGCCTTCGAGCGCGCGGTCAACACGCCCACGCGCGGCATCGGCGATCGCACCCTGAACGAAGTCCGCAAGCGCGCGCGCACGCTGTCGCTGCCCTTGTTCGAGGCGGCGCGGCAGCTGTCGCTGGGCAGCGAGCTGGCCGGACGCGCGCGCAACGCGCTGGCCGGATTCATCACCCTGGTCGAGCTGCTGTGCACCGAGATGGCCGATCTCGAACTCAAGGACAAGATCGACCACGTGCTGCTGCGTTCGGGCCTGCGCGAGCACTATCTCAACGAGAGCAAGGGCCAGCTGGATTCGCGTACCGACAACCTCGACGAACTGGTGTCCGTGGCCTCGCGTTTCGTGCGCCGTGACGACGAAGAGACCGAGGGGATGAGCGAACTCGTCGCGTTCCTCGCCTATGCCTCGCTCGAAGCCGGCGAAGGCCAGGCCCAGGCCGACGAGGACGGCGTGCAGCTGATGACCCTGCATTCGGCCAAGGGCCTGGAGTTTCCGCTGGTGTTCCTGGGCGGGCTCGAGGAGGGCCTGTTCCCCAGCAGCAAATCGCTGGACGAGAGCGGTCGGCTGGAAGAAGAACGTCGCCTGGCCTACGTCGGCATCACCCGCGCCCGGCAGAAGCTGGTGCTGACCTACGCCGAAGCACGCCGCATCCACGGCCAGGACATGTACGGCATCCCGTCGCGCTTCCTGCGCGAGATCCCGCCGCAGCTGCTGCATGAGATCCGGCCCAAGGTGCAGGTGTCGCGGCAGCTCGCCTCCAGTGCACCGCGCAACTACGGCCACGCAGCGATGGAAACCCCGGCGCTGCGCCTGGGCCAGAATGTCAGCCACGCCAAGTTCGGCAGCGGCGTGGTCACCGACTACGAAGGCACCGGCGCGCACGCGCGGGTGCAGGTCAACTTCGACAGCGAAGGCAGCAAGTGGCTGGTGCTGGCGTATGCGAATCTGCAAGTGGCTTGAAGGCGAGGGTTGCGATTTCCCGCTGCCCAGTGGGTCAACGAGAACGGCATCCGGTCGCGCTGGGCCAACAAGCCACTACGGCCCTCAGCAAGCGCGAGCAGCTTCGTCCGGCCATGCGGCTCGGCCGACACATCCTGAGTGAGCGCTGCAGACCTTATGAGTGGATGCTTGAGCCGCTGTATTCGCTGCGCGGCAAGATCGGGGAGTAAGCAAGGCCGCTGCAGTTACACCGCGCATCACCAGCCGTAGAGTTTCCAGTACACCGGCGAGATGTTGCTTTGCTCGTTGCCCTTGCTGGCATCCAGACGCCCGTCGCCGTTCTGGTCGATAAGGTAGTAGGCGGGTCCGCGCGACGGCGTGACCTTGACCATGCGCATCTGCCCGCCGACGCGGTACTCTTCGATCACATCGCCGTTGGTTTCGGTGCGCACCGCGACTTCAGCGCCGGCCAGGTCCATGCCGGGATCGATCTGAGAGGAATCGGTGGTGGCGCAGCCGGCCATCAACATCAACAACGTGGACAACGCGATTCTCATGGCTGTTCCCTGCTTGATGCTTGGGCCAGGATTATGGCGCGCCCCTGATAAGCGCGCGTGAGAGCTGCGGCGTAGAATCAAAGCATGCCCAGACTTGTACTGATCGACGGTTCCAGCTATCTGTACCGTGCTTTTCACGCGCTTCCACCGCTGACCAACGCCCATGGCGAAGCCACCGGTGCACTGTTCGGCGTGGTCAACATGCTGCGTGCCACGCTCAAGGAAAATCCGGAATACCTGGCCTTCGTGGTCGACGCGCCGGGCAAGACCTTTCGCGATGACCTTTATCCTCTTTACAAGGCCAATCGCCCGCCGATGCCCGACGACCTGCGCACGCAGGTGCAGCCGATGTGCGACATCGTCGAGAGCCTGGGCATGCCGATCCTGCGCGTGGACGGCGTGGAAGCCGACGACGTGATCGGCACGCTGGCGATGCAGGCGTGCGCCGATGGTATCGACGTCACCATCTCCACCGGCGACAAGGATTTCGCGCAACTGGTGCGGCCGGGTATCGCGCTGATCAACACCATGAGCGGCAGCCGCCTGGATTCGGACGAAAGCGTGTTCGCCAAGTTCAGCGTGCTGCCTGCACAGATCGTCGACCTGCTGGCACTGATGGGCGATGCGATCGACAACGTGCCCGGCGTGGACAAATGCGGACCCAAGACCGCGGCCAAGTGGCTGGCCGAATTCGGCACCCTGGACGGGGTGATCGCCAATGCCGCGAACATCAAGGGCAAGATCGGCGACAACCTGCGCGACGCCTTGCCGCGACTGCCGTTGAATCGCGAGCTGGTGACGATCAAGACCGATGTGGCGCTGGAAGGCGATGCGCAAAGCCTGACCTTGCGCGAACGTGACACCGGGCGCCTGCGCGAGCTGTACCTGCGCTACGGCTTCAGCCAGGCGCTGAAGGATCTCGATGGCGGCGCAGGGGGTCCGGTGTCGGAAAAAGAGCCCGGCCGCGCGCGTGGTCGCGGGTTCGTGTCAGCCGTGGCGACACCGGATCCCAGCCTTGATCCGGCGCTCGCCGTGCCCGGGGAATACGAAACCGTGCTCACCCAGGCGCAGCTGGACACCTGGGTCGATGCGCTGCGGCAGGCGGGGGAATTCGCATTCGACTGCGAAACCGACAGCCTGGATCCGATGCAGGCCAACCTGGTCGGGCTGAGTCTGTCGGTGCAGCCCGGCAAGGCGGCGTACCTGCCACTGGCGCACGAATATCCGGGCGCGCCAGTACAGCTCGATCGCGCCGCTGCCCTGGCATCGTTGCGTCCACTGTTTACCAGCCCGGACATTCGCAAGGTCGGGCAGCACGGCAAGTACGACCTGCACGTGTTGCGCCGGCACGGCATCGACGTCGCCGGTTATGCCGACGACACCCTGCTGCAAAGTTTCGTATTGAATTCGGGCAGCAGCCGCCACGACATGGACAGCCTGGCCAAGCGCTTCCTCGGCTACGACACCGTCAAGTACGAGGAGGTTGCCGGCAAAGGGGCCAAGCAGATCCTGTTCTCGCAGGTGGCGCTGGACGATGCCACCCGCTATGCGGCCGAGGATGCCGACATCACCCTGCGCCTGCAGCACGTGCTACTGCCAAGACTGGAAGCAGAACCCGGCCTGTTGCGCGTGTATCGCGACATCGAAATGCCGCTGGTGCCAGTGCTGGAACGCATTGAAGCCAATGGGGTGATGGTCGATGGCGATGAGCTGCGGCGTCAGTCGCTCGACCTGTCCAAGCGCATGCTGGCGGCGCAGCAGAAGGCCACCGAGCTGGCCGGGCGCAGCTTCAACCTGGATTCCCCCAAGCAGCTGTGCGCGCTGCTGTACGAGGAACTGAAACTGCCGGTGCTGGTCAAGACGCCGTCGGGCCAGCCCTCGACCAATGAAGAAGCGCTGGCCGCAATGGCCGACCTGCACGAGCTGCCGCAGGTGATCCTGGAATACCGCGGCCTGGCAAAACTGCGCAGCACCTACACCGACAAGCTGCCGGAGATGGTCAATCGCGATACCGGTCGCGTGCATACCAGCTACCACCAGGCCGGCGCGGCCACCGGGCGTCTGTCTTCGTCCGATCCCAACCTGCAGAACATCCCGATCCGCACCGAGGACGGGCGCCGCATCCGCAAGGCCTTCGTGGCGCCGCCTGGACGCAAGCTGGTGGCCTGCGATTATTCGCAGATCGAGCTGCGGATCATGGCGCATCTTTCGGAAGATCCCGGCCTGGTCGGCGCCTTCGCATCTGGCGTGGACGTGCACAAGGCGACTGCGGCCGAAGTGTTCGGACGCAAGCTCGAGGACGTCACCGGCAACGAGCGCCGCGCGGCCAAGGCAATCAATTTCGGGCTGATGTACGGCATGAGCGCGTTCGGACTTGCGCGTCAGCTCGGCATCGGCCGCGGCGAGGCACAGGACTACATCGCGCTGTATTTCAGCCGCTATCCGGGCGTGCGTGACTTCATGGAACGCACCCGCCAGCAGGCGCGCGAGCAGGGCTACGTGGAAACCGTGTTCGGCCGCCGCCTGTACCTGGACTTCATCAGCAAGGGCAACCAGGGCCAGCGCGCCGGTGCTGAACGTGCCGCCATCAACGCGCCCATGCAGGGCACGGCGGCAGACATCATCAAGCGCGCCATGGTCACGGTGGATGCCTGGCTGGCCCAGCACACATCACGAGCGTTGATGATCCTGCAGGTGCACGACGAACTGGTGTTCGAGGTTGACGAGGATTTCGTCGCGACCCTGCTGGAAGAGGTGACCATGCGGATGTCAGGGGCCGCACAGTTGTCGGTGCCGTTGGTCGTTGATTCCGGCGTCGGCAACAACTGGGACGAGGCACACTAGGCGTAGATGACCGAAAGATTGTCCGAATGGGGACTTAGCTCGCTTGCTTCGGGTAACGCATTCAGTTAATTCAGTACCGATCAGTCTAATAAGTGTGAATATGCCTTAAATTCACACGAATTTTTAACGCTGATCTTCACGAAGTGTCCATGCGCAAGATGGTCATATAGCCCTCGACAGATGCAAGGTCTGTCGCTGGATCTCTCCCATCCCCTGGAGCAGATCTCGGAGCGAAGGCCCCTCCCCAGGCCTAGCTCCCCGGCCCCGCTGACCCCCCCCTGGTCGGTGGGGCTTTTTTTTGTCGCGCGATTGAGGAAGCACAACGCCACCGCGCCCGCTCGCTTAGGAGCACCCCACGGCTGCGTGCTCTGCACAGGTCTGATGCCAAAGGTCCGAGGCGGTCCAGATACAAAAGAACAGGAGCTCGCGCCCATGGGGCGCTCCTACATTGGATTGCCTGGCTCAGCCCAGTTCCTGCAGCCAGTCGCGCGGGCGCAGGTAATCGGCCAGGCGTGCTTCGGCACTGTCTGCTTGCGGCGTGTAGCCGTATTCCCAGCGCACGCGCGGCGGCAGGCTCATCAGGATGGATTCGGCCCGGCCGCCGCTTTGCAGTCCGAACAGGGTGCCGCGGTCGTAGACCAGGTTGAACTCGACGTAGCGCCCGCGCCGATACAGCTGGAACTCGCGTTCGGCTTCGCCGTGCGGCGTGTGCTTGCGGCGTTCGACGATTGGCAGGTAGGCATCTAGGAAACCGTCGCCGACCGCGCGCTGGTAGGCGAAATCGCGTTCGAAATCCTGGTCAAGGTCGTCGAAGAACAATCCGCCGATGCCGCGCGTCTCGTTGCGATGCTTGATGAAGAAATACTCATCGCACCAGCGCTTGTGCGCCTGGTAGTGCGCCTCGCCGCCAAACGGCTCGCACAGCGCACGCGCGGTGCGGTGCCAGTGCAGCACGTCTTCGTCGAACGGATAGAACGGGGTCAGGTCGAAACCGCCCCCGAACCAGCGGGCCACGGTCTGGCCATCACGTTCGGCGTGAAAATGGCGCACGTTGGCGTGGGTCGTGGGCAGGTAAGGATTGCGCGGATGGAACACCAGCGACATGCCGACTGCCCGCCACGATGCGCCCGCGAGTTGCGGACGCGCCGCCGTGGCCGAAGGCGGCAACTGCGTTCCCGACACGTCCGAAAAGCCGATCCCGGCCTGCTCGAATACGGCCCCGTCACGCAGGATGCGGGTGCGTCCACCGCCGCCCAAGGACGGGCTAGTGTCGCGGGAGGCAGGAGGCCGGGAGCGACCGCCGCCGAGAGCGGGGCCTGAATTTCCCGCGGCGTTTTCATCGCCACCACGTGTCCAGCGATCCTCGATGAAACGCGCCTCGCCGTCTGCGGTTTCAATGGCAGCGCAGATGCGGTCCTGCAGGCCGATGAGGTAGTCGCGGACGCGGGCGAACTCAGCGGTGCTGTCGTTGTGGTCGGAAGCTTTCATGCCGGCATTCTAGCGGTGCGGGTTGCATGGCTCCCCACCAAGCCTGATCCACGCGTGCGCTGTTCGGTTCCCGTCCGGCAGCCAGCGGCCTAGCGACCGAATTCGGCCCGCACCGATGTGGTGCACAACTTCCACACGATCCACGCGTGCAGCCCGGTAAACAGCAGCACCATCAGCGCGACCATGGCGGTGATCAACGTCACCAGACCTTCTTCCAGTTGCATCGGCATGTCCTGGCCGGTGTTCAACGCACTGGACTGTAGGGCGAGCGTGGCCTGAATGATCTGCGGCACCACCCACACCCACGCCCATTGCCACAGCGTGCCCAGCACCAGCACCGCGATGAAGCCACGACGGCCCGATTCGCGTCGCTTCAGCAGGCCCCACGAGGCGACCAGGAAGGCAGCCGAAGACAACAGCGTCAGTCCGCCCATAAGTGCGGTGTTGGCGTACACCCACGCCATCATGGGCGGCAGCGCGGGCAATGCGCCGCCGGCGGGACTGAGCATGCGCAGCTGGGTATCGGCTGGCATCAGCAGTCCCATCAGCAACTGGATGACGCCGTAGGCCACGCCCAGCCCGGCCACTGGCAGCGAGATCCACGCCAGCACGGTGACGAACGACGTGCGCGGCCGCGCAGTTGGCAACGGCAGCGGTGGCGGCATCACACCGGGATCGCGTCCATCGAGGTTACGCGCGCCGGTCTCGGGCGAATTCGGTTCGATGCGTCCGTTGGCTGGCTGGGCGATGTCGGTCGGTCGCGTCACTTCAATGTGTCCTCGAACAGCTTCAGCACCCGCTTGTATTCGTCCAGCCACGAGTCGGCGCGGGTGAAGCCATGCGCTTCCAGCGGGTACGGCGCGATCTGCCAGTTGTCCTTGCGCAGTTCGATGAGCTTCTGGGTCAGCACCACCGAATCGCGGAAGAACACGTTGTCGTCGACCATGCCGTGGGCGATCAGCAGGTGGTCCTGCAGGCCGGCGGCATATTCGATCGGAGAAGACTTGCGATAGGCCTCGGGGTCGAGCTCGGGCGTGTTGAGGATGTTGCTGGTGTACTCGTGGTTGTACTGGGTCCAGTCCACCACCGGGCGCAGCGCTGCGCCGGCCTTGAACGTGCCGGGCTCGCGGAACAACGCCATGAAGGTGAGGAAGCCGCCATATGACCCGCCATAGATGCCGGCGCGGTCAGCGTCACCCTGCTTGTTGGCCACCAGCCACTGGAGGCCATCCAGGTAGTCGGTGAGTTCGGGGTGGCCCATGTTGCGGTAGATGGCGGTGCGCCAGTCGCGGCCGTAGCCTTCGCTGCCGCGGTAGTCCAGGTCCAGCACCACATAACCTTTCTGCACCAGCAGGTTGTGGAACATCTGCTCGCGGAAATACGCCGGGTAACGCGCATGCACGTTCTGCAGGTAGCCGGCGCCATGCACGAACATCACCACTGGATAGCGCTTGTCAGGTTGCATGACCGCCGGGCCGTAGTACTTGCCCCAGACCTCACCGGCGCCGTCGCTGGACGGCACGCGCACGATTTCCGGCTCGATCCACGCCTGTGCCTTGAACGCGGCGCTACGGGTGTCGGTCAATGCGCGCGCGCTGCCACCAGCGCTGCCGACCACGCTGAGCTGTGCTGGCAGGTAGCTGCGCGAATGCCTGACCAGCAGCTGGGCGCCATCCGGGGACTGGGTGAAATCTTCCACGCCCTGCAGCGCGGTGACTTCGCTCACGGCATCGTTGCCCAATTCCAACTTGCAGACTTCGTAGCGTCCGGGCGTCTTCCGATTGCACAGGAAGAAGAACGCGCTGCCATCGGCCGACAGCTTCGGCGAGGAGACTTCCCACTCACCGGAAGTGCGCTGGCGCGGCTTGTCATTGCCACGTTGGGTGTAGAGGTGCGAGTAACCCGACTGTTCGGACAGCAACCACAGGGTCTGGTGGTCGGACAACCAGCCGAAATCGTTGAAGTTCCAGTTGATCCAGGCTTCGTCGGTGAGGCGATGGCGCGACTGCAGCGCAGTCTTGCCCGCAGTGCCGGGGTTGAAGGTGGCGATCCAGCGGTCCTTGTTGTCCACCGCGCGCACCAGCATGGCCACGCTGCTGCCGTCGTCGTTCCAGTGGATTGCCGGGCCGCTGCCATCGCCGTCGGTTTCGATCCGCACCTCGCGGTTGCCCTTCAGCGCGTCCTTGCCGGCTGCCTTGCGCATCGTCGCAAGCGGGTCCTGGTCGATACCAGGCAGGGCGTCGACCGTGAGTTCGGTGGCGGTGGCCGCCTGCAGGTCGACCAGCCACACGGCATGCGCCAGGGCCGCATTGCGGCCGACGCGGGTACGCACCTCCTGGAATTCCTCATAGCCGGACTCGGTGATGTAGCGCGGCATCTTGCCGGCCTGGCCAGCCTCGGCGCCCTTCTTGCGGGTGACCACGAGCAGCCAGCGCCCGGTCGGTGCCAGGGCGCTGTCGACGATCTCCACTTCATCGCCGAGGAACACCGGCGCCGGCGCGCGGCTGGGGTCGGCCCTGCGTCGGGCCTGGGTCGCTTTCCGGGCGGCCTCGCGCCGCGCCCGATCCTGGGCCAACGTGTCTATGGTGCGCAGTTGCTGCTCGCGCAGGGCGTCGGCCTTGGGCGCGGCGTCGGGGTCCTTTTCGGCCTTGACCAGCGCTGCCTGGGTGACGCCCGCAGCGACCGACCAGCGGTACCACTGGTTGCCGACGCGCCAGGTGAGCCCGCCGTCGGTGGCGAAGCGCGGCTGCGATTCCTCGTCGTTGCTGCGGGTCAGCTGCGCCAGCGCGCCGTTGCGCAGGTCGCGCACGAACGCATCGCCATTGCGCACGAACGCCATGCGCTGGCGTTGCGGGTCGAACACCGGGCTGGCGGCATCCAGGCTGGCGCGCTGGCCGTCGTCCACCTGGCGCGCGACGGCGCCGTCGATGGGCTGCTCGAAGGTGTCGCGGATGCTGCTGCCCTGGCGCTTGAGCTCGTACTGCACGTGCTTGCCGTCCCACGCCCACCACGCCCGTTCCACTGGCGGCCCGATCCAGTCCGGGTCGGCCATCACCTGCTCGATGGTGAGTGGTTGTGCGGGTTGCGCCATCGCGGGCGCGACGCAGGACAGGGACAGGACCAGCAGCAGGACAGGGAAACTACGACGCATGGGTGGTTCCGTTCGGCACGACAACCACGAAGGTTAGCAGCCGCCCTCGTCGCATCACCCGGGCCACAGTCCAGGGGAAGCTGAACTCGCCGCGGTTTCCCAACTGAGAGGTTTCCGACACAATCCGGCCTTGCGCCGGCGTACGCCAAGCTGCGTTTCGCACCGGGCATCGGGCCGCCCACCCCTTCAAGGATCACGCATCACCCATGTCGGCCGTCGTCATCCCATCCGCTGCCGCAGCGCGCGGCTTGCACTCACTGGTGCCTGGCGACCCACAGCGCCTGCTGGCGCTGGATGCTGAAGGCCACCACTGCGTCGAGACCTTCCTGTTGCAGGTGCGCGGGCTGGCGGCGCTGCTGCCCGAAGGTGGCCATGCGGTAAACCTGTGCGAGGACCGCTACCGGTTCCTGGTGGCCTTCTGCGCGGTGGCACTGCGCGGCCAGGTCACGTTGTTGCCGCCTTCGCGGGCGCCTGCGGTCGTGAGCGACGTACTGGCCCAGTATCCCGGCAGCTACGCACTGGGGTGTGGACCGTTGGCGCTGGCGCCCCCCGGTTACTGGCCGCTACCGGCGCAGTTGCCGGAGCTGTCGGGTCCTGTGCCCTCGATCGACGACGACGCGGTGGTCGCGATCGGTTTCACCTCCGGCAGCACCGGCAGCCCCAAACCCAACCGCAAGACCTGGGCAGCCTTCCGCGCCAGCACCGGCCAGAACCTGGCGGCCCTGCAGGACCTCTGGGCCGGCCACGCCATGCCGCATGTGGTCGCCACGGTGCCGCCGCAGCACATGTACGGCATGGAGCTTTCAGTGCTGCTTCCGCTGCTCGGACCGGCGGCGGTGCATGCGGCGCGGCCGTTCTTCCCGGGCGATGTCGCCCGGGCGCTGGCGCAGTCCCCGGTACCGCGATTGCTGGCAACCACCCCGGTGCACCTGCGCGCACTGGTCGAATCCGGGGTCCAACTGCCGCCGCTGTGCGGGATTGTTTCGGCCACTGCGCCGCTGTCGGCCGAACTCGCCGCCGCGGCCGAGGCGCGTTTCGGCTGCGAAGTGCGGGAAATGTTCGGTTCCACCGAAACCTGCGTGATCGCGCG
>Ga0105047_10020456_pt1 | contig 10167 bp, 5 predicted proteins | sample MAT04_FD_78384 | JGI IMG/M metagenome (GOLD analysis project Ga0105047, IMG submission 78384) | Freshwater microbial communities from Lake Fryxell liftoff mats and glacier meltwater in Antarctica - MAT-04 (megahit assembly) | ecosystem: Environmental > Aquatic > Freshwater > Ice > Liftoff... | reverse complement strand
TCACCGACGCTGATGGGCATCGTCGGCAGCAACGGGGCGACCCCCCCGGCTTCGAAGACGATGATGAGGTTCGGGGCGTGCGTGCGCTGGGCGAGCATCGCGGCGGCGCAGGGCAACCCTGTCCCAACGGCGAGCGTGGTGCCGTCGCGCAGCTCGTGCGCCGCGGCTGCGATCATCAATTCGGTGGCGGTGTAGTCGGGCACAGGGAAATTTTACCCGCGAATGCGTCGCGGGTAAACGCTGTCACCAGTCATTTCCTAATACTTCGCCGCCATCAGGAGTCATGACTGCCCAAAATGTGCTCGATCGAATCGAGGGAGAAATGGTTCGGACACTGCCATCGGTTAAACAAACCATCAATCCCTTTTGCGACAAGCCTTGTTGCACACGGTAGTCGCACGTGTTCACAACGTCCCTCAGGAACCCCAGCGCATCCAGAAGGTCGCTCTTCCCCGAGGCGTTCCGTCCCACCAAGATCGTCAGCGGTTCCAGCGTAACGTCGCAAAACGCGATGCTCTTGTAGCGGCGGATTTGCACGTGGCGCAGGAACGGGGTTTTGTGGTCGGGCAGGATGTGTCTTCGGTCTCCACGTTCCCTAATATACTCTGCGGCGCGTGCCCCCGCCAATCCGGTTGGGGTACGTTGTGGTCAGTCGCTCGTCCTCCTTCCGGTCGCCCCACCATGAAACTCCCGCTCTCCCTCGCTGCGATGCTGCTCCTCGCCCCGGTCGCGTTCGGGCAGGCCAACGCCAAAATCCCCGACCCCGATCCGGAACTGGAACGCAAGACGTTCGTGCTGCCCGAAGGATTCGAGGTGAACCTTTGGGCGGCCGACCCGCTGCTGGCGAAGCCGATCCAGATGAATTTCGACAGCAAGGGCCGGTTGTGGGTCGCCGCGAGCGAAATCTACCCGCAGATCAAGCCGGGCCAGAAAGCCAACGACAAGATTTTGATCCTCGAAGATACGACCGGTAAAGGCGTCGCCGACAAGACAACCGTGTTCGCCGATGGCCTGCTGATTCCCACAGGCGTCGAGCCGGACAATAAAGGCGGAGCCTACGTCGCCGCGAGTACGGAACTCGTGTACTTCAGCGAACCGGACGCGAAGACTGGCAAGGCGACCAAGAAGCGCACCATCCTCTCCGGCTTCGGCACCGAGGACACGCACCACATTCTGCACACGCTGCGCTTCGGACTCGACGGGATGCTCTACATGAGCCAGAGCATTTACATCCACAGCCACATTGAAACGCCGCACGGGGTGAAGCGGTTGAACGCCGGGGGCATCTGGGCGTTTCGCCCGGAGACCGAACAACTCCACGTCTTCGCGCGCGGCTGGGTGAACAGCTGGGGCACGACTTGGAACAAGTGGGGTGCCACGTTCGCCACCGACGGCGCCGGCGGCGAGGGGATCAACTACGTCGTTCCCGGCGCGGCCTACACCACGGCCCGCGATGTCGCCCGCATCCTGCCGGGGTTGAACCCCGGTTCGCCGAAATACTGCGGGCTCGAAGTCGTCAGTGGCCGGCACCTCCCGGACGATTGGCAACAGAACCTCATCACAAACGACTTCCGCGGCCATCGCGTCTGCCGGTACGTGATTCAAGAAGACGGCTCCGGCTTCGCCGCGAAGGAGCAGAAGGAAGTCATCCGCAGCACGCACCCGGCCTTCCGCCCCATCGACGTGAAGATGGGGCCGGACGGCGCGATCTACATCGCCGACTGGTACAACCCGATCATCCAACACGGCGAAGTCGATTTCCGCGACGAACGGCGCGACAAAACCCACGGACGCATCTGGCGGGTCACGGCGAAGGGCCGGCCGCTCGTGGAGAAGCCGAGGATCGCGGGGGCGAAGATCGAGGATTTGCTGGAGATGCTGAAGTCGCCGGAAGATTGGACGCGCTGGCACGCCAAGCGGGAGCTGAAGGAACGCGGCGAGAAGGAAGTGCTGGCGAAGCTCGCGACGTGGGTGGCGAATCAGAAGGGGGAGCAGGGGATCCTCGAAGCCCTGTGGGTTCGTCAATCGCTTGATGCGGTTGATATCGATTTGCTGAACACGGCCCTCCGTTCTGCCTCACCGGATGTCCGTGCGTCGGCATGCCGGGTCGCTGGGGAATGGGCCAGACGGCATTCTGATATCGAATTCAAACTGCCGCCGTTGACCCGTGATGAACACCCGCGCGTGCGGTTGGAAGCGGTGCGGGCGTTGGTGAAATGCAATACCGAAAGCGAAAAATACGATGCGCCGAAAGCCATCGCCGCGGCCCTCGATCAACCCGTCGATCGCTGGCTCGATTACGCCATCTGGCAGAGCCTGCGCGAGACCAAAGATCAATGGCTGCCCGACTTCAAAGCGGGCAAGTTCGACTTCGGCGGCGATCCGAAGAAGATCGTCTTTGCACTGCGCGCCGCCGGTGAAAGCAATGCGGCTCCGATCCTCGTGAAGCTGCTGGATGATCCTAAACTCGAAGCCGCGCGGAAGGTCGATGTGATGGCGACGCTTGTCAATATCGGCGGTGCGGCGGAGTACGCACGTTTGTTCCAAGAGACGGAGAAGTTTGCTTTCTTGCGGGCGAAGATCTACCCGGCGATGGCGGCCAATGTCGCAGCCCGAAAAATCCCACTTCCGGCGGGGAAGTTGACCGGTTTGTACACGGCCTTCTCCGAAGACACGGGAGTCGGGCGCCAAGCCGCAGCCAAGATGATCGGCATCTGGAAACTGACGAAGAACCGAACCGCACTCGAAGATTTGGCCATCGGCAAACCGGGCAAAGCCGATTCAACCGGGGATCGTCTGGCGGCTTTCGGTGCGCTCGTATCGTTCGGCGATGACGCCACGAAAGCATTTCTGATCAAGATTCTCACCAACACGGATGACCCCCTGACCGAGCGGTTGGCACTGTTGGCACTCGTCCCTCTCGACACGCAACGCGCGGCGAAAGTCGCACGGGATCTCTTCACGAGAAAAGATCCTGTCGATCTCGAATCCATCTTCGCCGCGTTCGTCGCTCGGAAAGACGGTTCAGCAATCCTCGCCAAAGCCCTCGGGGAAACGTCGCTGTCAGCGGATGTCGCCAAGATCGGCATCCGCATCGCCAAGGCGAACGGGCAGGCTGACCCGGCGCTCGTCGCCGCGCTTACCAAAGCGGGCAAACTCGCCGATAGCAAACGCGAGTTCACCAAGCCGGAGCTGGAGGCATTCCTGAACGACGTGAAATCCAAAGGCGACCCGGCCCGCGGCGAAGCGATCTACCGGCGGGCCGAGTTCAACTGCTTGAAGTGCCACGCTGTCGCCGGCTCCGGGGGGTTGGTCGGCCCGGATATGACCAGCCTCGGCGCCAGTGCGCAGGTGGACTACTTGGTGGAGTCGTTGTTGAAGCCGAATGCCAAGATCAAGGAAGGGTACAACTCCATCGTCGTCACAACGGAAGACGACCGCGTCTTCGCCGGGGTGAAGATCGGCGAGACGCCGCAATCGCTGACGATCCGCGATGCCGAGGGCAAAGAGATCGCCATCAGCAAGGCTGACAAACCGACGGTCAAGCCGGGCCTGTCGCTCATGCCCGACGGCCTCACCGACGCCCTCACCCGGCAGGAGTTCGTCGACCTCGTGCGATTCCTGAGCGAACTCGGCAAAGGGCCTTACCTCGCTCAGCCGGGCAAAGTCGTGCGGACGTGGCAAACGGTGCTGCCGACGAAGGAACTCTTCACCGCCGTGACGCGGGACCGCCTCGGGGCCATCGCCACCGACGGCTCGTTGAGTTGGGCGCCGGTCTATTCGATGGTTGGCGGGGACTTGCCGACGGCGGACTTGGTGAAGTGGAACATCGGCCAGCAGCCCTTCCAAGCGGCCGCGAAGTTTCAACTCGACTGCACCACGGCGGGGAAAGTGGCGCTGAAACTACCGAGCACGACCGGCCTGCAAGCCTGGCTCGATGGGGTACCGCTCGAATTGAAACCGGAGACGATTCTGAACCTGACCGCAGGGTTGCACACGGTGACGATCAGCGTGAAACTCGACGAGCGGAAAGACCCCCTACGCGTCGAGATGGACGAAGTCAAAGACTCGCCGGCGCGGGTCAGGATCGTCGGCGGGAGGTGACGCCGACCCCGTACTGGACAAGTAGGAAGTTTTGACGACACGATTGGAAATTATCTTCCCTCCACCGTCCCGATGGTTACCTTTGGCTGGGCCCCGAGGACGTTCAGCACCGGGAGCAGCGGCGTGAAGCCGCGTTCGCCGTCCCAATGGCTGTCGGTGATTTTGAGGTGGCCGGGCCCGACGGAGCCTTGGCCGAGGGTGCCGTCGAGGGCGAGCCATTGGCCGTCGATGCAGACTTCGAACCACATGTGGTAGGCGAGCGTCGGCTTCTCCAACGCTTTGGGGGCGACGTACACGACGCCGAGCGCGGTCCGCGATGGGATACCCAACGCCCGGCACATCCCCGTGGCGAGCATCGAATATTCGCTGCAATCCCCGCTCAGGCCCTTGGCCACGCTCGCGCACGGGGCCATTGCTTGGTTGAACTCCGATTTCATGTTGGCGTTCACCCACACCTCGACGGCGCGGGCCTTCTCCCAATCGCCCGCCTTGGCCGGGGCGTTCCGGATCGCAGCCCGGGCGTGCTGTTTCACGAGGTCGTTGTCCCAGTCGATGTAGAAGCTGCTGCCCAAATATTCCTTCCCGAGTTTCGTCGGGGGCTCGTCCGATTTCACCGGCTGGCGCGCGGCCGTCACCTGTAGGTCGAAGGTGCGGGTCTTCGCGTCGGCGTCTCGGACTTTCTGGCGATCGTCGGCCGCGAAGATTTTGTCGAGCGCGGTGTCGCCGGCGAAGGCGATGCGGTAGGTCACGCTCGATTTGGCGTGGATGCCGGGGACGGCGCGGTCGAGTTTGATCGACTGCGCCTCGGCGATGTCGAGGAGCTTGGCCGGCGCCCGCAGGGCGAATTCTTTGGTCGTCCGCAGGACCGTCATTTTGCCGCCGAGCGTCGGCATGTCGGAATCGACGCGCATCGGCTCGAAGGTCTCCGGGTCGGCATAGAGCGTCGCCGGGGGCAGTTTGAAATCGCCGGCCGGTTCCATTTCGAGCAGGTATTTCAGCCACTTCTTCGGCTTCTGCCCGTCGGACAGCGCCAGTTCCTCCGGCTCTTGGGCTGTGATCTTCATCTTGACGACGCGGTTGATGCGGCCTTCGTAGCTGAGGTACTCGATGGTCTTGCCGACCTTCGGTTTCTTGTCTTTCAGCAGGCTCGCTTCCTTGCCGATGCCGAGGACGCCGTCGGGCCAGGGAATCGTCTCGGAGTTGTTGATAGCGCCTTCGATCTTCACCGCGAGGCCTTTATTCGTGGCCGTGCCGGTCAACGACATCGCGGTGTCTTTGCCCAGCCCTTGCCGGGTCTGCGTGACGATGACTTTGCCGTCGAGAGTTTCGATGGTGGCGTTCTCGCCCCAGATTTCCACGGCTTGGCCGAAGCGGGCCACCTGCATGACGAGCTTCTTGGTGCCGTAGACCATCTTCATTTTGTCGCGGTCGTACTCGCGCACCACGGTGTGCGTGTACCCGACCTTGAATCCCCGGCAGTAAGCGACGTCCCACGTTTCGAGCAGGATTTTGCCGTCCTTGACATCGTCCGGTTCTTGGGACACCGGCACCGGCAGGGGGATCAACGGCGTCGTCGGCCGCGGGAAGGGCGGTGGCGGGGGAACTTCGGTCCTCGGCTTCGGGCGGATGATTTCGAGGTGCGGGACGTTCTCGCGCGGCGCCGGGAGCATCGCGCTGCCCGTCGAACTCGGCAAGCGGCCGCTGGGGCGGATCACGTAATAGCCGGGCCGGTCCGGGTCAGTTTGAAGGAAAACCTTCGGCGCGTCGCTCGGCGGCACCACCGTGGGCAACGACGCACCCTTCGGCCGGATGACGATGCTGCCGGGCGGCGGCGTTTGGGCCATTAGGGCGAAGCTGGCCAAGGCGAACGCGACGGACAGGGCAAACCGCATGGGGCACCTACTCTCCCCCTCACCGTTTCCGAGAGGGGCCGGGGTGAGGTTTTTGTTGAACATTAACTTTATCGACATTCCGTGGCCGATGCTACTACTCCGATCCGGGCGCCCCATCCGCGGGGCAAACCGGCGCACCTCTCTCACCCGGGCGATGCGAAGTGCCGAAAAGGCCGTCATAATCCCGCGATTCGTGCTACGGTGGAGGCATCGGCGCTAGAATACGACACCCGGGGGCCTGACACCGGGCGAATGGCCGGGTATGGTAGCGGAGTCCGATCCGCACCCTGTTCGGCAGCCTGAACGCAATCCCCCGCCGCCGCCCGCTCCGGGCCGCGGGAATCAGTATCAGCCGAAGCGAGGATGTTTCGTGAACGCGGATTCTTGGGCGGATCACCTGAAGCGCAAAACCTACGGCTCGTTCACCCTCACCGACGCGATCCGGCCGGGGCCGACTCTGCCGGTGCGACCCCGGCAGGGCTACCACCTCCAAGTCTACCGGGATCGCAAGGCCGGCTTGAAACTTCCGATGATTTCCGCGGCCGTGTCCGCCGAGAACCTCATCGATTGTTTCGTGGCTTTGCTCGAACCCCTAGGCGATACCGTCCACGTGATCCTCGAAACGAGCCACGGCCGCGACGCCGACGATCACATGGACTACCGCAGAACGCACATCGACCTGCCGGTGTTGGCGAGCCACTTCTGCGATTTTGAAGATTTGCTGTTGAACGACGGTTGTACCGGACTCGCCGTGCTGAGCGCCGCCGGGCCGATGGAAGTGCAGTTCGACGAGCACAAATTGATCCACATTTACGCCGCCAAGATCAACCCGTTCCGGCGGATCCTCCGCGATTTCGGGGTCCGCCGCCGGAAAAGCCTCGCGCTGATCTCCGACGACGAACACCTCCATCACACCACCGACGCATTCGAAGACGAGTTCGAGCAGCTTTGCCTCCGCGTCGGCGTCGCCGATTTCGAGATGGCCATGAGCGACGATTGATCGGCCGCCGGATCATTTCCAGCCATGCAACCGGTATCTGAAAGACCGCGTTTGTGAGCGACTCCGCAGGTGTACCCCAAAGTCGCCCGGCCGTTACGGATTCTGAACGGGCGCACGATTCCGATTGCGCGACTTCGCTGTCCGTCACCTGCCCGCTCATGCGGGTCGGCTCGCCTCGGGCTTACCGTCCAAACGCCGCGATGTCGGAAAGGTCGAAACGAGTATTTCCGTCCGACGCGCCGGATTCGCGCTGAACCACGTCGTAATTCACAGACTCCAATCGTTCGAGCGCTTGCAGAATCCACGGCGGGCGCCACGGGTTCCAAGCGGGGAAGAAGACCGCGAACGCCGAGAAGCCGAGCAGAATCGCCAGCGAGCATCGACCGGAGCGAGTTCTGGCGATGCGATCTACCCCCGGCAATCCCGCGATCAACCAGAGCGGAATCATCCAGAAGAACCAGCGCGGGCCGCTCGTGAAGCCTCCATAGTTGTTCGTCTTGAAGACGAAGTAGATCATCACAACCAGCGAGACGACCGCCGTCATGGCGCCGGCGATTGGCAAATTGAAGACGGCCTCGGTCGAGGGCACTTTTCGAATTAACACCCGGCGCACACCGGGAATGGATCGTCGAATTAAGATCGCGATTCCGAGCAGCGACGCGGCGAACACCGGTGTCAGGCTGAACCAGCCGTGGTGCCCGAGTAGCAGGTGAAAGGCGTAAACGCTTTTCGGTTCGTCGGCGAAGTCGATCCCTTTCTGCGGGAAGCCTTGCTTCACCAACTTCAACTTCTGCCAATGGCTTCCGGCGAATTCGTACATCGGCCCGCCGAAGTCGCTGTAGGCCGGGAGGAAGCGCCCGAGCGCCGCGTAGTTGCAGGCGAACAAAGCCGCGATGGGAATCAGCATCGCGGGAACGAAAAAGACCAGTGTCGCCTTGGGGCGCACGTAGAGCAGTGGGATGAGAAGAGCAACGCTGAACGCCGCCGCGGGGAGGTCCATGGTCGGGACGAGGCCCGCGAAGAACCCGGCGATCAAGAGATCCCGGCGCGACTCGGCTCCACCCGAGCGCAGCAACGGGTAGAGCGCGAAGACGACGCAGTACGCCGCCGGACTGTGGTTGTTCAGCGTCGAGGCGAAGGTCGTCAAAAACGTCCCGAGGCATGCGGTGGTGAAGGTCAGCAGTTTGCCGAAGTCGGTCGTGCCGTATCGGTCGATCAACTTGGCCAGCAACAGCAGGTAGACGGCGAAGGGCAATCCATTCACCGTGAGCAAGATCGTGCAGACGACGAGCCAGCGATCCCGGACGATGCTCCAGCCGAAGCCGTGTTTCAGCAGCCAGTATTCCCCGGCGAGTATCGTGGTCAACAGCGGCGGCTTGCTCGAATAGAACTCCCCGGTCTCGGGGATTATGACTTTGTCGAGGGACTGGTACCCATCTTCGAAGATGATGCCCACATCGGGTTTCCCCGATTCCCGTTTGCCGACGACGTAGGTTCCCTCATCGACGAGCGAACGCACGGTGGCCCAACGCGAGCGGTCGTTGCTGCCGAACATCGGCGTCGGTTCGGGGCGAGTCGCCGGCCACTTACGCTCGGGTTTGCCGGCGCGGTCGAAGCCGAAATTCGCTTCGGTCGCCGGGGCGTAACGGCTCGGCTCGACGACGTTTTCGGACCCGACGATCTTGGCCGCCGCGAGGAAAACCGCCACGGAGCCGAGGATCAAGTAGAAGTGCCGGCGCAGTGCCGCCGAAGGGTCAGCCGGCGGCATCGGTGCGCTCCGCGATGGAGAAGGGATCGTCGCGCCGTTGGTTCGTGATGAGTTCGGCCAAGTACCCCGAGAGCAGCGCTTGGGAACCTAAGAGCATCGCCGCCAGCGAGCTCGCGAAGATCAACGTCGGGTAGAGCGCGCTCATGACGTTCGACCAATACAAGATCGTGGCGAGGAAGAACAGGAACAGCCCGCCGACGGCGGCGAATCCGGCCAACAATGCCGCGGTGCCGAAGAAGTGCATCGGCCGGTAACCGAAATCGGTGACGAACTTCACCTGCAAAAGGTCGAGAAATCCTTTGAGGAACCGCCGGGCGCCGAACTTCGACTTCCCGAATTTGCGCGGGCGGTGCTTCACCACGATCTCGCCGACGCGATACCCTTTCGCCGCGGCCAACACCGGCACGAAGCGGTGGAGTTCGCCGTAGAGCCGCAGATCGCGGATGACCCCGGCGCGGTAGGCCTTGAAGCCGCAGTTGTGGTCGTGCAGTTTCACCCCCGTGATGAAACTGACGACGCCATTGAACAGACGGCTCGGGTAGACTTTGTGCCAGGGGTCGTTGCGCTTTTGCTTGTACCCGCTGACCAAATCGTTCCCGGCCCGGATCGCGTCGAGGAACTTCGGTATCTCGTTGGGATCGTCTTGCAGGTCGCCGTCCATCGTGAAGACGATCTCGCCGGTTGCCGCGCGGAACCCGGCTTCGAGCGCCGCCGCCTTGCCGAAGTTCCGCCGGAACCGGATGCCGTAGACCCTAGGATCGCCCCCTGCGAGTTCGCGGATCTTGTTCCACGAATCGTCGGTGCTGCCGTCGTCGACGAAGATCAGTTGGAGTTTCCACTCGGGGAGTCGGCCGACGGCCGCGAGGATTTCCGCCTTCAGCGGGGCCAAGCTTTCGGCTTCGTTGCAGAGGGGCACGACGATACTCAGCAATCCCGGCAGGGGGGATAGGCGTTCGGTCGGTTCCATCAAGCCGGTTCCTGAGCGGGTTTCGGTCTCCCTAGTTTCCAAAGTGCCACGGCAAAGGCCACCTCGAAAATCGTCCAGACGATCCGCAGCGTTACGGCGACGAGGGCCCCGACCGGCTCGGCCGCGCTTCCCTCCGTCGGCGCTAACTGCGAAGTTAGCATCGCCTTCAATACTTCTTCGCGCGCTCCGAAGCCGCCGGGCAGGATCAACGCGGCGAAGCCGGTGACGTACGAAATGGCCACGGACGAAAGATCTTGAAAGAACAGATTCGCATCGAGCGCCGCCGGCTCCGCGACGATCCCGCAGACCGTCAGCCAGAGGCTCAGGGCTAGCATCGCCCACCCGGCCATGGCTTGGATGAAGCCGCGCAGAATCAGCCCGAAGGTCGGGGCCGGCAACGGTCGCGCGTTCGGCCCCCGGTATTTGCGGATGACCC
>Ga0105047_10020455_pt1 | contig 10167 bp, 8 predicted proteins | sample MAT04_FD_78384 | JGI IMG/M metagenome (GOLD analysis project Ga0105047, IMG submission 78384) | Freshwater microbial communities from Lake Fryxell liftoff mats and glacier meltwater in Antarctica - MAT-04 (megahit assembly) | ecosystem: Environmental > Aquatic > Freshwater > Ice > Liftoff... | reverse complement strand
GTTGTCTTACCGTGGTCAATATGGCCGATAGTGCCGACGTTGACGTGCGGCTTTGTTCGCTCAAAGGTACCCTTTGCCATTACCCAAACTCCAGATCAGTCTGCGCCAGGTCACTTAACGCAGCCCGGCAAAATCACCTCAAAAAGAACTCGGCATCCCCACACGAGACACCCACACATCATTTACCAACAATTCATTCACAAGCCACACAAAGGCAGAAAAGCTGCTGAAGGGACTTGAACCCTTGACCCCGTCCTTACCAAGGACGTACTCTACCAACTGAGCTACAGCAGCAATCTCCGCGATCAAGCTGCCCTCAGAACGCAAAGAGCGGGCGATGGGAATCGAACCCACACAGCCAGCTTGGAAGGCTGGAATTCTACCATTGAACTACGCCCGCATTTTTTTTGCCCGCATTTTTTTTGCCTGCATTTTTTTCCCGCGAATAACGCACCGAATTCCTGCAAGTACTTCTGACACCTGCCTGAAACCGAAATGCTGGTTTCCCTGATCGCACCCCAACAAGGAATCCTGGCCTCAACGCCTCCTTCTTGGGAGCCCCACAAGCGGGAATGGGGGAAGCAGGATTCGAACCTGCGAAGGCTAACGCCACCAGATTTACAGTCTGGCCCCTTTGGCCACTCGGGTATTCCCCCCTTTACATGTTTTTTGCCGACCTGCCAGCTTTTTAAAGATTCTCCCCAACCAAACAACAAAATCGCAAGAGAAACAGGTCAATTCATTCGCTGAAGCTAGCGGAGGGACTTGAACCCACAACCACCGGTTTACAAAACCGGAGCTCTGCCAATTGAGCTACACTAGCGCGGACCGCGTGCGATAGCGAGCGGCGGAGTATAGCAATCGGTTTCTGCCAGACAAGGCAGATCCCCGAATGCTCCCAACAACGGGGGAACTCAGCACTTTGTTACTCTGCGGCTTCCCAAATTCGACATGGCAGGAACTCAGACAAACCCTGATTTTCCTTGGTTCGGGCGCAGCAACGACAAATCGGACGTTTCTGGCAGAACGACCGTTGGTTTCTCTCAGGAAAGAGTGCCGCAAGTCATGAATGCGGACGATGACACCCGCAAAATCATCTTATGAAAGCGAACCCGACGGCTGATACGTCAGGCCACGGAGACATCCACGATGGCTTTCAGGACGCCCGTTTCGGGACGAGTGAAGGATTCAAAGTCAGCCACCATGTTCTGGAACGGCGTCCGATGTGTAATCCAGGGTGCCGCATTGATCGTGCCGTCTTCCATCAGGCGAATGATGCGACTGAAATCAGACGGCATCGCGTTCCGTGATGCCTTCAGCGTCATTTCCGGACGATGCAATGTCGTGTGTGCAAATGTGATTTCTTCCGTCGTGATGCCCACGTAAACCAGCGATCCGGTATGCGCCACATATTTCATTGCTGAGGCCATCGAATGCTTATTGCCCGTCGCATCCGTGACGACAGGATACATGTCTCCGTTCGTGATGGCCTGCATTTGTTCCAGTTCGCTGCCATCTCCCTTGAACTGAATAGTGTGCAGGATTCCATAATTCGTCCGGCAGAATTCCAGCCGTGACGGCACCATGTCCATGACCGTAACGGTCGCACCGGTGAGCCGAGTGAACTCCAGTGTTGCCAGGCCGATCGGCCCTGCCCCGATGATCAGGACATGATCGTCTTTTTGTGATGCACCACGATCTGTCGCGTGACAGCCGATTGCCAGCGTTTCCACCAACGCCAGTTGTTCGTAAGTCAGCTTCTTTGAAGCATGCAGCTTGTCGGCCCGAATCAGAAAGCGTTCGCAGAGTCCACCGTCGATCATCACGCCGATGACATTCAATGTGCAGCAACAGTTTCCCTGACCACGCCGACACGCAAAACATTTTCCGCAGTTCATGTAGGGTTCCACGCTGCAACGGTCACCCGGTGCGACGTTCACCACGCCGTCGCCGACCGCCAGCACTTCGACTCCCAGTTCATGGCCCGGAATCCGCGGATAGCGAAAGAACGGAAACTTGCCGAGCCAGCCGCTGAGATCCGTGCCGCAGACTCCCATGCGATGCGTCCGCACCAGAACCTCCCCCGACCCCGGCTGTCCCGGATCAGCGACATCGACATATTGAAAGTTCTTTGGTTCTTCGAGGCGAATGGCTTTCATGGAACCTGCACTTGCAAAGCTTGAGTGGATGGGAGGTTGGCTTGGAAAAGGGGTCAGGAACCAATAGCCAAAAGGCCCAAAGGGTGCTCCGCACTATTGGTTCCTGACCCCTTTTCCAAGCTCGTCTGACATCAGTATACAAAACGTCACAATCTTCGTCACCGGTTCACCGGCCCATTCAGAATCATGTGGTATTATCCATTTCGATTGCAATCAACGGCTTTCGGTCTTCTGTAGGATGGGCATTCCTGCCCGTCGCGTTTCCCTGGAATTGCACGTCGGACAAGAATGTCCAACCTACATTGATTTCCAGCTGCGAAGCAGCGACAGGTTGTAGCCTGTGGCGTCATCCAGAGGTTCGCCGACGAAATGAATCTGATGCTGACCCGAATCGAAGCATGGCCTTGCGACGGCCAGAGCCCGATCAATCTCGGCATCAATGCCGTGGATGATTCTGGCTCATGCGGCTTCCGAAACATTTTGTACACACAACAGTTTGTGGGCTACGAACCCGCAACACACTACTTTCGATTCTGTGACCCGCAAAACTCGGCGCGTTCGGTTGAATTGGCTATCATCCTGCCAACTGCTCGTCCCGTCCCAAGTCAAGGATGTCCGAACCATCATGCTCGTCGAAAATCTGCTGGAAGAGCTTGGCTACGCAGATTCGCCATTCTTCTTGAGAAAAGGCTCAAAGGAGTTTGCGACGGCGTCTGGCGTGGGGCACATTTTGCGAGCTGCCGCCAAGCCACAGTGCAGCCTTCTGGGTGTTTACACGTTGAATGATGCAGAGAACCCCGCTGCAACGACTGCGCCCGTTGTTTATGTGTGCAAGGCGAAGTCAGAGGCTGCCGCCGACGAAATTCACCGGCTCGTGTGGAATCAGGATATTGTTCCGTTTCTGATCGTCTACACACCGGTCGGTGTGAAATTTTACTCCGGCTTTGAATACGCAAAGGGCGGAACGGGGCACTTATCCAACCTGCTTTCGTTCATCGAAGCAAGTCGTCTTGCCAAACAGTTTCATGCCGATGAAATCAATTCTGGCCGCCTCTGGTCAGCGTGGTCAAAACGCATCAAGCCGAAGTGCCGAGTGAACTGGAAACTGCTGGACAATCTGAAGAATCTGGACGTGTATTTGCAGCAGGCATGCGAGCTTTCAGCAAATGTTTCGCACGCATTGATCGGCAAATATGTCTACCTGAACTACCTTCGCGATCGAGGCATCCTGTCCGATCGCAAGCTGGAGTCCTGGGGTGTTAGCGAACGCGACATCTTTGGTGCTTCGGCGTCGGTTGCCAAGCTCAAGATTGTCGTGACGAAGCTTGAAGACTGGCTCAATGGAAACATCTTTCCGCTTTCGTTGAGCGGCGAAGGTGCTCCAGATTCGAGACACATAAAGCTCGTTGCAGGAATCTTTTACGGAGATCATGTTCTTCCATCAGGCGAACGACAGCTCACGCTGGACTTTCAGGCCTACGACTTTTCGTACATTCCAATCGAAACGTTGTCGGTTGTTTACGAACAGTTTCTGCACTTACCTGACCAGGACGGCAAATCCAAAGGCAAAGAAGAAGGTGCGTACTACACGCCGATTCCTGTCGTGAATTACATGCTTGGCGAAATGGAGCAGGCACGGCCTTTGGCCGATGGGGTGCGGGTTCTCGATCCATCCTGCGGCTCTGGAGCGTTTTTGGTTCAGTGCTATCGACGCTTAATTGAGAAAACGTATCCGCAGCATCGACACAAGACTGTTCACCCAATTCCGCTGGGGGAATTGCTGGTCAAAAACATCTTTGGACTCGATCGTGATCCGGACGCCTGTGCAGTGACAGAGCTAAGTCTACTGCTGACACTGCTGGATTACGTCGATCCGCCTGACCTCGAAGACGACAAGCGGATCAAGCTGCCAACGCTCCGGGACAAAAACATTTTTCAAGCTGACTTCTTTGACCCGATTCCCAGCGAGCTGCAGAAACGCGGCATTGCTCCGATTTCGAACGGAGAACAAGGTGAAAGAGGCCGCTGGATTGTTGGAAATCCCCCGTGGAAGAAACTGAACCCAGGTAAGCTGAATATGAGCGACAAACCTGCGTGGCAATGGATGCAGGAAAACGCGAGCGACCGTCCAGTCGGTGGCAATGAACTGGCTCGTGCTTTTGCCTGGCGTGTGACTGAGTTGGCGGATGAAAACACGGAGATCGGCCTCTTCCTGCCTGCAATGACGTTGTTTGACATGAGAGCGGAAGATTTCCGACAGAAGTTCTTCCAGAGCATGGTAATTCGGGCGGTTGCGAATTTCTCGAATCTGGCGGAAGTGATTGCTCCTGGGAGATTTCGAGTTCCGGCAGCCGCGTTGTTTTTCCAGCGGGGTAACGAAGAAAACATTGCTGAGTTCGACGATCGAACAGTCAAAGTGTTCTCTCCACTCGTCGCCAATCAGGAAGTGACTCGGCCAGAAGGAACGGGAGAGCGAATAGAATCTTGGTGCATCGTCATCAACGAATCTGAGATTCGTGACATCCCGTATTCCGAAATTGCCAATGGCTCTGGCCTGGCGTGGAAAGTTGCGACGTGGGGAAGTCACAACGATGTCAGGCTGTTGCGGCGATTGTCTCGGCAGTTTTCTGCAATTATACAACTTCAAGAAGATGTATTGCTCGAAGTTGCGCAGGGCCCGGAACTGCGATCACGGCTGATAGCATCGGGCTCGGAGAAAACCGAGTTTCAGGATGAGCTTCATGGTAAAAAGGAATTAGACATGTCGTCTCTTGGCGGTCTGCGATATGTCTTCAGGGTGCCCTCGAATGCAATAACTAAATGCACGAATCATTACACACGACGCAAACAGGGGCTCGAAGTATGCCGTGGCCCGCACATCGTCGTAAGTGCCGCAAGGACTTTCGCCGTTTATGAGGAAGACTATCTCGTTGTTCCAGCCCGTCAAATCGGCATCGTCTCACCAACAGACGACCGCGATTTCCTCAAGGCGCTGTCGCTCTACCTCAGCTCTGATTTTGCGTTCTATCATCAGTTTTTTACCTCGTCCCAATTTGGTGTTAAACGTGATGTCGCGACCCTTGATGCGTTGAAGCAAATGCCGTGTCCGTTGGCGGGGATGTCCCGAGACGGCTTGAAGCCGTGGGTGGCGTTGCACAAAAAACTGATTAAAACCACGCCTCGCACAATTGATAACAAGAAGTCCTCAGCGAAAACATTGTTCGACGAGGACGATGGCCTTCAGCAACTTCTGGTGGAACTGAACGACCTGGTCTCTGATAGTCTGGGACTCACGCAGCGCGATCGAGCCCTTGTTTCCGATCTGGTCAATATTCGACTGGAACTCAACGACGGCAAAGTCGGTCGCCCGGCTGTTGAGCCTCCAAAAGTGGCCGACCTCAAGCGATATGCAAAGCGACTTCAAACAGAACTGGACGAATTTATCGGCAACGATTCTGAGCATCGACACTCTGTCGAAATCATCCACGACAAAGAATCCGGGATGATCTGTGTAGATTTTGTTCCCTCAAAGAAAGCCGCTCCAATCGTTGTGTCATCGGCAGAAAACGAAACTGCGACGGCTCTTTCAGAAACACGCCAGCAATTACAGGAAGAAATTGGGCAATGGGTCTACTTCAACCGTGACCTCCGCCTTTACGATGGCACGAAAACCTACCTCTTCAAGCCGATGCAACGATTTCATTGGACTGAAAGTCAGGCAATGATCGACGCAAGTGAGATCATTGCCGAAACGGTGTCAGATGGAGGAGCGGTCGAGTGAGGTCGCTTTCAAAGGGGATCGCTCCGGAAAGATCCATCGCTTACAGCCAGGTTTTTCTTGAGCATGTGCATTTACTGATCTGGCATGGCTATTTGCAGTTGGATCGTTCTTCGCTCGCGTCCCTGCATGAACCTGCAATTTCAGGTTTGATTTGCCAGGAGATTGAGAGGCATCTGGATGATCCACAGGCTCCACCGTGGGTCACTGGCTACGAAATTCACGATGACCCGCCGGTGCATGATGAAAGTCGGAAGGGCAAGAATCGCCGCCGAGTCGATATCAAACTGGCATCTCGTCGTACTCGTCCTCGGATACGGTTCTGCGTTGAAGCAAAGTGCCTGAACAAAAATGCCGGGGTCGCCGATTATCTCGGCAAAGATGGCGTCGGCCAGTTCATCTCAGGCTCATACGCCGCCGAAGAAACGCAGGCCGGTATGCTCGCGTATGTGCAAACCGACGATTGCGACGTTTGGCGTGGACGAATTGAAAAGAGCCTGAACACGAAGAAACACAAGCTCGGTCGTTCCGGCCAGTGGCGGACCAGACACGTTAGTTCCGCGATTCCGTTTTGTTGCCAGACTGTTCACGTCCGGCCAAAGAAACTGCGGAACATCGTCATCCTGCATACGCTACTTGATTGCACGTAGTCACTGCTCTGTATTTTGTTCTGCAACGCCCACGTTCCCGATGAACTTCGCTGCACGAACTGAAGGTCGCCAAGTCTGGGTGTAATAGCAACTACGTAATCGCTCGGGACGACCTTGACAAGCACTGTCAATTGGCCACGATTCAATACATGGAGTGGATGTGGGGAAATAGCTCGGATTTCCCGTCGCCGCTGGTGCCGCAGACGAAGATCACTCGGGGAGTTTTCAGGTTTCGATCCAGCTCTCCTCGCAATGCCTGCTCGGCCGGTGTCTCCACGTAGAGGTATTCTTTGATCGCGTTCCACTCGGCGACATTGCTCTCCAGCGTCGTGACGGCGTTTGCGGAGCCGTTGGAGAGCGTTTCGATCAGGTCCTCGAAGTCCATGTCTGCCGTTCATGTCGAAAAGGAATAGAGTGCTCGGAAACACTGGCAGACCGATTGACTCAGGGGATCACCCTACACGATGCCGTTGCCGGTACGGAATCCGGTTCTCGAGATGTTGCAAAACGATATAAAATAACACACACTGTGGAACGTGCAGCTGTCGCAGGTAGATTCCATCAGTGACGCAAATGCTGAAATTCAAGCCAGTTGCAGCCGACTCCCAAAACATCAGGCAGGTTGACGCGATTGACTTTCGCGGCTTACCAGGACCAGCGACCAAACGAGGTGGTGAGGACCATACGGCCACGTGGAGCGGAAGTGCGTCCCAGGGCGGTTCGCCTTACGGCGAAAGTCCTTTCCGGCAGAAAGGACCTACATGGGAATCACGAAGGAAAAATGGTAACCCGTCCACTCACAGTGCTTCAGGTTCTCCCCGCACTTGAAAGCGGCGGTGTGGAACGCGGTGTGCTTGAAGTGACAGAAGGACTTGTCGCCGCCGGACATCGATCACTGGTGATCTCCGGAGGCGGTCGCATGGTCGCTGAGCTGACAAATCGCGGCAGTGAACACTTTGAGAGAGCCCTCGGCACAAAATCGCCGCTGACACTGCGACACGTCTTCTGGCTGCGAAAACTGATGATCGACCAGCGGGTGGACGTTGTCGATATTCATTCGCGCATGCCAGGCTGGATCACATGGCTGGCATGGAAAAGCCTGCCGGTCACAAATCGCCCCGCGTTGATTTCGACTTTACACGGCCTGCATTCCACCGGCTTTTACAGCAGTGTCATGTGCCGCGGCGAACACGTCATCGCGGTCTCAGAAACAGTGCGCGAGTACGTGCGGAAGAATTACATTTTTGTTCCGGAAGACCGACTGCATCTGATCCATCGCGGCATTGATGGAGATGAATTCCCTCGCGGCTATCAACCGGACGATGCATGGAAGTCCGAGTTCTTCCGACAGTTTCCCAGGACGCGCGATCAACCGCTGCTGACGCTGGTCGGCCGGCTCACGCGACTGAAGGGGCACGCAGATCTGCTGCATCTGCTGGCTCGCTTGAGAGATCGCGGAATTGCGGCGCACGGACTCATCGTCGGCGGCACGGATCCTCGCAAAGCCGCTTATGCGGATGAAATGCAGGCGCTGGCGGCATCGTTAAATTTGTCCGACCATGTCACATTCACTGGCCATCGATCGGACCTGAAACAAATCTACGCGATGTTATCGATCGTGCTCTCGCTGTCATCCACGCCCGAATCCTTCGGTCGCACGGTCGCAGAAGCCCTGTCAATCGGAACCCCCGTCGTCGGCTACAACCACGGCGGCGTGGCTGAAATTCTGGCGGCACAATTTCCAATCGGTGCCGTTGAACCCGGCAATCTCGATGCCCTGACGGAAACCGTGGCCTCGATTCTGGCCCGTAAACCACGTGCAGTTCCCGGTCCCAATGTCTTCGAAAAAGAGATCATGTTACGCAAGACGTTGGACGTCTACGAAATGGTCTGTGGCAAGTGCCGTTGAACTTAAATGCAATCCGTCTCCCCAAAGAATGTCAAGGTGCCTGTCACCGGAAAGAATGTCATTGATGAGTTCAGTGCAAGCATGAATCCATTGATGGTTAAGGCTCTTGTTGCGCTGTTTCAAAATCCAGAAGCGAATCCAGGAAATGCGCAGCTCGTGTTTGCTCTACACGATGCAACGCTCTTGAACCGAGGTCTATTTCGCCGCGATCAGGTTTGGTTTGCTGAAAAAGACACATACGGTGCAACGGACCTGTATTCACTGCAGGATATCCAAGGGGTCCGGGCAAATGACTCATACGAGAAGGGTTATCTCCAAGGGAGATACGGAGGAATTCCACTCTTTTCAGAATTTGACTTTCCGAAAGCATGTGATGGCGAAGCAGAACGAACGTGGCAAGAAGCTGACGGATCGGATTTATCGAAATCAGTTTGATCGTCCGGATCCTTCAAGAATGGAGCGGGAGGCAATACTCATAGCCCTTGAAGACGAAAAGTCATCCCGACTCTATTTTGAAGAGATCAAGAAATACTTGCGTAATAATAGAATGCTCATACTTGCTGACCACGATGGTTCTGACCCGAAAAGTGTGGTCAATGCAGCAAAACGGGTATTCGACACCCGCAAAAAGGCCGCTGAGACAGATTCCTATGCCACACCTTTTGAGAAATGTAACGTTTGGATAGTCTTTGATACTCAAGAATATCAAAACCCCGTGCGACGTTTGGCCGCAAAGAATGCACCCGAACAGATTCGGCAGCTAGAATTCAAAAGCGCGATTTCCAACCCTTCCTTTGAATTCTGGTTGCTTCTGCATTTCGAATATTCAGTCGGTCCGTTTACTGACGGGAAGGCGGTACTGAAGAAGCTGGCGATACATGTTAAGGACTACGCAAAGAGGGTGGGTTGCTTTGAAAAAACGCGATCGCGATTACCATCCGCTGTTAAACACGCAAAGAAAATCTTCGCGGAACGCGGCAATGGCTCGAATTCGGCTTGCGATGTACACCCATCAACGGAAATTCATACGCTCATGTCCGAGCTGGTCCCAGAACTCGTTGGTACTCAAGAGGGCGAGAAACTGAAGGGCGGACCGCGAAAACGGTAACGGATCCCATGTTTGGGGACCGGTTTTTTGCGACTTATCAGTGTCACCCAGCCGACAGCGACAACATGGAGATTCTCAGTAAGCTCGGTGCTGCCAGTGGTCAAGATGGACCCAACCACATGACTCAAGTGTCCAGAACCACGGCCATGCAACTTCTGGATGAATCGGAGATACTCGGAATCGAATCCGGTGAGTTCGACGCACATGACGACGAAGACGACGCATCTGAGTTCGAGTTCGGAAGGTATGTCAACGTGCCTGTGTATGTCAAGGTGCCTGTCACCTGTACCGAGTCACTCGACCAAATTTCTGGACAGCGGATGATGCGCAAGAAAATACAACAGGCGAGCGGCAGGGCGTCAGCCCTCCGTGGAAACCTCACATCGACGACCATTTTGAGAACACGCTGTCAGCCGTGCAGGTGGAAGGACCGCGCTGAGGTAGGTCCTTTCTGCCGGAAAGGACTTCGCAGCATCGCTGCGACCTGCGACCAAACGTGTTTCGACGCGAAAATCACGTCGCCGGAGATCACGGCACCGTTTTTTGTTTCGCCCTGTGACGTC
>Ga0105047_10020454_pt1 | contig 10168 bp, 10 predicted proteins | sample MAT04_FD_78384 | JGI IMG/M metagenome (GOLD analysis project Ga0105047, IMG submission 78384) | Freshwater microbial communities from Lake Fryxell liftoff mats and glacier meltwater in Antarctica - MAT-04 (megahit assembly) | ecosystem: Environmental > Aquatic > Freshwater > Ice > Liftoff... | reverse complement strand
GGGCCAGGCGGTCGGCGTCCAGGATCGTCACGGCGCGGGAGTCGACCCGCATCCAGCCGCGGGAGGCGAAGTCCGCGAGGGCCTTGTTGACCGTCTCGCGGGACGCGCCGACGAGCTGCGCGAGCTCCTCCTGGGTGAGGTCGTGGTGCACGCGGACCCCCTCGGACTCCTGGGTGCCGAAGCGCTCCGCCAACCCCAGCAGCGCCTTGGCGACCCGGCCCGGGACGTCGGTGAAGATCAGGTCGGCGAGCGCGTCGTTGGTGCGGCGCAACCGGCGGGCCAGGACGCGCAGCAGCTGTTCGGCGATCTCGGGACGGTCGGTGATCCACGGCCGCAGGGAGGCATGGGCCAGGGAGGCGAGACGGGCGTCGGTGAGGACGGTGGCGGTCGCCGTGCGGGGACCGGGGTCGAACAGCGAGAGCTCGCCGAACATGTCGGACGGACCCATGACCGACAGCATGTTCTCGCGTCCGTCCGCGGCGCGGCGGCCGACCTTGATCTTCCCGGAGAGCACGATGTAGAGCGTGTCGCCCTGCTCGCCCTCGGCGAAGACGCTCTCGCCGCGGCTGTAGTCGCCGTACTCCAGCGCGGACGACAGTGCCTCGCGGGCCTCCGGAGCCACGCCCTGGAAGAGCCCCGCACTGGCCAGCACGTCGCTGCCCTGGTCCACGCCCACGCTCTCGGTGTCCACGCCGGTCCTCTTCCTCGGTCGAGTGTTCAGCGCGGAGTGTCCCACGCCACGGCCGCCTAGCGGGGACGACCGGGCGCGAGCCTGTTCCGGCGTCGTCGGCGCCAGTAGCGGTCGAGGGCGACGGCGTACCCCTCGCTCACATAGGTCTCGACCTCCTCGGGGCGCGCCGAGTTCAGGAACGACTCGAGCTGCTCGCTGACGGAGTCGACGCGCAGCGGCCGCTCCACGTGCTCCATGGCGAGCATGAGCACCAGCAGCAGCACGGGCAGCAGCATGCCGAGGATCAGGATTCCCACGAGATCATCGTCCCCGATCGGCCATCTACGGGGTGGACCGGGTCAGAGCGCACGCGAGCGAGCCGGGTCACCGGGCAGCGCCGACAGGCACAGTCCGGGCTGCTCGCGGTAGCGCGCGATGAGCTCGCCGGTGGCGTCGGTGATCCGGCCGTGCAGGGCGCTGCGGTACGCCGACAGCTCGACCTCCGCGGCGATCAGGTCCTGCTCGAGCAGCCCCTGGGCGATCGGGTCGCCGGCGTCGACCCGCCGCTCCCACAGCTCGGCCAGGCTCGGGAGCGGGGGGATGTCGTGGGCCGGCAGCACCTCGACCAGGGCCTGCCGGCCGGCGCCGACGCGCTCGGTCGTCAGGACGGGCCGCAGGCGTGCGGTGTCGAGCTCACGCCCGGTCGCGCCGGCCCGGACGACGTCCAGGCGCGCCTGCAGGATGCGGCGCCAGTACGACACGCGTCCCTCCTCGTCGGTGAGGGCCTTGCGGTAGGCCCGCAGCCCCTCCAGGGACAGGTGGTCGTAGGCGTCGTCGCGGGTCGGGACGGGCCTCGGCTCGCCCTTGCGCCGGGTGGCGGACGTGCGGGGCGCGGGGGGTCGGACAGGCGACGGTCCGACCCCGGGCGGCTCGAGGGTCGCGGCCGGACCGGTGCCGCTGCGCGTCGACTCCACGACTCCTCCTGCCTGCTCTGGGCGGCTCGGCCGCGTGGGGACGGTGCTCGGTGCACCGTCCTGTACCGGTCGTCACGGGTCCGGCGCTCCTTGAGGAGCTTCACCCGGTTGCGCAGCCGGGCGGCGCCCAGGGCGCGGACGTAGGGTCGAGGCATGGGGAGCGAGGTGCCGCCGAGCCGGCTGGCGCTGGTACGGCGGGCCCGGCGCACCGCGCGCGAGCTCGCGCGGATCCACCCCGACGCGCACTGCGAGCTCGACTTCACCACGCCGCTCGAGCTCACGGTCGCCACCATCTTGTCGGCGCAGTGCACCGACAAGCGGGTCAACGAGGTCACGCCGGCGCTGTTCCGCCGTTACCCGGACGCCAAGGCGTACGCCGCGGCACACCGCGAGGAGCTCGAGGCCCTCATCCGCCCGACCGGCTTCTTCCGCAACAAGGCATCCAGTCTGCTCGGGCTCGGGGCCGCGCTGGTCGAGCGCCACGGCGGGGAGGTCCCGGCCACCCTCGACGACCTGGTCGGGCTGCCCGGCGTCGGCCGCAAGACCGCGAACGTCGTGCTGGGGAACGCCTTTGGTGTTCCGGGGCTCACCGTCGACACCCACTTCGGCCGGCTGGTGCGCCGACTGGGCTGGACCGAGCTCACGGACCCGGCGAAGGTCGAGGCGGTCGTCGCCGATCTGCTGCCGCCGTCCGAGTGGACCATGTTCAGCCACCGCGTGATCTTCCACGGTCGACGGGTCTGCCACTCGCGCAAGCCCGCCTGCGGTGCCTGCGGGGTCGCGTCGCTGTGCCCGTCGTACGGCCTCGGGCCCACCGACCCGGAGGCCGCCGCGGCGCTGGTGAAGTCGCCGACCGAGGTCGCGGTGAGCCCGTGAGGCGCAGCCAGTGGGCGGCGCTCGTGGGGGCGGCGCTCCTGATGGCCGGGGCCTTCGCCGCGGGACAGCGGGAGCCGGCCGTCCGGGACGACCCCGTGCTCGACGATCTGCGCGCCGCGGTCGCGCTCGAGCCGTGCCCGGCAGGCCTCGGCGCCGAGCTGCCCGACCTGACCCTGCCGTGCCTCGGTGGCGGGCCGCCCGTCGACCTGCGGTCGGCGCCGCCCGGCCGACCGACGCTGGTCAACGTCTGGGGCAGCTGGTGCGCACCGTGCGCCGAGGAGGTGCCCGACCTCGTGGCCTTCCACGAGCGCGCCGGCGAGAGGGTGGGCCTGGTCGGCGTGCTGACGACCGACACCCTGCAGCGGGGGCTGGCCTTCTCCCGCGACTTCGGCATCCGCTATCCGAGCGTGGTCGACGATGACGGCGCGGTGCTGCGGGCCTTCCCGCCGGGGCCGCCCGTGACGCTGTTCCTCGACGCCGACGGTCGGGTCGTGCACACCCGCAGCGGGGCCTTCGCCGATCTGGCCGAGATCGAGGGCCTGGTCGCCGAGCACCTGGGCGTGGCCCTGTGAGCCGTCGCGCCGACGTCCCGCGCTGGTTGGAGCAGCTCGCGGGGGCGCTGCCTGCGGTCCGGGGCGAGGACCTCAGCCGCTTCCTGCCGCCCGCGACCGGAGGGCGGCACTCCGCCGTGCTGATCCTGTTCGGGGAGGGCGTCGCCGGTCCGGACGTGCTCCTGATCGAGCGGGCCCACACGATGCGCTCGCACGCCGGCCAGCCGGCCTTCCCCGGAGGTGCGCTGGACCCGGAGGACGGGGCGCCCACCGCCGAGGGCCCCGTCACCGCCGCACTCCGCGAGGCGCGTGAGGAGGTGGGCCTGGACCCGGCCAGCGTCGAGGTGCTCGACACGCTCCCGGCGCTGTGGTTGCCCCCGTCCGGATTCGTCGTCCACCCGGTGGTGGCGCTCTGGCAGGACCCGCACCCCGTCGACGTCGTCGACGAGGCCGAGGTCGCGGCCGTCAGAAGAGTTCCGATCGACGAGCTCGTCGACCCGGACAACCGGTTGCAGGTCACCCACCCGAGCGGCTGGATCGGCCCGGCGTTCGAGGTCAGCGACCTGCTGGTCTGGGGCTTCACCGCCGGGCTCCTCGACAAGCTGCTCGAGCTCGGCGGCTGGGCCCGGCCGTGGGACCGGGCGCGCCAGCGGGAGCTCGACCCCGCGGCGGCCGCACTGGCGGCGCGCGGCGCGACCTACCCCGCAGGACTGCCCGAGCTGGACGTCGCGGGGACGAACGAGGCCCAGCCCTGACCGCGATCGCCCTGACCGCGATCGCCCTGACCGCGATCGCCCTGATCCCGATCGCCTAGGTTGCGGGGGTGCAAGGCGACGTGCTCGACGTGGTGCTGGTCCTGGCCGCGTTGCTGTTCGCGGTGTCGGGCTACCGCCAGGGCTTCGTCGTCGGCGTCCTGTCCTTCGTCGGCTTCCTCGGCGGGGGCGTGCTCGGGGCGCGGATCGCGCCGACCGTCGCGTCGTACGAGCTGCTCGCCGAGCTGCCGAGCGCGGCCGTAGGGCTGGTCGTCGTCTTCCTCCTGGCGACCGTCGGGCAGGTGCTGGCCAGCGTGCTCGGGGGAGCGCTGCGCCGTCGCCTCACCTGGAAGCCGGCCCGGCAGCTCGACGCCGCCGCGGGGGCAGTGGTGAGCGTGGTCAGCCTGCTGCTCGTCTCCTGGCTGGTCGCCCGCGCCGTGGCGACCTCGCCGTACCCCGCACTGGCCTCGCAGGTCCGTCGCTCGGTCGTGATCGGTGCCGTGGACGGGGTGCTCCCCGACGCCGGGCGGCGGTTCTTCACCTCCTTCCGCGACCTCGTCGACGACAGCGGCTTCCCCGAGGTCTTCGACGACCTGCGCCCGAGCGACCCGATCGACATCGCACCGCCCGACCCCGCGCTGGCCAGCAGCGCGGTCGTCACGCAGGTCCAGCCGAGCGTGCTGAAGATCCTCGGCGAGGCGGTCGCCTGCGGACGCAACATCGAGGGCAGCGGCTTCGTCTACGCCCCCGAGCGCGTCATGACCAACGCCCACGTGGTGGCCGGGGTCGAACGGCCGAGGGTCGAGGTCGGCGACCGGCGGCTCGAGGCCCGCGTCGTCGTCTACGATCCGGCCCGCGACGTCGCGGTGCTGTCGGTGCCGGGGCTGGACCGCCCCTCGCTGGCCTTCGCGCCGGAGCCGGCCGCGCCCGGCGACGGCGCCATCGTCGTCGGCTACCCCCTGGACGGGGACTTCCGGCCGGTCTCGGCCCGGATCAGCGGCAGCCAGGACGCCCGCGGGTTCGACATCTACGGCGAGCGCTCGGTGGTTCGCGAGATCTACGCGCTGCGCGGGCAGGTGCTGCCCGGCAACTCCGGTGGTCCGCTGCTCGACCTCGAGGGCGACGTCTATGGCGTGATCTTCGCGGCCGCGGCGGACGACCCGGGGATCGGCTACGCGCTGACCGCCGAGGAGGTCGCCTCCCAGGCCGAGGCCGGCCGTACGGCCACCGCGGCGGTCAGCACCCGCGACTGCTCCTGACCCCCCCCTCGACCGGTCCGTCGGGGGTGCTTGCCGTACGCTTGCTCTAGTTAGCACCCTGGGACAGGAGGTGGGACCGTGAGTACGACGCGCATCTGCGTGGAGCGGCACGTCCGCGCCGACCCGACCGGCACTGCCCTGCTGCTCTCCGGCCCGGCGGCCCTGGAGCTCTGGCCGGGCGTGCGCCGGGTGGGCGAGCTGGGCGGCCGCGTGCTCGTCGAGGCCGACGTCGCCGGCCCGACAGAGCTGACACCCGAGGCGACGTCGGCCCTGACCGCCCCGCCGGCGGTGACCGCGGCGTCGGTGCTCGCCCGGCCACCCCGGCGCACGGCGACGGCCTTCGTGTCGAGCTTCGGGTGGACCGGTCCTGACCTGCCGGGGACCGAGGGCCGGCTGACGCTGTCGTACGCGCCCGGCGACGGTGTCCCCTCGACCCGCGCGGAGCTGGTGCTCGAGGCGGAGGGCCTGGAGGCGAGCCGCCTCGACGCCGACGTGCTCACCGCCATGGCGGTGGGCTTCCTCGCCAACCTGGCCGGCGCCGCCGAGTCACGCCGGGCGGCCTGACCGCACCGGACCAGGGCTGCGGCCGGGTCGACCGTGCGTCACCCCAACGGGTGCGCACCGTCCTCCCGGCGGCGGGGAGGACGCGTCAGAGCTCGACGACGGGGGGCGGCGCTCCGGCGTCGACGGCGGCGGCTGCCGCGCGCGCCTGCCGAGCCACCATGACGACGTCCACGCCGTACGACAGGCGCAGGGCCTGCCCCTCCAGCCGTTCGGCCCCTCGCCGCAGCAGTCGGGCGGCGCCCACCGCGTTGCCGCGCTGCAGGTGCGTCAGCCCCACGCACACCTGCGCCAGCCCCTGCCAGAGGCCGCGCTCGTCGGCGGGTGCGACCTTCCAGACCGCCTCGAGCACGTCGTGGGCGAAGAACGGTCGACCGTCGGCCAGCAGTGAGCGGGCCAGAGCGACGGCCTCGTCCGGGGGGAGGGCCTGCTCGGGGACCGGCTCCACCTCGTGCGGTGACCCGGCGGGCACCGGCCGGCCTGCGGAGTCGCGACCGCGGACGGGCCGCCGGGGCCCGGTCACGAGCGGGCGTGCGCCACCAGGGCGCTGCTGACGAGCTCCGGCGCCTCCTGGTGCGGGAAGTGGCCGACCCCGTCCAGGACCTGGAGGTCGTACGGCGCGTGCACCCACTCGTTCGAGCCCTCGGCGGTCTCGGGCAGCTGACAGGGGTCGAGCGCCCCGTGCAGCTGCAGCGTCGGGGCGGTCACGCCCTTCTCCAGCAGCGTCAGGAAGCGCAACCCGCTCGGCCGCGTGCGCGAGCGGACCGCCCAGCGGTACCACTCCAGGCAGCTGTGGGCGACTCCCGCGACCTGCATCGCCTCGCGGCAGCGGGCCTCGGTCTCGGCGTCGGGGAACCCGGGGCCGCCCCAGCGGTGCAGCAGCTCGCCGACATAGGCCCCGTCGTCGCGCCGCAGTCGCGCCTCGGGGAGCCGGGGGAGCTGGAAGAAGCCGATGTAGCGGGAGGCCCGGCGCTGCCGGCGGTCGTGCAGGAGGGCATGGCGCAGCCGCAGCGGGTGCGGCATGGACACCACCACCAGCCGTCGGACGAGCCGGGGGTGCAGGGTGGCGACCGTCCAGGCCAGCACGCCGCCCCAGTCGTGCCCGACGACCATGGCGTCCCGGGCGCCCAGTGCCCGGATCATGCCCGCGACGTCGGAGGACAGTGTGTAGGCGTCGTAGCCGCGAGGCGGCTTGTCGGAGGCGCCGTAGCCGCGCAGGTCAGGGGCGACGGCGCGGAAGCCGGCCTCCCCGAGCGCGACGAGCTGGTGCCGCCAGGACCACCAGAACTCTGGGAAGCCGTGCAGCAGCAGCACCAGCGGACCGTCTGCGGGTCCGCACTCCACGAGGTGGAAGCGGGCCCCGTTGGCGGTGACCTCGCGGTGCGTCCACGGGCCGTCGACGAGGACGACGGACTCCTCGGGCGGCATCCCGAGAGGGTGCCACGGTGAGGTGGCTGCGCCGCGCCAGGGTGGCTGCGCAGCTCAGCCGGGGTGCCCCAGGCTCAGGACGTCCGGGTGGGGTGCTTGGCCCATGCCACGTCCTCCTTGACGCTCTCGATCGTCTTCTCCGGCGGGCCGACCTGGCTGATCTTCTTCTTGCCGGTCAGACCGAGCACGGCGGCGACCAGCAGGTAGAGCACGCCGACGATGAGGAAGCCCCAGCCGAGACCGATGCCGAGCCAGGAGATGCCGTACGCCAGAGCGATCGAGAGGAAGATCAGCGCGAAGACGCCGGCGAAGGCGGCTCCGCCGAGCATCCCAGCCCCCATGCCCGCGGTGGTGACCTCCTTCTTGAGCTCGGCCTTGGCGAGGGCGAACTCCTGGTGCACCAGCAGCGACAGGTCCTTGGTCGCCGACTGGACCAGCTCGCCCAGGCTCTTGTCGCTGTGCTGGGTCGCCGGCTTCACAGCGGTGTCGGTGACGTCGATGTTCCTGGACGTGGTGGCGGTCTCGGTCATCCCATGTCTCCCCGTGGGTCAGTGTGAGCGCGCGCCGGGAGACGCCGCTGTCGCCGCACCACTACCCGGCCCCGACCCTGTCACACGAACGTGCCTGCGCAGCCCGAGGGCTCAGTGCTGTCAGCCGACCGGGGTGACCCCGGACCTGTCGCGAGACCGGAGGATAGCCGCCGGGTAGAGTCCGCAGCGGTGAGCCGGGAAGCCTGGTCGGCGGCCTCGTCAGGGTGCTGGTCACCCGAGGTCCCTGTTGTTGCCGACCCCGGAGGCCGTCCTGCTCGCGCTGCTGCTGCTCCACCTCGTGCTCGCGCTGGCAGCGCCTGTGGTGGCGGGGCAGATCGGTCGGCGGGTCTTCCTCCTGATGGCCGTCGCGCCGGCGGCGACCACGGTCTGGGCCATGACGCAGGCCCGCGCCGTCCTCGACGGCCAGGCGTCGACCTCCACGACGTCCTGGGTGCCTGGGCTGGGTCTCACGCTGGACCTGCGGATGGACCCCCTGTCGCTGCTGATGGTGAGCCTGGTCTCCGGAGTCGGCACCCTGGTCCTGCTCTACTGCGCCGGCTACTTCTCCCCGGTGCAGCAGGGCGTCGGCCGCTTCGCCGGCGTGCTGACCGCTTTCGCCGGCTCGATGCTCGGCCTGGTCCTGGCGGACGACCTGCTCCTGCTCTACGTCTTCTGGGAGCTGACCAGCGTCACGTCGTGGCTGCTGATCGGGTTCGACGACGAGGACGCCGAGAGCCGACGGGCCGCCCAGCAGGCGCTGCTGGTGACGACGCTCGGCGGGCTGGTCATGCTGGCCGGCCTGATCCTGATCGCTCAGGAGGCCGGCACCGCCTCGATCTCGCAGATCCTGGCCGACCCGCCGACCGGCGGCGCCGTCCCGGTGGCTCTGGTCCTGATCCTCGTCGGCGCCTTCACCAAGAGCGCCCAGGTGCCCTTCCACCCCTGGCTGCCCGCGGCCATGGCGGCCCCCACGCCGGTCTCGGCCTACCTGCACGCCGCCGCGATGGTCAAGGCCGGCATCTACCTGGTGGCCCGCCTCGCCCCCGCGTTCGCGGTGGTCGGGCCCTGGCGGCCGGTCGTGCTCACCGTCGGGATCGCCACGATGGTCATCGGGGGCTGGCGCGCCTTGCGCCAGACCGATCTCAAGCGGGTGCTGGCCTTCGGCACGGTCAGCCAGCTGGGCTTCCTGATGGTGCTGGTCGGCGCCGGCACCCGCGAGGCCGCGACGGCCGGCGCGGCGCTGCTGCTGGCCCACGGCCTGTTCAAGTCGACGCTGTTCCTGTCCGTCGGCGTGATCGACCACTCGACCGGGACCCGCGACCTGCGGGTGCTGTCGGGCGTCGGTCGCCAGATGCCCGTCCTGTCGACCGTCTCGGTTCTGGCGGCGCTGTCCATGGCCGGGGTCCCGCCCCTGTTCGGCTTCATCTCCAAGGAGGCGGCGTACGAGGCCTTCCTCGGTGGCGACACCTTCGACACGGCCGTGTTCGCGGGGCTGTTCGTGGGGTCGGTGCTCACCGCGGCCTACAGCGCGCGGTTTGTCTGGGGCGCCTTCGCCCGCAAGCCGGGCTGCCCGGACACCGACGTCCACGCGCCGTCGGCCCTGCTCGTGGCTCCGGTCGTCGTGCTGGGCGCCGCCGGGCTCGTGCTCGGTCTGGTCCCCGCTCTGGCCGACCCGCTTGTCCAGGCCTACTCCTCGACCCTGCCCGGGGAGCAGGAGCACCTCGCCCTGTGGCACGGTCTCAAGCCCGCGCTGCTCTGGTCGGTGGTGACGCTGCTGTCCGGCGCCGCGCTGTTCGTCCTGCGTGAGCGCGTCCGGCTCGGCCAGCGCCGCCTGACCGCAGTGCTCGGTCGGATCGACGCCGACGAGGCCTACGACAGCGTGCTGGTGGGCGTCGGCCGCACGGCGGTCCGCAGCACCGCCCTGGTGCAGTCCGGCTCGCTGCCGCTCTACCTCGGGACCGTCCTGCTGACCGTCGTGCTGCTGCCCGGTGCCGCGCTCCTGGCGCAGACCACCGTCAGCGACGACCTCACGGCCTGGGACCGGCCCCTGCAGCCGGTCGTCGCCGTGGTCATCGCGGTCGCCGCCATCGCCACCGCACGAGCCCGTCGCCGGTTCACCGCGGTGCTGCTGCTGGGAGCGGTCGGCTACGGCATCGCGGTCCTGTTCGTCCTGCAGGGGGGACCCGACCTCGCGTTGACGCAGTTCCTCGTCGAGACGCTCGCGCTGGTCATCTTCGTCTTCGTGCTGCGCCGTCTGCCCTCGACGTTCACGCACCGGTCGCTGCGGCTCAGCCAGGCCAGGCGCATGGCCGTCGCCCTGTCGGTCGGAGCGTTCGTCACCCTCGCCGTGCTGGTCAGCACCCAGTCCCGCACCGCGCCACCGGCCTCGCAGGCCTACCTGGACCGGGCGCTGCCCGAGGGGGGCGGCAGCAATGTCGTGAACGTGATCCTGGTCGACTTCCGCGGGTTCGACACCCTGGGGGAGATCACCGTGCTCGCCGTCGCCGCCATGGGCATCGCGAGCCTGGTGCTCGCCGGTCGCCAGCGGCACTCGGGCGAGGCCGAGG
>Ga0105047_10020453_pt1 | contig 10168 bp, 6 predicted proteins | sample MAT04_FD_78384 | JGI IMG/M metagenome (GOLD analysis project Ga0105047, IMG submission 78384) | Freshwater microbial communities from Lake Fryxell liftoff mats and glacier meltwater in Antarctica - MAT-04 (megahit assembly) | ecosystem: Environmental > Aquatic > Freshwater > Ice > Liftoff... | reverse complement strand
TGGCACCGGCCGCACAGGGGGCAAGCTCCCATTCCGCCTGCCATCCGGAGCGGTGGACGGGCGCATTTACCGCGTCCGGCTCCGGATCACCGACAACCGACTGAACCCGGATTTCGAGCAGAAGCCCCAGTCGGCCACCTATCCGGATCGAGGTTGGGCGATCCTCCGCGTGTCATCGTCCGCTCGTCCGCCGGCGGAACAGGACATCGTCGCCGAGCGCGAACGCGTTCGTTCCAAGCTCGAAGCCGTCGAGAAGTTGCTGGTGACGGCGCACGCCGACCTCAAAGCGCACCGGCTCGATTTCCACGGCCGGCCGAAGCTCGAACTGGATCATTCGGTGCGCGTGACGGGCCAACTCGACGCCGTGCGTGAAGCGCTCGGGCTGCTGGAACAACTCTCGCGCGAATCCATCGGTGCGCTGGCCCGCGAACTCGCCGATGGGGACGTCCGCACGGCCGAAGTCCAATTGAAGAAAGTCCTCAACGAGTCGAACGTCACGGTGCGCGACACGGCGGCCCTCGGCGCCCAGCATGCGCTCGAAGCGGCTTTGCTCAAGCTCGCGGCGCTGAAGAAAACCGCCGAGACCGAATCCAAGAACGCCCTCGAACAGGCTCAGTTGGAGCAATTGGCGAAGGACCAAACGAAACTCGCTGCGGAGGCGAAGGCATCGAAAACCCCCGCCGACCTCGCTGCGGATCAGCGCAAATTGAGCGACGAACTCGAGAATTTGCTCCGCGAAAGCGAAGCGTTGAAACGGGGTGCGACCGATGCGGAAACCGAACGCCTGCGGAAACTCACTGCGGATCTCCGCGATCTGACGCAGACTCAAAAGGACTTAGACGCGGCGATTGAAAAGGGGCAACGGGAAGCGAACCGCGATCAAATCGACGAGTTATCCAAGAAACAAAAGGCGCTCGCCGAAAAGATACAGCGTCTCGCCGAGAGGACCGATCTCGCCGCGCGCGTGGCACAAACGGCCCCGCTGGAGCACAAGCCGGCGCAGACGGCGAGCGATCTGCTCGAGAAGAAGAAGGCGATCGACGCGCTCACGGAGCAAGCGAAAGCGGCCCGCGACCTCGACCGCTTGGCCGAGTCGCTCGAAAAATCGGCGGCCGAGCGGAGCGATACCAAGAAGGCAGCCCAGCAACTGGCGCGCTGGCAAGACGACCTCCAACGCCGCGTCGCCGACGGCCTGAAGCGCGCCCCGCGCGGCGAATCTCCGGCAGATCGCGAGAAATGGGCCGGGGAGCAGGACGCCATCCGCGATGCGACTGCGAAATTGCAGCTGCCACCGTCGCCCGTGCTCGACAAGACCCATCAACTCGCCAAAGACGCCGCGGCGGGCGCCGCCGCAGAACTGAAACGAGACCCGACCAAAGCCGCGGATAGCATCAAGAAATCGGCCGAGGCTCTCAACCTTCTGGCCGAGAAGATTCCGACGCAGCAGCAGCGTTTGCAAGCGGCCACTCTCGAATTGGAGAAGCTCCGCAAAGAGCAAAATGCGATCGCCGGGGAAACCGAAGATGCCCTGCGCAATTCGAAATTGGCCGAAGACCCCGCCACGGCCAAGCGCCTCGCCGCCGCCGCCGAGAAACAACGGGATCTGGCCGAGAAAATCGAGAAGCTCGACGCGCCGGGATTCGAGGCCCGCCGGGGACGAGCCGCCGATGCGGGCAAACGCGCCAAGGAAGAATTGAAGAAGGCCCAGCCGAAAGAAATTGTGTCGTCCCAGCAAGAAGTGAAACACCAGTTGGATCGATTGAAGCAAGCCATTAACGGCCAGAAGCCGGTGGACGCGGAAGCCGGTGAGCTCGCCCGCCTACAAAAAGAACTCACGGAAAATCTGACGAAGCTCGACAAGCCCACAGTGGACGATCTCCAACGGCTCCAGCGCCAGCAGGGCGACCTCGCCAAAAAGCTTCAACAGATGCTGGCCCCCGAAGCGCAAGCGCCGTTGAACAACGCCCGCGACGCGGCGCAAGCCGCCGAAGCCGCCTTGAAAAAGCCCGATTCGGACATCGACGAATTGAAGAAGAAAAGCCGGCAAGCCAACGCCGCAACGCAGCAACTCGCCGACGAGTTGAATAAACCGGGGGCGACGCGTTCGCCGCCGAAGGTCGATGAACCGGCGACGCTGCCCAACAAGAATGACGCCGCCGAGGCGCGTGAACTGGCCAAGGAGCAACGCGACCTGCGCGAAGAACTCGCCCGCATCGCCGAGAAGATGACGAAACCGCCCGCGGCGACCAAAGGCGACCCATTGAAGCAACTCGCCGAAGCCCAGGAGCAATTGGCGAAAGACGCCGCGCAGTTGGCGAAGGACGCCAAAGCGGTTGGCCAAGAGGATGCCGCGGCGAAGGCCGAGGAAGCCGCTAAGAAAGCCCACGCCGCCGGTCAGAAGCTCGATGTCGGCGATGCCGCCGGTGCCCAAGCCGACGCCGACGAGGCCCGTAAGAAACTCGCCGAAGCCGCAGCGTCGGCGACGAAACCGGAGTTCGCCGACAAGGCTAATCAGCTGCGAGCCAAGCAAATGGAACTCACCGACGGCACGAAGCCGTTGGCAGACGATCTCGGCAGCGCCGCAGGCCGGCAGCGCGCCAAGCAACGAGAATTGGCCGGGCGGAGCCGAGAATTGGCCGATCAACTGGACGTTGACAAGTCGGCCCCGGAAGTGATCGATGGATTGAAACGGGCCGCGACCGCGATGGAAGAAGCCAACCGCAAAGCTGCCGTCAACAAACCGGGCGAGGCGGCCGTGGCGCGCCGGCAAGCCGGCGAGGCATTGGCCCAAGCCGAGAAATCGCTGGGTGCGGACAAACCCGCGCCGCTATCCGGCGCCGCGGCGGAAGCCGCCCGCGCCGCCGCGATGGCCGGCCGAGAAGCGCTCGACTCGATGAAACAAGCCGAGAAGGATCTCGGGCAACCGAACGGCCCCGGCGCGGCCCCCGCCATGCAACGCGCCGCCGGGCAATTGAAGCGTGCGGCCGACAAACTCGCCGAAGCCAACAAACAACCGGGCGAAGGAACCACCGGATCGAGGATCGATTCGACCGGCCAACCGACGACGCAATCGTCGGTGCCGAGCGCCGTCTCGGAGAACCTCGGCAAAGCTTGGGGCGAACTGCCCGGCGAGGTCAAATCGAAAATCACCCAAGAATTGAAGGCGAAATATGGCGACGATTACGCCCGCCTCATCAAGCTCTACTTCGAACAACTCGCGGATCGCAAATAATCCGGGGGTCACCGTGCGACGCTGGTTCCTCGTACTCCCCGCACTCGGCACCCTGCTGATGTTCGCTCCGGCCCAACCGGTGGCGCTCCGGCAGGCCGCGCCCGACGACGCCAAGCCGACGCATTCCGACCCGATGGACGAAGCCATCGACGGCGGGCTGCTCTACCTCAGCCGGACGCAAACGACCGACGGCAGTTGGCCCGCGAACGCCGGGGCGGAGTGGATCCGGCCCGGACCCAACCTCCCGGCCCAACGCGTCGGCGGCGATATGGCCGTCACGGCGCTCGCCGTCATGGCCTTCCTCTCGGCCGGGCACGTCCCCGGCGAAGGCCGCTACGGCGAAATCGTCGCCAACGGCATCCGGTACGTCGTGAACAACCAGCAAACCAACGGATTGCTGGCCCCCAAGCAAGCCGGCGGCACCGAGATGTACTACCACGGCATCTGCGCGTTGATGCTCGCCGAAGTCGCGGGGATGACCGAAGCTCGCGAAGCGGAGGAATTGAAACGCCGGCTGGAATCGGCGATTGCGATTATTCTCGCCGGGCAGCGCAAAGGCACCGGCTTCGGCCAAGACCGCGAGCGCGGCGGCTGGCGCTACACCGTCACCGGGCTCGACGCCGACCTCAGCGTCACGGGTTGGCAGGTCCTCGCCCTCCGCGCCGCCAAGAACGTCGGCAGCGACATCCCCCATGAGCGCATCCTCGCGGCGAACGATTACGTCAAACGCTGCTTCGAGGCCCGCAGCGGCGGCTTCACCTACACCACCTACGGCAGCGTCACCGTGCCCTGCACCGGCGTCGGCATCCTCTGTCTGGAACTCGGTGGCAAAGATTCGCATCAATCGCCGGAAGCCCTGAAAGCCGCCGGGTACTTGCTCAAGAACCCGCTCAGCCCTTTCCAGAAGCACTTTTTCTACGGCGTCTATTACACTTCGCAGGCGATGTTCCAACTCGGCGACAACTACTGGCGATCGTACCGCGACGACCTCCACAAACTGCTCCTGCGAACGAACTCGCCGAACGCCAACGGCTCTTGGTCCGGCCGGGGTTTCGACGATTTGCGTTATGGCCCGGCCTATTGCACCGCGATGGCGGTGCTCGCACTCACCGTGGAGTACCGCTATCTACCGATCTACCAGCGCTTCGAAGAGCCGCTCGAACGGGATGGGAAAGAGTGATGCGGCGCGGCCGGCATCGATTTATTTCGCTTCGGTCGATTTCGGGCGATCCAAGTCTCTATTCTTGCCTTTGTCCGCGCCCCCGCAACCGACGGGGGCCAAGCAGAGTATTGCCAGCATGAGCCAAATCGAGGAAGTGCGGATCACGGCGGATCTCCGGAAGTGAATCGGGAAACAAAACGAGCCGACCGGATTGATCCGGTCGGCTCGTTTCATCGAATTCGGCAGAATTACTTGGTCGCTGGGGTCATGGTCTTGGTCGGGGCGGCGCTGCTGCCACCGCAACCCAAGGCGACGACGGAGAAGGCGAGGACGGCGGCGAGAACGAGGATCTTCTTCATCAGATGCTCCAAACAAGGGGGTATTTCGTCGGACGCTGGCTCCACAATTGAAGCGTTCTCCGGGGCACCCCGGTTGCGTCCTCACAAGAAAGACACCCCCCTTCCCGCTTTATTCCCCGGAAATTGAAATTTCTTCCGATCGCGGCGAATTCCCTCATAAATCACCCGAATCACGCCTCGGCGGGAATATTCCTTCGAGTTCGGGTTCTTATCGATAAGGAGTCTCGCAGCATGAGTGCGCCCCAACTTGGCGTACGCGATTTGATCGACACTCATTACGAGGCACTATACCGCTACGCCTACCGGCTCGCGGGGAATTCCTCGGATGCGGAAGATCTCACGCAAGACACCTTCGGCAAAGCGATTGCGAGATTGGGGCAGTTGCGGAACCACGAACGGGCCAAACCGTGGCTGTTCCGGATTCTGCGAAATGGCTATCTGCACCGCATCCGCGACGAACGCCGCAAGAAATTGATTCCGTTGGAATCGATCGGCGACTTGGAACAATCATCTCCGGAGACGCCACCGGAGATCGACTCAGCGGCATTGCAGGAGGCGCTCAACGATTTGGATGAAACGTTCCGGACGCCGCTCATCCTGTTCTATTTTGAAGATTTCAGTTACCGCGACATCGCCGAACAGATGGATTTGCCGATCGGAACCGTGATGTCCCGCTTGGCGCGGGCCAAAGGTTATTTGAAGAATCGACTCTCTGCCGGACTCGATCCGGACTCGACTCTTCACTCTCCCAAAGAAAACGGCCAACCGAGGGCCTAACCATGATGAACTGCAACCTCGCCCGCATGCTGCTCGCGTTCCCCCACGCCGACTTGGCCGCGGATGACCGCGATTCCCTGACGGCCCACGTGGCCGGTTGCCCGCACTGCGCCTCCGTCTCCGCAGGCGAAGCTGCGCTGCATGCGGCCTTCGCCAAAGCGATGCGAGCGGTGCCCGTACCGGCCGACTTGCATTCCAAACTGCTGCGGGAGGGCTTCGCCCAGCGCGGGGCCCGACACCGCCGGCAGATTTACCAATGGTCGTCGCTCGCCGCCGGTCTGCTGTTGGTCATCGGCCTCGGGTATGGCGGTTACCTCCGCAACCGACCCGATCTCGACACCAACGACATCGCCATCAAGACCGATCAGGATTCGTCGGGGCCCCGCGAGCCCGTACACGCTTGGCTGGCCGGGCAAGATTTGCCCTCAGATTTACCCTTCGACATCGATTACCGCTATTACGCCACGCACGGCCACAAGGAGTTGGTCGGGCGCGATACACCGATGATTCTCTTCCACGGGCAATTCGGAACGCCCGTAATTCAAACGGCCACAGTCTTCATCGTCGATACCAGCCGTTTCAAGATTCAAGATCTCAAAAACGCCCAAGCGAGCCTCGTCTACGTCACGGTGAAACAACACGCTAACCGGCCGGACATCGCCTATGTCATCGTCTCGACGACCGAAACCATCGAGCCATTCTTGAAGCGCATTGGCCCGGCGGCGTGACTCCCGCTCAAACGCCGCCTAAACTGAATACAGGCCCCGGATTCGCCGGGGCTTGTTTCATTTCACAGATGGAGGCGGTGATGAAGATCGAGTTGATGTACTGCACGGCCTGAGGCTATTACAACAAAGCCCTCGGTCTGAGGGATACGTTGCTGGATGTGCTCGGGAGCCGGGTGACCGATTTCAAACTGGTACCGTCGCGCGGCGGCTGCTTCGAACTGACTGTGGACGGTGAATTAATCCACTCGAAACTGAAGACAGGAGTCTTTCCCGAAAACGAAGCGCTGGCCGAGACGCTGGCGAAAACCCTGAAGACGTGAGATCGGGTGGACGGGTACTTCCTGGAAATCCCCCCGACAAATTGGAAACTTGTCGGCACTCCACAAGGAAGCCAAGACCTTCTGGGGTGCCTACAAGTTTCCAGCTTGTCGACAAGAAAACTCGACGCCACGCAGTTCTACCGTACAAACAGATTCTCGAATGTCTGCTTGGCGTCCCGCCGGTCGTGGGTCGGGCCGGCGCCCGAATGCAATCTGATTGTTCAGAACTGGCCCAATACTCAAATCAATTCTTTCATCACCGGGCCTTCGGCCAAGTGCTGGGGTCGGCCAGTCGGGTCGTTTACCGGATTCGTCTCCGGGTTCAGGCCGATGGCTTGGTAGAGCGTGGCGAAGACTTCGCCGAAGGTCACCGGGCGATCCTTGGCGTTCTCCCCCAAGCGGTTCGTGCTGCCGATGACTTGGCCCGTCTTCAACCCGCCGCCGGCGAGGATGGCACTGCTGACCTGCGGCCAGTGGTCGCGGCCCGCATCTTTGTTGATCCGCGGCGTCCGGCCGAATTCGCCCCAGGCGATCACCGTCACGTCGTCCAACAGATCGAGCCGGTCGAGATCCCAGACGAGCGCAGTCAGAGCTTGGTCGAGTTTAGCGCCGTGATCGCGGACGAGGTCGAAGTTCTTCCCGTGACTGTCCCAACGGCCGAAGCTCAGTGTGACGCAGCGGGCCCCGGCTTGAACCAACCGACGAGCCATCAGCAATTGGTCGTTGGATGTCGGGGCACCGTCGTACTGGAATTTGTACGGTTTGCCGTCGCCATAGCGGTCGCGGATCTTCGGGTCTTCCTTGGTCACGTCCAGCGCTTCCATCAGCTTGCTCGACAGCAATACATTCATGGCCCGCTCGGTGTGGGCGTCCATGGTGCTGAGCGTGCTGTCGTTCTCCATCCCCTTCCGCATGTCGTCGAACCCGCGGAGGAGTTTCTGGCGATCCGCGAGGTGCGTCTGGTTGACGACGTTCTTTTTCATGTTGGCCATGTCCGGGCCACTTGGTTTGAATGCTCCGTACATGCTGCCGAGGAACCCGGATTGCCCGGCGTCGCTCCACGGGCCGTGCTGGGTCTTCTCGGCGAGACCGACGAACGGCGGCACCGACGGATCGACTGAACCGCAGAGCTTCGTGACGACGGACCCGATGCTCGGCCGACCACCCATGGCCGCGAGGGAGTTTTGCGGGTAGCCGGTAGTGCATTGGAAGCCGTCGTGCCCGCCTTGGGCGCCGACGATGCTGCGGATGATCGCGAATTTGTCCATCATCGCGGCGATCTTTGGGAAGCACTCGCCGATTTCGATCCCTTGCACGTTCGTTTTGATCGGTTTGAATTCCCCGCGGATTTCCGCCGGGGCGTCCATTTTCAAGTCCCACATGTCTTGGTGCGGGGGTCCGCCGCCCAAGAAGACGTTGATCACGGCTTTGTGTTGGCTCGAAGACGATGAGCCGGTTTGGGCCTTCGCGGCCGCTTCGGCACGATAGACATCGGCGAGGGTGAGCGTTGTGGCGCCGAACGAAAACGCCCCGATTTTCAGGGCGGCACGTCGGCTGATGCCGTCGCAGTAACGGGTGCGTTGGCCGAGGAGAGTCAGCATGGTAGCCGCTCCAGTGTGAGGAAAGTGCGAACCGGGCAGGAGGGAAAGCTTGGTCATCAAAAGCTAGCGTAGCGTATTATCGGCACGGTCACAATCAGGAAATCGGGAAAAGGGGGAGAACATGCTGCCACCGTGGCCACAGAGTTCACAGAGAAGGCTCTGTTCGGCTTGTCCCCTCTGTGATCTCAGTGAACTCTGTGGCCAATCTCAGACACCGAGGGTTTGCGCGCCCGTAATCAGTTCCACCGACTACACTACCAATCCAATAATCCCACAAACCTAATACCCCGGTCTTCCCGTGTTCCGCCCCCTTCTCGCACTCGGTTTTGCCATGGCCCTGCTCCCCGCGGCGCAAGCCGACGACGACGCATTGGCCAAGCTCTTCGACCAATATCTGAAGGAAGAATTCCAGCGCCACCCGGCTTTCGCCAGCAGCCAAGGGAACCGCGACTACGACGACCGACTCGACGACCTGAGCGCCGCGGCGCGGGCCAAGGATCGCACCGCCACCGAGAAATGGAAAGCGAGCCTCGAGAAATTCGACGTCGCTTCGCTGACCGCGAGTGGCAAACTCGATCACCAAATCTGGCTGCATGCGTTGAAATCCCGGCTCGAACTCCAAGACCTCGGCGTCGATGCGTTCGAGTTCGACCCGCGCGAATTCGGCACCTACATCAGCGACAGCGTCTTCGGCCAACTGACGCAATCGACGCTGCCGAAAGAGCGGAACATCGCCAACGCCGCGAAGCGGATCGAGTACATCCCCAAACTCGTCGCCGCGGCGATGGACAAGGACGACAAGAAACTGTTCAGCCGCTGCCCGAAGATCCTCACCGAGATCGCCATCAAGCGGAACCTCGGGGCCATCGCCTTCTACGAGAAAGAAATCTTCGCGCTCACCGGCGAGACGCCCGCGACCAGCCCGCTGACATCCCCTTGTCAGAGCGCCGTCACCGCGTTGAAGGAATACCAGACGTTCCTCGAAAAGGATCTATTACCGCGTTCGAACGGCGAGTGGCGCCTGGGCAAAACAACCTTCGCCAAAAAGCTCACGTACGACCTCGACGCCGGGTTCACGTCCGACGAAGTGCTGAAGATGGCCGAGAGCGAAGCCGACCGCGTCGAGCGCGAAATGTACATCGTCGCCCGACAACTCTGGTCGAAGACTTTCCCCGGCAAGGCACTGCCGCCGGACGACGCACCCGGTCGCCGGGAGTGCGTGAAACTGGTGCTCGACGAACTCGGCAAAGATCACGGCAAGCCGGAAGAGATCGTCGAAGATGCCCGCAAGACGGTGGCGAAGATCAAAGCCTTTATCGCCGAGAAGAAGATCCTGACGCTGCCGAATCCGGATCGCTGCCAGATCATCGAGATGCCCGAATTCCAGCGCGGCTTCTCGGCGGCCTACCTCAGTCCGGCCCCGCCCTTCGATAGTAAAGCGAATAGCTTGTACGCCGTCGCCCCGCCGCCACTCGACTGGCCGGCACCCCGCCGCGAGGCGTTCCTCCGCGAATACAACCGCTCGATGCTGCAAATATTGACGATCCACGAAGCCTATCCGGGGCACTACGTCCAACTGGAATACGGCAACCGGCACCCGTCGCTCATCCGCAAGGTTCTGTATTCCGGCGTCTTCGCCGAGGGCTGGGCCGTCTACACCGAGCAGATGATGCTCGACCAGGGCTACGGTGACGGCGACTTGTCGCTGCGCTTGCACCAGTTGAAGTTCTACATCCGGGCGGTGCTGAACGCGATCCTCGACAACAAGATGCACTGCGCGAATATGACCGACGCCGACGCCATGAAACTGCTGACGGAGCGGGGCTTCCAGACCGAGGGCGAAGCCTTCGGGAAGGTGCAGCGGGCCAAGCAGAGCAGTTGCCAGCTCAGCACCTACTTCATCGGCCGCATGGCCTTCTACAACCTCCGGCAAACCGTCCAACGCCGCGATGGCGACAAATTCGACCTCGGTAAGTTCCACGAGGCCGT
>Ga0105047_10020452_pt1 | contig 10168 bp, 8 predicted proteins | sample MAT04_FD_78384 | JGI IMG/M metagenome (GOLD analysis project Ga0105047, IMG submission 78384) | Freshwater microbial communities from Lake Fryxell liftoff mats and glacier meltwater in Antarctica - MAT-04 (megahit assembly) | ecosystem: Environmental > Aquatic > Freshwater > Ice > Liftoff... | reverse complement strand
CTTCTGGTGACCGTGTTGGAGGCCCCCGTGAGGTGTCGCTCGAACGGCTCTGCGACAATCACTGTCCAGCCTCTGGCGTGGAAGGCGCGGGCGAAGTCGAGCGCCTTGGGCAACCGGCCGATGGTGATCAGAACGGTCCCGGGGCTCATGGGACACCCTCGACGCGGCGGATGCGCACCATGATTTCCTCCGCCGGACGGGTCGTTAGGCGTGCCACCGGACGAACCCGTTCGGGACGTTCGACGGTGAAGCGATAGCGGCGCATGAGCCGCGCGAGGATCAGCGTGGCTTCAGTCGTGGCAAAGGCAGCCCCCACGCAGACGCGGCGACCGATCCCGAACGGAATATAGGTGCCGGGTATGATCTCGTGCTCGCGTTCCGGGAGGAAGCGGTCCGGGTCAAAGGCGTGGGGGTTCTTCCACAGACCACGGTGGCGCTGGACCACCCAGGGCGCGATCATCACCATCGAGCCGCGACGCAGCTGGTAGCGGCCGAACTTGATCGGCTTTAGCGCCACGCGGGGCAGGAAGGTGATGGGCGGATAGAGCCGAAGGGTTTCGCGGAAGACGTTGCGGGCAAAGGCCAGCTGTCGCGTCTGCTCGAACGTGATGGCCTCGTCTGACGAACGATCGCGCACCTCGGCTTCGATGCGGTCGGCCACCTCGGGTCGCATCGCCGTGATGAAGAAGGCCCAGGTGAGGGCGCTGGCGGTCGTCTCGTGGCCCGCGAGGAAGAAGACGCCGAGCTGGTCGATCATCTCCTCCCGGGTGAAGGCCGCGCCGTCCTTCGGATCCCTGGCCCCGATCACGCTCGCCGCAATGTCATCGAACGCGCCTCCTGCGCCGAGGTGCTCATCCAGCAGCACACCGATATGGCGGCGAATGCGGGCGCAGGCCTCGAGGACCGCGCGACTTTGCGGGATGGTGGAGAAGGCCTTGTCGAAAATCAGCCGGCGCAGTTCGACGTGGGCCACGCTGCGTTCGAAGACGGAAAACGACTCAAACACGTCCCGGGCGGCGTCATTGGCCAGTGAGGTGGAGAAGACTGTGCGGCAGATGACGTCGGCAGTCAGCTGACCCAGCATCAGGTCCAGGGAGAATGGCTCGCCCGTGCGGCAGCACTCGTCGAGCCGCACCTCCATGTCGTCGATCGCAGCGGACATGGCCGGATAGGCGAGGCTCAGGCGCATGTGGGAGAAGGCGGGGTCGATCATCCGCCGCTGGGCCCGCCATCGGTCGCCTGCGGAGACGAAGATACTGTCGCCGACCAGCGGCCCCAGCGCCCCGACCATCAGGTCGCTCTTCGGGAAGACATCATCCGGATCGGCCAGGATGGCGCGGATGTGTTCGGGGTCGTTGACGATGAGAATGAAACGACGAGAATAGCCCAGAGGACCAAACGGGACTTCATAGGCCGAGGCCGGAAGCAGACTCAGCAGATTGCCCTCGCCACGGAGCGCCGTGCGCACCAAGGCGGCGAGCGGTGGCAACGGGTCCGGCCCGGGCGGTTCGTAAAGGTCAGGCACGGCCGATCCCGGATCGCGATTCACTGCAGATTTTCCTTACGAACCATCGTGATCCCTTGAATCTTCGGCCACTCCGCTGAAGGATGAACAGACCGCCAGATGTCGCCGGCTGCAAGAGTCGAATATGTATCTCCTCTTCAAGGGCCTGATCGCGGTCCACATCGTGTTTGGCGTGGTGGGGCTGGTCAGCTTCTGGATTCCCGTTTTCAGCCGGAAAGGCTCGCCGGTGCATCGGCTGTGGGGCCGTATCTTCGCCTGGTCCATACTGATGGCGGGGGGTATCGCCATCCTTCTGTCGCTCACCACCCTGTACGATCCCCTCGGGACTCATCCCCATCTTCAGGATGCCGAATTCGTGCGCGGCATTTTCGGGGTTCTCATGTTGCATCTGGGAGTGCTGACGGTGAACCTGGCCTGGTACGGTCGGGAAGTTCTGAAGAATAAGGCGGATCCAGCCCGCAATCGGCGCGGCGTAAACCTTTACCTGCAACTTTTGCTGGCCATGGCCGCCCTGGCCTGTGCGGTGGAAGGCTTCAGGATCGGCCAGCCCCTGATGTGGGGGGCCTCGGTGATCGGATTCGCCACCGTGGCGACGAACCTCATGCACATGCTGAATCCGGCTCCCCCGCCCAAGGCCTGGTTGAGGGAGCATGTGAAAGGCATCGTGGGGGCGGGGATCTCGGTCTATACGGCTTTCATCGCTTTCGGTGCCGTGCGATTCATGCCCGAGATCGCCCTGCATCCCGGACTTTGGGCCATTCCCCTGGCAATCGGTCTGGGCCTCATCCTCTATCACTACTGGAAGATCGGCCAGTCAGGCTCTCGGCTTGGAAAACTGGCCACAGGCGAATGACGGACCACTCGGTTGTTGTGGTCGGGGCTGGAATGGGGGGGCTCGCTGCCGCCATCGATCTGGCGAGGGCCGGCTGTCGCGTGACGGTGGTCGAGAAGGGCGCGACGCCCGGCGGCAAGATGCGCCAGCTTCATCCCGGCGGGGGCCCCGGTATCGATTCGGGACCGACGGTGTTCACCATGCGCTGGGTGTTCGAGAGCCTGTTTGCCGACGCGGGGGCTTCGCTATCTGACTATGTCACGCTGGGGACCGCCGATGTTCTGGCCCGGCATGGCTGGACCGACGGGTCGCGCCTCGACCTGTTCGCGTGCATGGACCGCTCGATCGCGGCCATCGGCGAGTTTGCCGGACAGGCGGATGCCGAAGGCTACCGGGCGTTCTGTGCCCGCAGCGAGGCCATGTATGCCGTGCTCCGGGACTCCTTCATTTCCGCCCAGCGCCCGGGGCTGTTCGACATGGCACCGCGCGTCGGACTGGCGGGGCTTCCCGCCCTGCTGGGCACCGCTCCCCACAGGACTCTATGGGCCGAACTCGGACGCTATTTCCGTGATCCGCGCCTTCGCCAGTTGTTTGGCCGGTACGCGACCTACACCGGTTCCTCGCCGTTCGCCGCTCCGGCGACCCTGATGCTCATTGCCCATGTCGAGAAGGACGGGGTCTGGTTCGTCGAGGGCGGCATGGTCAATGTCGCACGGGGAATGGAGTCGCTGGCCCGATCGCTGGGAGTCACCTTCGCCTATGGAGAGGCCGTGCAGGCGATCGTGCAGACCGGGGGACGCGCATCGGGCGTGCGGCTGGCGTCCGGCGAGATCCTGAAGGCCGACTCCATCGTCTTCAACGGTGACATCTCGGCCCTGAGGGGCGGATTGATCGAGGGCAATACGTCCGTCGGTCCTGCCCGGGTGGCATCCGGGAAGCGATCTCTCTCGGCCGTGACCTGGTCCGTCGCCGCGCAAACGCGGGGCTTTCCGCTTTCCCATCATACCGTCTTCTTCGCGGAAGCCTACGAGGACGAGTTTCGCCAGGTGTTTGCGAACCAGTCGATCTGTGAGCGGCCGACCGTTTATGTCTGTGCCCAGGATCGTTCTGGCGGCCGCTCGCCGTCAGGCGAAAGCGAGCGGCTGTTGTTGCTGGTCAATGCGCCTGCGATCGGTGATCAAGTGTCCTTCGATCCAGCACAGGTGGAAGACGTGTGCCGCAGGGCATGGGCAGTGCTGGAGGGTTGCGGACTGAGTGTGGAGCCGGTGGCGGAGGCTACGATCGCGACCACGCCGGACGATTTCGAACTGCTTTTTCCGGCCAGCGGCGGGGCGCTGTACGGGCGCGCCAATCATGGCCTTATGGGAAGTTTCCAGCGCCCCGGTCCGGAGAGCGGTCTCGAGGGCCTCTACCTTGCCGGAGGGGGTGTGCACCCGGGGCCTGGCATTCCGATGGCGACCCTGTCGGGTCGACTGGCGGCCATGCGGGTTCTGGAGAAGGCTAGCGGCGTTTCGTCCGGCTGGCGACTGCCACAGACGGCTCTGACGACGTCTGATTCGGGTCCGGCGTGTCAAACGATCTGAAAACGGCTCACACTTTTTGCGATCTGTTCTAGAGAACATAGGGCGATGACAGCTGGATTCGCAGCGTGGCGCGCGCTCTGGAGCGGGCTTCGGTCGCACAGGGGGAATGAGGCGGTGGCATGAACAGGCAAGGCCTGCAGTTCGCGGCATGGTGTCGGCCCGGAGCCCGGAGCCACGGCTCCCGGAACCATGACCAGCGTTTTCAACTCTTGCGGCGACCAGTCCGATGGACCGCATGAGTGCGTCGAATCCTGACTTCGACCTGATCCTCGTCGGTGGCGGTTTGGCGTCCAGCCTGATTGCGTGGCGACTGGCGCTGGATCGGCCCGAGGTCCGGGTCTGCGTGATCGAACGCGATGGCGCGCTCGGCGGAAACCACACCTGGTCGATCTTTGATAGTGACGTCGCCCCCGTCGACCGGGAATGGTTGACCCCCGCCATCGGGCATCGCTGGCCCGAGGGCTATGACGTATATTTTCCGCGCCGAAGCCGGACGCTCAACACGGGCTACAGCAGTCTGACATCAGAACGGTTGCACGCAGCTGTCGCGCCGCTGCTGGGCGACCGCCTGATTATCGGCGAAGCGGTCGTGGTGGATCCGGATGGGGTGACCCTGTTGGACCAGCGCCGGCTCAGCGCAGTGGGCGTGATTGATGCCCGGGGCCCCAGGTCGGCCCCGGCTCTCGACCTGGGGTGGCAGAGCTTTGTCGGACAGACGGTTCGACTGGCCGAACCCCATGGCCTGACCCGGCCGACGATCATGGATGCCACGGTCGAGCAGTTCGGGGCCTACCGGTTTGTCTATCTGCTACCGTTCGATGCCCGGACGGTCATGGTCGAGGATACCTACTACGCCGACGGGCCGGAGCTGGACCGGCAGACCCTCAAGCGCCGCATTGACGACTATATCCGGTCGCGGGGCTGGATCGTCGAGGCCGTGATTGCCGAAGAGGAGGGCGTTCTGCCGATCGCGCTGGATGGCGACATTGATGCCTTCTGGGCCGACGGTCCCGCGGTCGCCCGGGCCGGGCTTCTGGCGGGTCTGTTCCACCCGGTGACCGGCTACTCCCTGCCGGATGCCGTGCTTCTGGCCCGTCTGATCGCGGGACAGGACGACCTGTCTTCCGCCAGCCTGAGACAACTGACGGAAACCTACTCCAAGCGTCTATGGCGAGACCGGGCCTTCTATCGTCTGCTGAACCGGATGTTGTTCAAGGCTGCAGAACCCGCAGAGCGCTGGCGCGTTTTCGAACGGTTCTATGGTTTGTCGGACGGCGTGCTGCGGCGCTTCTACGCAGGCAGGAGTACTCTGCTCGACAAACTGCGTATCCTGACGGGAAAACCGCCCGTGCCCTTCGGTCGGGCGTTAATGCAGGTCCGTGAGACAGGACGAGGAAGTCGGCTATGAGAGACGTTACGGCGAAACGCGCGGTTGTGATCGGCGCGGGGTTTGGCGGGATTGCCCTGGCCATCCGTCTGCAGCGGGCAGGTGTGCAGACCACCTTGGTGGAGATGCGCGACAAGCCGGGCGGCCGCGCCTACGTCTGGAAAGACCAGGGCTTTACCTTCGACGCGGGGCCGACGGTCATCACCGACCCTGACTGCCTGACCGAGCTTTTCGAGGGAACGGGCTCCGAGTTTAAGGACTACATCGATCTGATGCCGGTCGACCCCTTCTACCGGCTTTGCTGGGAGGACGGCACACACTTCGACTACAACAACGATCAGGCGGCCATGGAGCGCCAGATGGCAGCCTTCAATCCGGCCGATGTCGAGGGCTACAAGCGTTTCCACGCCCATTCCGAGGCCCTGTATCAGGAGGGCTACGTCAAGCTTGGTTCGGTGCCGTTCCAGTCATTCTGGACGATGATGAAGGCCGCCCCGGTCCTGGCCCGGCTGGAAGCCTGGAACAGCGTCTATGACATGGTCGCCCGATACATTCAGGATCCGCATCTGCGTCAGGCGTTCAGCTTCCATACGCTTCTGGTCGGGGGCGATCCGTTCAAGTCCAGCTCGATCTATTCGCTGATCCATGCCCTGGAGCGGCGCGGGGGTGTCTGGTTCGCCAGAGGCGGGACCGGTGCGATGATCGCCGGCCTCGTTCGCTTCTTCGAGGACCTCGGCGGCGTCGTCCGGCTGAACAGCGCCGTCGAGCGGATCGAGACCGAGGGCGAGCGGGCCACCGGCGTGACGCTGGCGGGAGGCGAGGTCATTGCGGCCGACATGGTCGCCTCGAACGGCGATGTCGTTAACACCTACGAAAAGCTGCTCGGCCGCACCCCGCGTGGCAAGGCCAAGGCGAAATCGCTGAAATCCAAGCGGTTCTCGATGTCGCTGTTCGTGCTGCATTTCGGGACATCCCAGCCCCAGAAGCAGTTGGCCCACCACACCATCTGTTTCGGTGCCCGCTACCGGGAACTGATTTCCGAGATATTCGCCGGACCGACCCTGCCGGAGGATTTCTCGCTCTATCTGCACGCCCCCTGCGCCACCGATCCGTCGATGGCTCCCGACGGCATGAGCAGCCACTACGTCCTGTCGCCCGTGCCGCATCTGGGAGCCGCCGACATCGACTGGTCTGTGAAGGGGCCGGAATACCGCGAGAAGATCATCGACTATCTCGAGGAGCGCTACATGCCGAACCTGCGCCGGGATCTTGTCACGACCCGCATCTGGACGCCGCAGGACTTCAAGGATGACCTCCACGCCCATCTGGGTTCAGCCTTCTCCCTGGAGCCGATCCTGACCCAGAGTGCCTGGTTCCGGCCGCATAACCGCGACGACGTGATCCCGAACCTGTATATCGTGGGTGCCGGTACCCATCCGGGTGCGGGTATTCCCGGTGTGGTCGGTTCGGCCAAGGCCACGGCCGGACTCATGCTGGAACAGGCCCAGACCGATCGATGACAGATGCCGTCCTCGCCGCCTCCAAGGCTTCGATCACCAAGGGGTCAAAGAGCTTCCGCTCTGCCTCGCGGCTGTTCGATCCTGCGGTGCGCGAGGACGCCTGGCTACTCTACGCCTGGTGTCGCGCCTGCGACGACGAGATCGACGGCCAGGACCACGGCTTCGGCCATGAAGTTCTGACTGCTGACGAGCAGCGTCGCCGGCTGGCCCGCCTGTACGACATGACCCGCCGGGCCATGACCGGCGAGCCGATGCCAGACCCCACTTTCGCCGCCTTCCAGCGGGTCGCCGTCCGTCACCGCCTGCCCGAACGGTGGGCGCTGGATATGATCGACGGCTTCGCCATGGATGTGGAGCATCGCGACTATCGGACTATCGACGACGTGATGGCCTATTGCTGGCATGTGGCCGGGGTCGTCGGGGTGATGATGGCGCGGGTCATGGGGGTCACCAACCCCGAGGTCCTGCGACGGGCGCAGGATCTGGGTCTGGCTTTCCAGTTGACCAATATCTCGCGCGACGTGATCGAGGATGCCCAGGGCGGGCGGGTCTATCTGCCCGCCGACTGGCTGGTCGAGGCTGGGCTGGCCCCGACGGCCGAAGCTGTCGCCGATCCGGCCAACCGCGCGGCCGTCCATCGCGTTACCGAGCGGCTTCTCGCTGTGGCCGAACCCTATTACGACAGCGCGCGCGACGGTTTGCGGGGACTTCCATTCCGTTCCGCCATGGCCATCGCGGCGGCCCGCGGGGTCTATCGCGAGATCGGGCGAAAGGTGCGTCGTCTTGGGCCCGGTGTTTGGAAACGTCGGGTCTCGGTCGGTCGCCTGATGAAGCTCTGGCTGTTCGGTCGGGGCGCGCTGATCGCCGTCTGGATCCAGACCCTTCACCGGGGCAGGGCGGCACCGCCCAGAGCGGCGCTGTGGACGCGGGTCTGACGTCTCCGGTTTGCAGAGATCGAAAACGACCTGCCGGGTCTCTCAGGGAAGCCGGCGACTGGCGAGACCATCCTGCCGTACTCGCGGCAGCCGCCACCACGGCGTGTTCGGCGACAGATGGTGCTCGTGATGCAGGCCGAAGTGAAAACAGGTCAGCAGCGAGGCGAGCCACGGCATGGGAACCGTGCGGGCGTTGTGGTGGTCGGCGAAGGCCTTGCCTGAGCGTTCGTGCCGATGCGGCAGCCAGGTGCCGAAGACGAACAGTTGCAGCGCGCTGAGGATGGCGGGCAGCGCCCAGAATAGCACCATATTGGCTACCGAAGCGCCGATCACCAGATAGGCGAGCAGCACGGCCGTCACCAGGCTGAACTCGCGCCAGCCGAAATAGCGCGTGAAGAAGGCGAGGAACCACGGGCCGAAGGCCTCCGGCCGGTCGGCGTGGAAGTCCGGGTCCTTAGCGGTCCCGGGTGCCCGGTGATGCTGATGGTGGGCGACATTGAGGCGGCGAAACGAGAAGGCGGCATAGGCCCCGACGCAGACCTGGCCGATGATGGCGTTCAGGCGCGGCCGGCCCGGGGCAAGGGAGCCGTGCATGGCATCATGCGCGATAATGAACATGCCGGCACCGAGCCAGCTCTGGGTCAGGATCAACACCGGGGCGAGTGCGAGGGCGAACCCGGTCAGCGGCTGGAAGAAGATCCCCCAGACGTGCAGCACCAGCCAGCTGCCGACGATCAGGGCGGCGAGCGTCAGCCCGACAGTCGTCTGGCGCGCGACGCTCACTCGACCGGCTGGCCCGCGAGACCGGCGCGCGCGGCGCGACGCGCCTTCAGAATGGCGCTAAGCCGCTGCGGATCGAGGGCGAAGACGAAACCGAAGGACACGGCGCCGTCCCGGGTCTGGACGGCATGGTGAAGCTTGTGCGCCTGCACCAGCCGGCGAGCGTAGCCGTTCTTCGGCATCCAGTGGAACGGCCAGCGCTGGTGCACCAGACCGTCGTGCACAAAGGCATAGACCACCCCGTACAGGGTGACGCCCAGCGCCACTGCCCGCACCCACCACAGTCCGGTCAGCCAGGCGACCACGAACAGGCCGGTCCCGACCACTGCCCCCGCGACGCCATAGAGGTCGTTCGTCTCGAAGATCTTGTCATGGGGTTCATGGTGATCGCGGTGCCAGCCCCAGCCCAGAGGGCCGTGCATGATGTAGCGGTGCGTCAGCCACGCGACCCCCTCCATCGCGAAGAATACGGCGAGCGTCAGCAGGGTGAACCAGACGGGAAGCATTCGTATAGCCTACGCCCTTGGCTCCCCACTCGCCAGCGCGACACATTTGACCTATCCCGCCTCATCCCCGCAGCGTCGGGGAGGAGGCGGAGAGCCCCTTGACGAACGATCCGATCCGAGACCGCAAGGACCAGCACCTGGACGTCGTCCTGGCGGGCGGGGGCCGGCATGCGCGCGATGCGGGTTTCGACGCCATCCGCTTCGTTCACGAGGCTTTGCCGGACCTTGATCACGCCGGCATCGACCTCGGTGCAGACTTTCTCGGCCGCAGGCTCAAGGCCCCTCTGCTGATTAGCTCAATGACCGGCGGGCCGGCACGGGCGGAGGCCATCAACGCTCATCTTGCCGAGGCCGCCCAGGCGCTGGGCATTGCGCTCGCGGTGGGGTCACAGCGGGCCGCGCTCGAGAGCGGCGCGGGCGGTGGCCTGAACCAGTCCCTGCGCGACCTCGCCCCGGACACCCCGATCCTGGCCAACATCGGGGCCGCCCAGCTGACGCGCGGCTTTGGGCTCGACCAGGCGAAGCGCGTCATCGACATGATCGGGGCCGACGCCCTGATCGTGCACCTCAATCCCCTGCAGGAGGCCTGCCAGCCCGAGGGTGACCGCGACTGGCGTGGTGTCGGCGCGGGGTTGGAGGCTTTGATTCGCACGCTGGACGTCCCCGTCGTCGTCAAGGAAACCGGTGCCGGCCTGTCTGCGGCGACGGCCCGCCGGCTGGTCACCATGGGCGTCGCGGCGCTTGATGTTGCCGGCGCGGGCGGGGCCAACTGGGGGCTTATCGAGGGCGAACGGGCAGACGCTCCCGCCGACAAGGCGCACGCCCTGGCCTTTGCCGACTGGGGCATTCCTAGCACGCGGGCGATCGCCGAGGTCCGTGCGGCCTGTCCCCATGCGGTGATCATCGGCTCGGGCGGTGTGCGCGACGGGGTCGATGCGGCCAAGGCGATCCGGCTCGGTGCCGATCTCGTAGGGCAGGCGGCCGGGGTGCTGCAGGCCGCGACGGTGTCGACAGAGGCGGTAGTGGACCATTTCGAGGTCGTGATCCGGCAGCTTCGGACGGTCTGTTTCTGCACCGGCTCACCGGATCTCCCGGCGTTG
>Ga0105047_10020448_pt1 | contig 10170 bp, 13 predicted proteins | sample MAT04_FD_78384 | JGI IMG/M metagenome (GOLD analysis project Ga0105047, IMG submission 78384) | Freshwater microbial communities from Lake Fryxell liftoff mats and glacier meltwater in Antarctica - MAT-04 (megahit assembly) | ecosystem: Environmental > Aquatic > Freshwater > Ice > Liftoff... | reverse complement strand
GCCCTACTTCCGAATGGCGGACCGGGCCCCTCTGACGATCCTTCCTCCCCCGGAGGATCGTGATGTCGGACCGCAGAGAGTGTGCCCGGTAGTCATCCCGGCTATCCCCCCAGCCAATATGGCGCCGGGCACGCTCTTCGCACTCAGAGGAGCAATACCATGATGTATTCACACCTGAACCGGCTACGGACGGAGCTTTCGCGGCTGGAGACGTTCCTGGCCGAAGCCCCCCGTCATCGCTATGTCGACCGCTATCGCCTGGTCGATCTGAGGCGGCGGAGCGTGGCACTTCGCGAACTGCTCTGGTCTACGGAGGTGTCCGACCCGATCTGGAGGCCGGCACCTGCCGACGTGCGACGTCGGAGGGCGGGATGACAACCGCGCATAAGGAAGCTCCGCCACGCCGCGAGCATCTCGTGGACGGCATCCGGAACCCGCTGGACACGATCCAGCTAGACGCGCTGATCGCGGCCTGTGCCCTGGTTGCCCATGCAGATGGCTGGGTTACAGTGGAGGAACGCCGGAGCGCCAGCGCGCGCCTGCATCGGGTGGACGCCACTGCGGTGTTCGGCGTCGCGCGGTGCCTGGTCGCCTTCGACGTGATGATCGGTCAATTCGATCAGGATCCCAAAGCGGCTACCGAGCGTGCCGAGACTTCGATCCTGCGCCTCGCTGGAAAACCTGACCTTGCGCAACTGGTCGTTGAGGCGGCCTGCCGGGTCGCGATCGCTGACGGTGGTCTGGACAGCGCGGAACGCGACGCCATCCTTGACATCTGCCAGCTGCTGAACATCGATCCGGTCCCGTTCGGGATCGTCACCGCTGATGGGAGGCGATGATGCGTATCAATGCGACCCCCACATTCGTACCCATGCGCGCGCTCAACATTCAGGTGGCGTCAATGGAGCGACTTCAGGCCGCGAGCAATGCCAGTTCCCCGACCAGTGTGCCGGTGCGTGGTGTTGACCCCGCTCCCGGTGAAGCTCACCTGCGCCGGGTGCCGGCTCACCTGCTGGATATCCGGGTCTGAAACTGGGGACCGTAAGACTTCCACCCGCTGACGCACCCATCCGCTCGCGCAGCAGCCCAGGCGTCAATAGCTGACCGTGCCGACCTTCCATATGCGCCCGCACGCCGAATTGCGGCGATACTTAAAAAACCCGAGGTACTAGAGTCCGAACTCACAACCACCAGATGAGGCTGGCGACGAGAGCGATTGCGCCCAGGAAGGATTTGATGTTCCGGTCGAAGCGGATGGCGTGTGGCACCGTTCCTTGAGCCTGCAGAACCTGCGCTCGATGATGTTGCGCTTGGGTGATGATGACTGCGTCGTAGTCGTACTGGATTTGCGGTTCTTGCGTGGCGGGATGACGGGCTGGGTTCCGCGCTCGACCAGCCATTCTCGAAGGGCCTGGCTGTCGTAGCCCTTGTCGGCGACCAGTTCGTCTGGCGGGGGCATGGCGTCGATGCCGAGCTGAGCGACTTTGTAGTCGTGGACGTTGCCTGGGGTCAGGGGCAGGACGACAGGTCGATCTTTCGCGCCGCAGACCGCGTGGAGCTTGGTGTTCCGGCCGACCTTGGTGAGGCCGATGCCATGAGCCAGACCCACCTTTTGCACCGTCGGCGCAGCGATGGACCTTGATGCAGGTGCTGTCGATGAACAATCGGTCGTGGGCCCTCTCGGCACCCGCCAAGGCGCTGAAGATTCCCTCCCAAACTCGGCGCTCCGACCAGCGGAAGAAGCGGTTGTAGGGGTTTTTCTTGGGCCGATAGACGTCAGCACAATCAGCCCACCGACCGCCGCATCGAAGGGCGTGGACGATCCCGCTCAGCATGCGTCGATCATCCACCCGCGCCTTACCGCGGACGTCGGTCGGCAACAGCGGTTCGATCCGGGCCCACTGCGCATACGAAAACCAAAAAGAAATCAGACATCCCACGCCTCCAACCTGGAGACAGTGAATCGTACGCCCAGCGCCAACGGAATTCCCCTATCGGGTCCGGACCCTAATCACTCAAAATCAGGCGAAAACAATGGCGTGTATTGTTGTTGGGTTCAGCCAAAGGACGCCTAAGAACGTGTAAGCTACCTGGCACCGATCTCGCCGGTCTGTAAAATACTGCGGGGGTGGCAGCGGGTTTCGCCCCCCTTGACCTCCCTGCCGTCAACCCGACCTAGGTGAGAAACATCCAGATGAGGAGCCACCCATGCCCACCTTCGAGACCCTGCTCTATGACGTCGCCGATGGCATCTGCACCATAACGCTGAACCGGCCGGAAAAGCTCAACGCCTTCAATACGCAGATGATGCAGGACATGATGGCGGCGTTCGACGCCACCGACGCCGACGACGCAGTGCGGGTGGTGATCGTCACCGGGGCGGGTCGGGCGTTCTGCGCCGGAGCCGATCTTTCGGCGGGGGCCGAGACCTTTAACTACGATGCCCGCGACGCCCTCCACCGTGAGGCGCGCATGCGTGAGGGCGTGCAGCGTGACGGCGGCGGTTTGCTGACCATGCGGATTTTCGAAAGTCTCAAGCCCGTGATATCGGCGTGCAATGGCCCGGCGGTGGGCGTGGGTGTTACTATGCAACTGGCCATGGATATCCGGATGGCGTCCGACACCGCGCGTTACGGGTTTGTGTTTGCCAGGCGCGGACTGAACCCGGAGGCCGCCTCCTCGTGGTTCCTGCCGCATCTGGTGGGGGTCCAGACGGCGCTGGAGTGGTGCTATACCGGTCGGATCTTCCCGGCGCAGGAAGCTCACGAAAAGGGACTGGTGCGGTCGCTGCATGCGCCGGATGACCTGCTGCCCGCCGCCCGGGCACTGGCGCGCGAGATCGCCGACAACACCGCCCCGGTCTCCGTTGCCATCACCCGCCAGCTGATCTGGCGCATGGCTGGTGCGGCGCACCCGATGCAGGCGCACCAGGCCGACAGCCGCGGCATCCAGGCGCGCGGCAAGTCGGGCGATGCGCGCGAAGGCGTATCATCCTTCCTTGAAAAGCGTCCTCCCAACTATCCGGACAAGGTCTCGACCGATCTGCCGGACATCTGGTCGCACTGGACGCCGCCGACGTTCAGCTAAGTCGTTCTGAGTAGAGTTGGGTTGCCGACCCCTCGCACAGCCCAGAGACGTTCGAAGTGTGGGCTTACTCGCAAACCTCAGTGGACACTGGAGATGCCGATGGATTCCCGGGTGTCCGCAATAGCCTGAGCATGGCTGCTCTGTTTTCCCGTTGTAGAGTCTTGGAGATCCAGATAAGGGGTGGCTGTAGATATAGTGAATCGGGCCGCCAAGCTCGTCAGCCTCAACAGTTCAGAACAAGAGAAGACATGGACGATAAGTCAGAAGTCATCGAAATGACCGCGGACATTGTTTCCGCCTACGTCGGCAACAACTCCGTCTCGGCGAATGACCTGCCGGGTCTGATCCAAAGCGTTCACCGCGCGTTGGCCAGCGTCTCGTCGGGCACTGAAACTGTCGAAGTGGCACCGAAGGAACCGGCTGTGCCGATCCGACGCTCGATCACGCCGGACTTCCTGATCTGCCTGGAAGACGGCCGCAAGTTCAAGTCTCTCAAGCGCCACCTGCGCACCAAGTACAATATCAGCCCCGAGGAATATCGGGCCAAGTGGGGTCTTGCAAAAGACTATCCCATGGTTGCGCCGAACTACGCGAAGGCCCGTTCCGATCTGGCCAAACAGATGGGCCTTGGCCAGGGCGGTCGTCAGGCCCCGAAGAAAAAGCGCTAGACCCACCATTCTCGAAACACGTGGACGCCCGCTGGAAACGGCGGGCGTTCTGCGTTCCGACGTCAAAATACCCCAACATTTCGAGTTTGGGCTTGCCGCCGATTCGCGGGTCAGGCGTTATGCGATTCATCATGAATCCAAGCCGCTATTGAGGAATTCAGAGATGGCGGTGCAGATCGGAGCCCCCGCCGCGGCCATTCGCGCCCATGAGGAGCTCTATGCCTACTGGAGCGCGCTGAAAGGCGGGGACGCCTTGCCGATCCGCCGCCGCCTGGACCCCGGCGCTATCAAGCGGTTGTTGCCGACCATCAGCCTGATCGACGTGGTGGCGGGTGAACCCATGGACTACCGCATCCGCCTGGCGGGCACCGGCCTCTACAGTGTCTATGGCGGCGAGATCACCGGACGTCGGCTGGGCGAAGTCTATAATTCGTCGGCCGGCAATTACTGGCGATCGGAACTTGACCGGGTGGTTTCGCAGGCCCGCCCCGGCGTCGGCATTCACAATCTGGGCTGGCGCGGCGCAGCGCACCTGTCGCTGGTCTGGATCCGGCTGCCCCTGTCGCGCGGCGGGTCGGACGTGGACATGATCCTGGGCTACGACGCGGTGGTTGGCATGAGCGCCATCTCCAGCGGTATCCGGGCCGCTTAGGGCGCAGTCTTCACTGAAGGTGGTGGGTCTTGCAGCCCCAGTTTCGCGGCGCCCAGGATGTTGACGATCCCGTAGTTCCCCTCGTGGCAGGCATATTCAAATATCGGGCCGCTTGGGGCGAACTCATACTCGCCGCGCCAAGTCTGCATGTACATGGAGGGATCGGTCACGCTAAACGCATAGTGGATTCGGGCCGCGCCTAGCCGGGTGAACCGCTCGATGATCCGGCTCTGTGGTGTGACCTGAAAAGTTCCGGAGCGCTGGGTCAACCCGGGCCGATAGTTCGAGGTTTCGACCACCAGGGTCGCGCCCTCCCAATGGGCGACGGAGTCACCAAGCCACGACGACGGCCAGCGGGGATCGCGCACCTGGGTCAGCGGGATGACGCGGGCGTCGTGATACCGCTCGCTGAAGATAGCCACATGGCCGGGCGTCTCGATAATCTGCAGGACGTTGGCATCTGCGGTCGGGATGCTCGCCGCGCCGCCGGTGTCCGAACTCAGACAACGCTCGTCCTGAGGCCGTGCCTCTACATTGTCGTAGCCTCGCCGACGCCGGGGCTCGATCCCGAGCGCGGCCTTGGCGACGGTAGTCAGGGGGAGTTTGCCATCGGCTGGCTCGATGATCACTGAGGAGCGGATCTCACCGCGCACTCGCGCTAGGCCTGAACCAGACTCGGGAAACTCCGACGCCGCCTGGCCTAACGGGTCGGGGCCGGTATTAACGCCGCCGGAGGGTCGGAGTTTTTGCTCCCAATCCAGCGCCTCTTTCGGAGTCAGCACCAGCGTCTTGAGTTCGTCCGGTCGTTCAAGCTCGGTATACGACGCGCCCGTCCAGAGACCTTCGAGGGATCCTGGTCCTTGGGGGGCGCTCTGGGCCTCGCACCCTAGGGCCGCGCCCGCAAGCCCCGCGCAAGCCAAGACGAGAAGTCCTTTTCGAGTCATCCGCGCCCTACGCATTTTAAGGCAAGGTTCGCAGCCTATGCCTGGGGCGTAAAGCCCGACCTCTCCGCGTCCAGCCGGACGCGCGCGACCATCGAGGCCAGCCCATTTGATCGTTGCGATGACAGGGCACCCGTTAGCCCCAGTGTTTCGAAGGCCGACTTTACGTCAAAGGCCAGGATCTCGGTCGGCGTGTGACCGGAATAGAGCCTGATCAGGATGGCGATCAGGCCGCGGACGATGTGGGCGTCAGAGTCGCCGCGAAACGCCAGTGCGCCGCCGGTCTTATGCTCGGTCACCAGCCAGACCTGACTGGCGCAACCACGCACCTTTTGATCATCCGTGCGCTCGGCGTCAGTCAACGGGGCTAGGTCCTTGCCCAGCTCGATCACATAGCGATAGCGTTCCTCCCAGTCGCCCAGGAGGTCGAACTCTTCGACGAGTTCCGCAAGTACGTTGTCGATAGCTGCCATGGGCGCGACTTAGGGAGGGTCAGACCCCGTAGCAAGCCAGGATCAGGCGCGCGGCAGGGTCACAATTGCGGTCAAGCCTTCGCCGGCGGGTGAATGCAGGTCCATATGACCTGACATGGCCTTGCAGGTGAGCTCACAGATCGGCAGCCCCAGTCCAGCTCCCTCAGCCGTCCGGGTCAAGCCGCTCTCGCCCTGTTCGAAAGCCCCCAGCAGCCGCGAAACCTGGGCGGCGTCAATACCGGGACCTTCGTCCCGGATCCGGATCTCGACCGCGTTCCGCAACGTACAGACCTCGACGTGAACCACGCCACCACCGGGCGAGTGGGCCACGGCATTCTGGAGCAGGTTGACCAGGATGGTGCGCAGGCCCCGGGGATCGGCCATCACGCCGGGAAGTTTCAGGCGATCGCGGATATCAATGCGCACGGACCGGACCGCCATATCCGTCTCCAGAGTTGCCAGCACATCATCCAGCGCGGCCTCAAGCGGTTCGGCACGGATGTTAAGATCGATCGCGCGCCCGTCCAACCGGGCGATCTCCAGCACCTGATTGACCAGTTTCAACAGCCGACGGCCGCTGTCATGGATGATTTCGGCATATTCCTTGTACTGAGGGCTCCCCAGAGGCCCGTACAGTTCCGAAGAGAGAATTTCGGAGAAACCGAGGATGGAGTTGAGCGGCGTGCGCAACTCATGGCTGATCATTCTCAGGAATGCGCGCTTTTGCGCGTCCAGTTCCGTGTTCGTCGGCGCGTTTTCTTCGGCGCTGAACGATGAGGTGGCTGCGTGAGCCATGCGGTAGCGACAGGCCCTGGCGACTGGGAGCGATACCATTGCGCATTGCGCTTACGAAAGTCTTTCGCCGCGCCATCTCGTCGTAGGGCATCTGCGGGCGTAGTCTGCAGGCCGCGCCGGATCGGGCGACAGGATTCGTAATGGCCAGGGCCCGCCCGACCCGTCTCGCAGCAAGACGACGCCATCCCGCGCCGTTCCCGGTGGCGTGGCATCTCGGCTGGGCCGTCGTGGTTATGGCGGCGATCGGCGGCCTTGCGGCTTTTGGGCTGCCGATGGCCGGACCGGAGTATGCAGCGCTCGCCACAGTTGTCGCCGCAGCCCTCGCGGGTGCGGTGTTTTCGGTGCTGGGCGACCATGGGCGGGTGGCTGCGGTCGTGGGTTGGGGCGTGGCAGGTGCTGCCGCCTGTCATTTGACGGGAGGCATTGTCGGGCCGCTGGCTGCGTGGTGCCTCGCGCCGGCCGTCGCGGCGACGGTGTTCCGGGACCACCGGCTGCTCACACTGGGATCGGCGGCGGCTCTGGCGGCGGCGACCCTGTCCGCCCTCGACACGGCACTGCTGACCCTTCCGCAGGCCAGCCTGGTGCTGTCGCCCTGGCTCAGCCTGCTGGCGCTGGGAACCGTCACATTGGGCCTCGCGGCAGGTCTGATCGGATTACAGGGCGCGGTTGAGCGCGACACGCGGCGCGTGGGGAACGCTGACCAGGTTCTCGATATGCTGGATCGTCAGCCGCTGCTGCTGGCCACCCTTGATCGTGATGGTACGATCATGAATGCCGCCGGCGCGACCCTGAACGGCTTTATTCCCTCGAGACTGAAGGGCGCCAGACTGGAACATCTGGTCACAGATGCTGATCGCCCAAACCTGTCTGAGGCCCTGCAAAAGGTGGTCCGCACCGGTCGCGCCGGCCTCTTTGCCCTGGCGACCGGGGAGGCCGGGCTCTGGATAGAAATCACCTTGCGCACCACAGACGGCGACCACCTGATTGCGGCTGTGCGCGATGCCCGCGACCAATATCTCCGCGAGCGCGGCCTTGACGCGGCGCGGTTGGCCGCTGAGCAACAGAACGCTGGCAAAACCCGCTTCCTGGCCAATATGAGCCACGAGCTGCGTACGCCGCTGAATGCTATCATGGGCTTCTCCGACATTATGCGTCAGCGTCTGTTCGGTCCTATGGCTGATCGCTACGCCGAGTACGCCCAACTGATCCATGAGTCTGGCAGCCACCTTCTGGAGCTTATCAACGATGTGCTGGACATGTCGAAGATCGAGGCCGAGCGGTTCGAGTTGTCGCGCGAAATCTTCGAAGCCGGCGACGCTGTCGAGGCTGTCCTGCGGCTGATGCGGGGTCAGGCGGAGCGAATTGGCGTCAGTTTGCGTGGTGTCCTGCCCCCGCAACCATTGCAGGTCGACGCCGACCGCCGGGCGCTGAAGCAGATCGCGCTCAATCTGGTCTCCAATGCCTTGAAGTTCACCCCCCGCGGGGGGGCCGTGACGGTGACCCTGCAGGGCAGGGGCGACACCCTGGAGTTGGTCGTTGCCGATACCGGTGTCGGCATCGCGCAGAACGATCTCGAACGCCTGGGGCAACCCTACGAACAGGCCGGAGACGCCGAACAGCGCGCCGCCGGATCAGGCCTGGGCCTGTCCCTGGTCCGCGCCTTCGCCCGCCTGCACGGTGGCGAGATGTCCGTCGAAAGCGTCATCGGTGAGGGTACCGCTGTCACCGTGCGTATGCCGGTGCTGGCCACCGCAATCGCAGACGCGGCGAAGCGCCAACAGATCTAGCGCGACGCCATCTGCAGGAACGCCCGGCCAGCGGCAAAATCACCAACCTCTACATATGCCGTCCGCACCGCCTCACCGGAGAACAGGAACTCCACCGCAATCGCCTCGCGCGGGTCCAGCTCGGCCAGCGCCTGGGCCGCCGTCGCCGGGAACCGGAACGCCCAGCCTGCCTTGATGTCCTTCGGCAAAAGGTCCGCCCCCGCCTCGCTGCGGGCCTCGGCCAGGTAGCCGCGCGTGGCCGCACGCGGCGGTAGTTTCTGGCTCAGCCGTGAGGCACCGCCTGTCACCACCAGATAGGGGCCGAGCGTCTTCGCTCCATCCCTCAGGATCAAGCGCGCCGCATACGGCGTCCGGCCGTCCGCAAATGTCGAGACCGCCACCAGCCCGTTGGCACCCTCCCAACCGGCTAGACCAAACGTCATCCGGTCGGCCCCGAAACGAACCTCCTGCGCCAGCCGCCAGCGTGCCGCCTTGCCGGTGCCGCGATCGGCCCGCCAGTTGGCTACATCGCCGGGATAAATCATCCGCGTGATCCGCTCGTACCCGGCAAACGCCTCGCGCACCCGGGCAGCTGCGTTCAGCACCTGTGCGCTCTTGCAGTCCAGGCGGGCCGCCCGAAACCGAGCGTCATCCTCCAGCGCCTTGAGGGCTTTCTGATCGGTACCCGCGCGCAGGGCAGCACCGCGCGCTTGTTGGGCCGACGCCGCCAGGGCGGCTGCGACCTGCGTCGTAAACAGCCCGCAGCGATACCCCGCCACAATGGTTGCCGTCCGCTCGACAAAGAGGTCCGCCGGTCGCTGCGCGACCGCCAGGCCGGGTATAGCCAGCACGGCCAGACCCAACATCCCCATCCACCGAGCCGCCGGCTTCGCGCTTCTGCGCGTGCTGGTCATGCGTCGTCTTTCGCGTGCGGTCGTCACTGACCGAGGCCAAAGCTCTACCGCAGGAAGGTTGACCCGGGGTTGACGTAAGGCAGCCGCATCAGCGCATGGTCGCCGCGATGTTACTCTCTGCAGATATCTGGGTTGGGGCCTTGATCCGCCGCGTCGAGATCGGCGGCGGCTTTGCCTTGGTCGTGCGCAAGGGCGACCCTCGCGCCGGTGCCGTGCTGGTCAAGATCCTGAACCGCTCCGACGGCACCGCGAGATTGCTGGCCGAAGCCACCCGTGGCGACGGCGACCGCATCTGGATGCAACCCGTCGCCTCCGCCGCTGAACCCGACCTCGACCGCTACATCGACCGCGCCGTCCGCATCGACCCCGACCTCTGGGTCATCGAAATCGAAGACCGCGAAGGCCGGCACTTTCTTGTGGAGCCGGTCGAGAAGGTGTGAGGGGTGGACCGCCAATAGTTTCAATCAGGGATGCGTGCCACCCAACAAACGTCACCCCATCCCCAGCATCCTACGACCGCAATTGACGTCCCATGGTTGTCTACCTCACGCCGACCCCTGATGGTGAGGCTGACATGCTGGCCGAGCTGGATCCGTCGATCACGGTGAATGTCGCACTTGGCAGCACCAGCGGATTGGCGACCGATCAGCGCTCATCGCACATTGCACCACGGTTAACGGCACCCAAGTAGAATCGCCTGTTGTGTGAGAAAGGGGGGGAAGGCAAGGTGTGAGCATGGCCTGAAACGACCCTGCTTTTCTTGGCCTCTTCAATGACTTGCGAGGACAGTCACATCACCACGTCGATCCAAAAGAAAGGCCCGCCGGTTTCCCGGCGGGCCAGTGCGACAGAAGCTCAAGGTCAGAGCTGCTGG
>Ga0105047_10020446_pt1 | contig 10171 bp, 9 predicted proteins | sample MAT04_FD_78384 | JGI IMG/M metagenome (GOLD analysis project Ga0105047, IMG submission 78384) | Freshwater microbial communities from Lake Fryxell liftoff mats and glacier meltwater in Antarctica - MAT-04 (megahit assembly) | ecosystem: Environmental > Aquatic > Freshwater > Ice > Liftoff... | reverse complement strand
GCCAGGGCCACGCGGTCCTGTCGCGGCTGGTCATCGACGAACACGCGATGTTTTCCGACGTCACGCACCGCCTGCTCGACCTGGCCGGAGAGGACTACCGGGTTAAGATTTTGGGCGAAGAGCCGCGCGGTTCCACCGGTCGTGGCATCACGCCGGCGTTCGGAGAAGAAACCGCCTTGTGGCAGATTTATTATTCGGCGTTTCACGGTTCGCGGGAGGCCTTCGCGAAAAAACTCGCGCAACGGGCCGACCGCGCGGTCCGCACCATTCAACATGTCTATCAGACGACTGAAAGCGACTGGCATGCTTTCTTTGACACGCTGACGGCGGCCGAACTGCGGGCGAATCGCGACAGTATCGAGCTGGGAGTCTTCCGGCCGGAGGAATTCGACTTCACGCGTTTTCGCGGCCCGACACCCTTCACGCTGAATCTCGATACGCTGACCGAGGTCTACTGGCAGGCGGGGGTCGCACTGGCCAAAAATATTGGCGAGGTTCGCGAACTTATCCTCCGGGAACTGCACGCTGGGCGCTCAATCATCGGGGAATTTGGCCAAGCTTACTGGCTCGACAAGCGGCGGGGGTTCTCGCCCAACGTGACGGCTTCCCATACCTACACGCCCGAGTTTTTCGAAAGTGCCGGTATTCCCGTGCAGCGGGTGCACACGTTCGGAGTGGCCAAGGCCTACGACACCAAAGTCGGCACGCACACGTTCCTCACCCAAATGGACGAAGCGCATCCCCTCACCGCGCGCCTGAAACGCTTGGAATTTGGCGCCACCACGGGTCGCCAGCGCATGGTCGGCTGGTTTGACGCGGTGGAAAAAGGGGACGCGCTCCGTTACGGCGGATTCCAGGATCTGATGATTAACAAGAGCGATGCGCTGACGCATGCCGGCGAATGGCGGGGCGAACTGCTCATCTGTACGGCTTACGAAGACGGCCAAGGAAAACGTTACGCGCATGTGCCGCGCAACGAGGCGGTCCGCAAAACGTTGCGGCCTGTGTACACCCGGCACGCCGGTTGGGCCGAAGACATTTCTTCCGTGCGTCGGTTCGCCGACTTGCCGCGCAACGCACAAAGTTACGTTGCTGCCATGATGAAGGGAATTCTCGACGTGGCCTATGCTGGAGAACGCTGGCCGAGCGCCGACAAGCTCCCGAACTTGCGATATCTCGGGGTTGGACCCGAGCCCTCTCAAATTATCAAGGATGTGCCTGCGACGTCGGATTTGGTGACGTGGAAGTAACGCGACCCTAAACCGAGGCAGCAGCCTACAAGGAGCGACTTCGATTCGGTTCCAGTCGCGCCATCACTTCGCCGAGCAAATAAATCGAGCCGGTCAGAACAATCACGTCATCGGGCCCGCCCACCGCACATCGACCCGGCCCGGGAAATAAATCTTCGACGGTGGCGCGGATGACCGGATGCCGGAATTCCGCCGGCAGCAACGCCTCGAGCTCAGCATGACTGCACGCGCGCGGTTGTTGGGGGACCACCAGGTGTAAGGCACCCGCATAACGACAAATCGTCTCCAGCAAGGGACGGGCTCGTGCCGCGCCCAATGCGCCGGTGATCACGATGGGAGCTCGGCCAGTCTCGGCGACGAGTTGCGCGAGATTCGTCGCGAGTACTTGTGCGCCCTCGGGATTGTGCGACGCATCGAGCACCACCAAACGCCCTTCCAACTGCACCCGCTGCCAGCGGCCTGGCCAGTCGACGCGACTCAATCCACGCCCGATCGCCGCGTCGCTGATGCGAAAACGCCCGTCCAAAGTTCGAGCCACCAATGTCGCCGTCGCCGCATTCCAGCGCTGGTATTCACCTTCCAGATTCGTCGCTGGATATTCACTGCCATCGTCGGGAAAGGCTTCGCGGACCGACACTATTCGGCTTTCGTGCCGGGCGGCCACTTCGCGGATCACCTGCTCGGCCACGGTGGGCATCCGACCAATGACCACTGGACAGCCTGGTTTGATAATCCCGGCTTTCTCGGCGGCGATTTGATCGATTTGCATGCCGAGAAATTCACAATGATCGAGCCCAATGGACGTGATGACGCTCACCTCGGGTTTAACCACATTTGTGGCGTCCAGACGTCCACCCATTCCGACTTCGATCACGCTCACGTCGCAGTCGCGGCGCGCGAACTGTAGGAAGGCCATCGCCGTCATGAGTTCGAAGAACGCCGGCTGCGCGTCAGGATCCTGCTCGGTCAGCCGGGTTGCAATGGGACGAAGTTCGTGGGTGTAGGCGACGATTTCTTTCTCAGTGAGGATCTGGCGGTCGACCTGAACGCGTTCTCCCAAGCGCACCAGATGGGGCGAGGTGTACAAACCTGTACGCCAGCCGGCCGCGTGCAGAATCGCGTCGAGCATCGCGGAAACGGAACCTTTGCCATTGGTCCCGGCCACGTGCACGCAGGGCACGGCGCGTTCAGGATGCCCCAAGGCCTCCGCGAGCAAGGCCATCCGATGAATTCCGAATTTGGGGCCGTGCGCTTTGAGGCCAAAAAGATACTCCGTCACCGCCCTGTATTCGGCGGGCTCCACGGCGGGCATAACGACGAGGGCCGACTAGTTTCGGGCTGCTGGCACCGGCTGTTTTTTGCGCAAGTGCAACGCCGATAAGATATCCCTCAAGCGATCCCGCATTTCCAGACGGCTGACGATTTGATCGACCAAGCCATGCTTGAGGAGGAATTCCGCGGTCTGGAAACCGAATGGCAGCGTCTGCTTGGTGGTATCTTTAATCACGCGCGCCCCTGCAAATCCGACCAAAGCGCCGGGTTCCGCAAGAATCACGTCACCCAAAGTGGCAAAGCTCGCCGTAACGCCACCCATCGTAGGATGGGTGAGCACGGAAACAAAAGGCAGCCGCGCCACCGCCAGCCGTCCCAAGGCCGCGCTTGTTTTTGCCATTTGCATCAGGGAATAAATCCCCTCCTGCATGCGTGCTCCGCCCGAAGCGCTGAAAATGATGCACGGGATTTTTTTGGCGATGGCGACCTCGATGGTGCGGGTGATTTTTTCTCCCGCGGCAGCCCCCATGGCCCCGCCACAAAAACGAAAGTCCATGACCGCGACGGACACCTCGATGTCGTGGATTCGCCCGGTCCCGCAAATCACCGCTTCTGGCAGGCCGCTCTCCTTTTCATAACGTTTGATTCGCTCGGGGTAAGGCTGCGAGTCGACGAAGCTAAGCGGGTCGCTCGAACGCACATTCGCATCAACTTCGAGGAAACTCTCCGGATCGAAAAGTTTCGCGATCCGGGCGCGGGCCCCAATGGGAAAATGATGCCCGCTTTTGGGGACGACCATCTGGTTGTCGTCGACCTCCTTGTTGAAGAGAATGTCGCCCGAAACCGGATCCTTGGTGTAAAGGCCCTTCGGAATATCCTTCTTCCTGAGCTTGCGAACCGTGTAGGTCGGTTTGTCGAAATGCATGGCGGATCAGCCGTGAGCAAACGTGACGACGTCGATGTTCAGCGCGCCTGCATGCCGCAGGGCGCGCGCACAGCTGTTGAGCGTGGAACCCGTGGTGAAAACGTCATCGACGATGAGATAATGCAGAGCGGGAGTAATGGTCGCGCCTTTCGCGAGTGCAAAGGCATTTTTCAAATTCGCCATTCGCGTCCGGCGATCGAAAGCGGTCTGGCTCACGGTGTCGGTCGTCCGCTGCAGCAACGAATCCAACCGGGTGCCCTCTCCTGCTACGCTCGCCAACGCTTCCGCGAGCAACTTCGCCTGATTGTAGCCACGCTCGCGCTCTTTCCTGGGATGAAGTGGCACCGGCACCAGGACTGCCTGCCGAGCCAGGGCCAAAACATGATGAGCGCGTCGAAAAATGTGTTTCATGTCAGCCAACACATGCAGTCCCCGATGGTACTTCAGTTCGAGCACCAGCCCCCGGGCCGGACCTTTAAACAACACCGCAGTGCGTCCCTCGCTAAAAGCCGGACTCAAACCAACACAATGGGGACAACTTCTTTCCCCCTCCACGATGCCATAGAACGGATGCCCACATGTGGTGCAATGCGGCTCCCTCACGAAATCGATCAACGGGGCACACTTTTCGCAAACATACTGGAGTTCCGGCTCACCCTTCCCCATCGGCTCAACCAGACCGCGGCACTGCACGCAGGTGGGCGGAAATATCACATCGCCCAGTCCCCGTAGGAAAGCACGCGCAGCCGGGCTCATTAATAGAAGACCTTCTCGAGGAAAAGGCCCTGCGGCGGAGCGGTTTTCACCCGCGCCGTGCGCTCGCGCGACATCAGAATCGCGCGGAGCTCCGGAACACTCAGTTTACCCTGGCCCGCAGCCACCAAGGCGCCGACCAGGCTGCGCACCATTTTGTACAAAAAACCTTCTGACTCGCTCGTGATCCGGAGAATGCGACCCCGCTTTACCACCTCCAAACGTCGCAGTTCACGAACGGTATCCTCCCGTTCAGGGCCATTGAGCGCGGTGAACGCCCGGAAGTCATGCCGGCCAATCAAGACCTCCGCAGCCGCTCGCATGGCCGTCACATCGAGCGAGTGAAAAAGGGACCAGCAATAAGGACGCAGAAACGGGTCGGCGTCGCCCAGGCTCAGTTGATAGACGTAACGTTTGCGCGTGGCACTGAATCGCGCGTGAAAATCAGGAGCGGCGGCTCGCACCGACTTGACCCGTACCGTGGCGGGTAAACCGCCGCGAAACGCGGCCATCAACCCTTCCGGGCGATGACGCCACGCTGCATCAAAATGGAAAACCTGGCCCCGGGCGTGCACCCCGGCATCCGTGCGGCCACTGCCAAATATTCGGACCGGAGTGTGGAAAATCTCCTGCAGGCGCTTCTCGATGACATCTTGCACGGTATCTCCCCCCACCTGACTTTGCCACCCGTCGAAGAGCGTGCCGTCATAAGCGCAGACACATTTCCATCGTTGCACGCTCATGGGACTTCTTCGGCCGGAGGTTCCAGCAACGGCAGCCGTTGATTGAGAAAATCCTGGAGAATAATCGTCGCCGCCCGGGAATCAATGATCCCGCTGGCGCGGACTTCGCGGCGTTTGGATTTCGCGATGGTCGACTCCGCTTCGTAGCTCGTCAGGCTCTCGTCCACGAGATGGACCGGGAGTCCATAGGCGCTCTTCAAACGTTCCGCGAAGGCAGCCACCTCTTTCGCCTTGAAGCCGGCTGACTCGTCCATGTTCAACGGATACCCCAAAACCAAGTCGGTGACGCGTCGCTGTTTCACCACTCCGCCCAAAGCCGCCCAGCGCACTCCCGGATCCGCGTCGGTCAGGGCAGGCAATGGCGTGGCCACGCCAAGGTCGTCGCCGAACGCAAGTCCGACGCGCCGAGAGCCATAGTCGATGCCAAGACAACGCATTGCCCCATTTCGCCCGCGCCAAGTCGCAGCGCAATTTCATTTGCGACCCGATAAAGGGGCGCTCTGATGCAGGTTGATGTCCGCCACGCTTCCGACGCTTTCGCCGGCCGAGCTCACTCGCTATAGCCGTCACCTGCTCCTCAATGAAGTTGGGCTCGAAGGCCAACGAAAATTGGCCGCGGCGCGCGTTCTTGTCGTGGGCGCGGGCGGCCTGGGCAGTCCAGCCGCACTCTACCTTGCCGCGGCGGGCATCGGCACGTTGGGGATTGCCGATTTCGACCGCGTCGCTGCGCACAATCTCCCGCGCCAGCTTTTACACGAGGACGACTCGGTCGGAGAAGCCAAGGTCGTCTCGGCCGCACGCCGGCTGCACACCACGAACCCATTCATCAACGTCGTTACCCACCCCGAGGGAATCACGCCCCAAAATGCCACCCGGATATTCGAGAACTATGACGTCATCGTGGATGGCACGGACAATTTCTCATCCCGGTATCTTAACAACGATGCGGCCTTTCAAACTCGAAAACCGCTCATCTACGGCAGCCTCTTCAAGTTCGAAGGCCAGGTCACCGTCTTCGATCCTAACCACGGCGCGCCGTGCTACCGCTGTTTGTTTCCCGCCCCGCCTCCCGCCGGCAGTGTCCCCGGCTGTGGAGAAGCCGGCATCCTCGGAGTCGTCTGTGGCGTGATTGGCAGTCTCCAGGCGGTTGAAGCGATCAAACTTGTACTCGGGATCGGTGAACCGCTGCGCGGACGTTTGTTGGTCTACGATTCGCTCACGCCCTCGTTTCAAACGCTCATCCTTCGCCGCGATCCCCAATGTCCACTTTGCGGTGAACATCCCTCCGTCCCTGCCTTCGATTCTTCCGCGCCACAATCGCCAACCGGCGTTGCCGTGACTCCCGCCACCATGATTGAACGTTATCCCTTGGAGATGTCGGTCACCGATGCGAAACGGCAAATCGACGCCTCGCCACAAACGACTGTGCTGATCGATGTACGTGAGCCCTATGAACTGGAGATCTGCCGTATCGAAGGTGCGACACCTATTCCCATGCGACAGATTCCCGAGCAGCTCGTCGCGTTACCCAAGGATAAACACCTCCTCATACTTTGTCATCGCGGGGGCCGGAGTCGCCGCGTCACAGAGTATCTGCGCACCCAGCACTTTGAAGCCGTCAGCAATGTCAGCGGGGGAATCGACGCCTGGGCCGAGGAGATCGATCCGGACATGCGGCGTTATTAAACGCCTCAGCGACAAAACCGGTCTGCGCCCCGGCGATGGCAGAGGCGCAAGTGCGCGGCTGGATCGCGTCAGCAATGACGAATAAGTACAGGGACCGGGAATAATTCCACCTTTCCCACGAACGGGCCGCGGCCCGCGCACCAAGAAATACGGTCACCGCCGATGTCCGCTGACGCTCTGTACAAACGATGCCGACTCGGGAAAACGACCCGCGGTTTGTTTTTAGTCACCCCACGCCTGAATGCCTATTCATCAGTGGTAGACGCAAAAAAACCCCCCGTCGGAGCGGGGGGTTTTCGATCAACGCCAGGCGTTAAAGATTATTTCTTACCCTTACGAACGAGACCCAGTGCCTTTTTGATATTCTGTACGCTGGGAAGGGAGATCCCGAGGGACTTGGCGATCTCGTTACCCGTCTTGCCTTGATCGACCAACTTTTTCAGCTCCGAGCGAGTGGCATCCGTGATGACTGCGCGCTGGCGGCGTTTACCACCGCGAGTCTTGCCGGCAGGAGCAGCTGCCTTTTGCGGACCCCGCGATTTGCGAGCAGCCCCCGCTCCACTGCCTCCCGCTGCTTTCAAAGCGACAATCAATGATTGCATCGAATCGAAACCATATTTGGCCGGAAGTGAACCGAGCTCGCGATTAAGCTCGGCCGCAATTGACTTTTCGAGGTCGGCCATTTTTGCGCGAGTAGCCTCGAGTTCCTTTAGTTTATCAGTAACCATAGAAGAAACCAGTACATCGGGTTGTTACTTCTGGCAAGCGTTATATGGTATGGGGAATTATACTATACTTAGTACTCTACGACGGGCAGCGCCCGCCGCGGATTTGGGGTAGGAGTTTAACCGCGAACCACGCTGCAAGGCGCCACGACTAAATCGTCATGGCATGATAACCACCATCGACCACAATCTCCGAACCAGTGATAAAGCCGCCCGCTGCCTCGCTGGCGAGCAAGAGCGTCGCACCGATCAATTCACGCGATTCCCCAAACCGTTTCATCGGGGTGTGCCCCATGATTGAGACAACCCGCTCTGGAGTAAGCACTTTTCTGTTCTGTTCGGCTGGGAAGAAACCAGGCACGAGTGTATTGACGCGCACCCGTTGAGGAGCCCATTCCCGTGCAAGGTTCTTTGATAGATTATGTACCGCCGCCTTGGTCGCGGAATAGGTAAAGACTCTCGACAGCGGCACAATTCCCGACATCGACCCGAGATTAATGATGGAACCTCCCGTGCCTTTTTCGACGAGATATTTCCCAAAAACCTGACATCCGAGAAAGACCCCCTTGAGATTAATCCGTAAGATCCGATCGAATTCATCTTCGGGTATGTCGAAAAAAGGGGTGGCCGAATTGACCCCGGCGCCGTTGACCACAACATCGACCTTTCCGGAACGGCCGAGTACGGTTTGTAGCAGTTGTTGCACGGCAGCTTTGTCACTCGCTTCCGCCGAGAGGAAATAACCGCGGCCGCCGGCTTGGTGGATCCGCTCGAGGCGCGGATTGGCTTTTTCTTCATTGCGACCGACGAGTACGACCTCCGCACCCGCACCCGCGAGACCTTCGGCCATGGCGCCGCAGAGCTCGCCCGTGCCGCCGATAACAACAGCGACTTTACCGCTGAGAGAATACAAAGAGGTTAGATAATCAGAAGGAGTACTCATAGGGAGGGAGTAAACGGGACACGCGTCCTCCCGAGTGGCAACGGCAAATCAACGCCACCCCCGCAGTTCATGCCAAAGGCAATATCATATTCGAGTATTGAAACCTCCGCTCCTTCCCGTGCCGCCGGGTCCAATATTTTCCCCCCAAAATTTCGCAGGCCGATCAATTTCCATCCGCTGCCAGGAAGAGGGTATGGTTCGAAGGGCTCCGACCGTATTTGACCCCGCGCGCTGCGAGGATCTCCATTTCGCAAACCACTGCTTTGAAAAACGGCTTCGCCGCCTCGTGCCATTCAGCTTGCGCGGCGCGTGCGCCCCGAGCTTTATTGGGCCTGATGGCTCGTATACCGCTTGAGGACAATTTCGATGACGTGATCAACAAGGCGCAGCGCGGCTTGCAGATAGCCGACGAAGATCTCTGCAAACGGGCGGAAGTTTCCGCGGCAGAGTTAACGGCCGTTAAAACCGGAAAGCCCATCGATGCCGTGATTCGCCGGCTCGCCCGGCATCTGCGGCTTTCGCCCGACGCCCTGGAGGTGCTCGCTCACAAGCAATGGTACCCGCAACACCCGATTTTTCCGAGTGGTTTTGCCGCTTTTAATACCCAGCACGGGGATATGACGGTCAACAGTTACCTCATCTGGGATGCGCGCACGCGCCTTGCCGCCGCTTTCGACACCGGCGGAACGTCGGCGGGTATCCTCGATATGATCCGCGCGGAAAAGCTGAAGTTGCAGTATATCTTCCTGACCCACTCTCACGAAGATCACGTGGTGGACCTGCCGAAACTCGCGACCGAAACGAAAGCCGAGGTTTGGGCCAGCGAATTGGAGCCGGCCCCCTGGCCGGAGGCGAAAACATTCACGGAGAACGCTCATTTTCACCTCGGTCCTTTCGCCATTAAAACTTTACTGACCTCGGGTCATTCTCCAGGGATGACGACGTTTTATGTCACCGGTTTAAGTTGGCCGCTCGCGGTAGTCGGTGACGCGATTTTCGCGAGTTCAATGGGGGGAAGCCCGACTCATTTCGCTGAGCAACTGCGCAATAACAAAGAAAAGATTCTGACGCTGCCCCGCGATACGGTCCTCGCCTGCGGGCATGGGCCGCTCACGACCCTTTCCCAGGAAAAACAACATAATCCATTTTTTGCCCGTTGAGGTCAGCCAGCGCGGATGGAAGGTCGTTTCGAACGACCGCAGCCGTCGCTTCCCGCGACCTTTCACTACCGATAATCGATCCTTATCATGACTGAAAAAATTGCCTTCGTCGGAGTCGGCCGGATGGGCGCCAATATGGTGCGCCGGCTCAAAGATTGTGGTTACCCGATCGCCACCGTGTACGATGTACACACCCCAAGCGCCACCGCCCTGGCCAAGGAATTGCGGTCCCGCCGTGCCGCGACGCTTGCGGCAGTCACGTCTTCGGCCGACGTTATCTTCACCGTCGTCACCGACGATGCGGCCCAGCTCGCGATTTTCGGCGAACGGGGTGATTCGCTGCTGACGCGGGCCAAAGGGAAGATTTTCATTAACTGCGCCACGATTTCCCCTCAAACCCATGTAGAAGTCGAACGCCGCGCGAAACAAGCGGGCGCAACCACGCTCGAGGGTTGCATGGCCTCGTCCATCCCCCAGGCGCGAAATGGCACGTTGTATCTCATGTGCGGGGGCCCGCGTCCGACGTTCGAGAAGGTAAAGCCGATCTTGGAGCGCCTCAGCACGGCGTTGCGCTATATCGGGCCGACCGGAACCGCGGCCCAGGTCAAAGCGCTCGTAAACATGGTGATGAACATCAATACCGCCGGTCTGGCTGAAGGCCTTGGGCTAGGTGCTGCGCTCGGACTTGACCTCACGATGCTCCGGGAAGTTTTT
>Ga0105047_10020445_pt1 | contig 10171 bp, 4 predicted proteins | sample MAT04_FD_78384 | JGI IMG/M metagenome (GOLD analysis project Ga0105047, IMG submission 78384) | Freshwater microbial communities from Lake Fryxell liftoff mats and glacier meltwater in Antarctica - MAT-04 (megahit assembly) | ecosystem: Environmental > Aquatic > Freshwater > Ice > Liftoff... | reverse complement strand
GTTTATTTCCAGGCGGCCCGGAATAATCCGATGCAACGGGAAGTCTATTCGGTCAACCTCAACGGCAAAAAGCGCAAGCAGATCAGTCAGGGCGTTGGGTATCAATCAGCCCAGTTCAGCCGCACTTTCGACCATTATATTGGCACTTTTTCTACGCAGAATGCGCCGCCCCAATATGCTGTCTATGACCGAAATGGCAAAGTCGTCCGCCAATTGGAACAAAACACCGAGCTGCAAGCCAAACAAAAGGAATATGGAACACTACCCATAGAATTTTTTCAGTTTACGACTTCCGAAAAGGTGATCCTGAATGGCTGGATGCTGCAGCCCACTGCGCCCCAATATGCCGGGCAGCAATTGCCGGTGCTGATGTTCGTGTATGGTGGCCCGGGCAGCCAGCAGGTGCTGGACCAATGGAAAGGGGCCAATTACTGGTGGTTCCAGATGCTGGCCCAACAGGGCTATGTGGTGGCTTGCGTGGATAATCGCGGCACGGGCGCACGGGGCGAAGAATTTAAGAAAATGACCTACAAGCAACTTGGGCACTATGAGGTGATTGACCAGATCGAAGCGGCCAAATATTTGGGCAACCAACCATTTGTGGATAAAGATCGTATTGGTATTTTCGGCTGGAGCTACGGCGGTTATATGTCCACCAATTGTATTTTGAAAGGCAAAGACGTATTCAAATCGGCCATTGCCGTCGCGCCAGTCACCAATTGGAAGTGGTACGATAGTATTTACACGGAGCGTTATATGCAGACCCATGCGGAGAATGCCGATGGTTATGCACAGAATTCGCCCACCAACTACGCCGATTTGCTAAAGGGTAACTACCTGTTGGTGCATGGCCTCGCTGACGATAATGTCCACTTTCAGCACACCGCCGAAATGGCCAACCGCCTGATCGCCGAAAACAAACAATTCAACACCATGATCTATCCCAACCGGAATCATGGTATATCCGGCGACAACGCGAGGCTCCATTTATATACATTGATGACCAATTTTTTGCAGGAAAAACTGGCGAAGAAAGATAAACCTTGATAGGATTAGCAAATTACCACTAATTGTGAGATTTCCCCATAAAACGGTGGAAATTTGTCGTTTCTACGAGGAGGTCGCATCAGTTAAGTTTAGCAAAGTTTGGAAGGTTTAGAACTCATACATAACATTGATTATCAATGATGTGCCTTTTTTCTAGACCATCTAAACCCCTCTAAATTACACTTAGGAGACCGCCTTTCCTCTTCTTGAACACTAAACATGAAGCTCTTTTCTGATATGCGTTTTACTTTATCCCTCTTATTTTCAGCGGGCTGCCTGTTCGGCTTGTCCGCCCAAACGGTGCAGCAATACTGGCAACCCGTAGCCAAAGAAGCGGTCGTTCTGGCCGAAACTTCCGACCGGCCATTTGAACCCCATGCCTACGCAGCGTTGCAACTTGACTTCCAGGCTCTGCAAACCCTGCTCACGGAAGCCCCGCCCGAGCACACGTTGGCGCAGCCGCTGCTGGTGCAACTGCCCCTGGCCGACGGCACCTTTGAAACTTTCGCCCTGGTGCGCAGTGCGGTCATGTCGCCCGTGCTGGCGGCCAGTGCCCCGCACATCCTGACCCTGGCTGGCCGGTCTGCCTCCGGCAAACGCGTTCACATTACCAGTTCGCCCTACGGAGGCTTTCGGGCCATGATCCGCCGGGTGGACAAAGGCATCGAATATATTGAGCCTATTGCCAGCAACCAGGTGCAGTATTATATGGCTTTCGACCGCAAGGAATATCCCGCCGAACTGTACAGCAAGCTACCCTCGCTGATTGATCCACAGAGTCTGCAAAACCTGCGTAAGGCCGACGATGACCGTTATTCACCGGGTGCTCCAAAGCCGGTGAACGACCGCGGCCCATTGTCCGGCAGTCTGGTTACGCTGCGCGTGTATCGGTTTGCCGCAGCCACCACCGGCGAATTTTCAGAGTCGCTCAATGCCGGCAACGACACCATGATCGTGCTGGATAAAGTGGTGAATATTACCAATCAATTGAACGTGATCTACGAAGCCGACCTGGACGTGCGCTTACAACTGATTGATGAAGAGAAAAAAATTCTCTTTTTAAATTCTGCTACCGACCCTTATACCGGCACTACGGTGGGCGGCTGGCTGGATCAAAACCCGGCAGCAATGCAATCCACCCTGGGTTCGGCCCAAAAATATGATGTTGGCCACGTTTTTGCCCGGTTTTTAGGGGGCGATGCCCTGGGGGTTGGTTCGCTGAATTCCATCTGTAAACAACAAAAAGGACGGGGCTGTTCGGCGGGCTTTCCGCCTTATGGCGACGATTTTTTGGCCACCATTGGTCAGGAAATTGGCCACCAATGGGGTGGGCTGCATACCTGGAACAACTGCGATGGCCTTACCGAGCCGTTCAGCGGGGTGGAGCGCTGTGAACCGGGCAGCGGCAGCACGATCATGTCGTATGCCGGAACCTGCGGCGGCGATAATGTGCAGGGCGTTACGGATTTGTACTACCATGCCTGCTCCATCCGGGGCATCCGCGAGTACGTGGAAACTGGCGAAGGTAGTGAGTGTGGATTCACGGTGATCACCACCAACACGGCTCCCATAGTCAGCATCCCCTACGCCAATGACTTTTTTATCCCGATTGGTACTCCTTTTGAGCTGCGTGGTGGGGCCACCGATGTTGATGGTGATGTGCTGACGTATAACTGGGACGAAATAGATACCGGCCCAATGACCGCCCTGGGCAGTCCGGTCGGCAGCTCCCCCTTGTTTCGCTCCTTCGAACCGGATACCGCTGGTTATGTGCGCACTTTCCCGCGTATCAACACTATCATCACCAACCTGACCAACAAAACCGAGGTGCTGCCGACGTACTCGCGCGACCTCACTTTCGCCCTCGTAGCCCGGGATAACCGGCCTGGCGGCGGTGGTATTCACTTCGACACGCTGTCGTTCCGCTCTACAGACCAGGCTGGGCCTTTCAAAGTGGTCAGCCCGAACACCAATGCCACCACCTGGCACCCCGGTGAATACCAGGTGGTAACCTGGGAAGTCGCCAATACCGATAAAGCCCCAGTGAACTGCCGATTGGTGAACATTCGCTTGAGTGTTAATGGTGGTTTCAAATCGCCCATCCTGCTGGCCGAAAACGTGCCTAATACCGGAAAAGCCTGCGTATTAGTCCCCAACAATCTTAGCCCGCTGGCCCGCGTACGGATAGAAGCGGCAGACAACGTGTTTTTTGATATTTCTAATCAAAATTTCAAAATTCTGGCGGCCACGGGGGCGGGTTTTGGCATTTGTGCCGGGGAGTTGGTTACCCAGATTTGTTTGCCAAACAACTACACGACTTCTATCAGCACGAGTGGGTGGTTAGGGTTCAATGCACCGATCGCGCTCACCGCCACCGGTCTGCCATCAGGTGCCAGTGCCACGTTCAGCCCCAATCCGGTAGCGCCAGGCAGCACCAGCACCCTGACGATCACTTTCGCTGCCGGTACACCGGAAAGTACGACCGATGTGACCGTCACGGGTACGTCGGGAGCGGTTTCGGCCACTACCGTGCTGACCCAAACCTTTATCTCCAACGATTTTAGCGCATTGGCCCTGCTAACGCCCATTGATGGGGCTATTGGCCTTTCTCAATCACCCGCCCTGACCTGGGCCGGAGTGCCTGATGCGGACAAATACGAAATTCAGGTAGCCACCAGTCCTTCTTTTGCAGCCAGTACGATTAAAGCCTCTAATTCTAACCTGACGACGAATAGTTATACGGTAACGACCGTATTGGAAAAATCCACGGCCTATTACTGGCGTATCCGCCCGGTGAATGCTTGCAACGATGCACTCTGGACCGAGGCTTTTTCCTTTAACACCCTCGTAGAGTCCTGCACAGTGCTCATGGCCAATGATTTGCCGAAAAATATTTCTGCCAATTCCACCCCGACCGTAGAGTCAAAAATCACCGTAGGTACTGGCGGAATCGTCAGCGACGTGAATGTGAAAACCGTACAAGGCAACCACCAGTTCTTCAAAGACCTGGAAGTACGGGTCATTAGCCCGGCGGGTACCGATGTGCTGATGTTTAAAGACAAATGCGGCAATTTCACGGGTAATTTCAATTTCGGATTTGACGATAGTGCCATGTCTCCATTTGGCTGCCCGCCCCCCAATAATGGCCTGGCGACCAAACCCACCGAGCTGCTTTCCGCCTTCAATGGCCAGAACGCCAATGGGGTCTGGACGCTGCGTGTCAAAGATAACGTCATCGGTTCCGGTGGCAGCCTCAGTGGCTTCCAACTCGAACTGTGCTCCAGTGCCGCCGCCAATGCCCCGGTGATCGTAATGAATAACGTATTAAACCTGAATAATGGCAATAATGCGGTGATCGGTATGGACCTGCTCCAAGCACAAGACAATAATAATTCTGCCGACCAACTTACCTTTACGCTGGTGAGCTTGCCACGTAGTGGCGAATTGCAAAGCAGCGCACAGGGCTTACTGAAACTGGGCGACCAATTTACGCAAACGGACCTCAATAATGGCAGCCTTCGTTATTACAATTACGGTGGCAGTCTTCCTGGTGACGATTTCCGGTTTACGGTAACGGATGGCGAGGGTGGTTTCACTAATGGCAAATTCCTGATCGCGGTCACGGTAGGCACCAGTGCGCCGCTCAATAGTCTGCGTTTCGATTTGGCCCCCAACCCGGCCAGCGAGTCGGTTCGGCTGTCGTTTAGTGAAGCATTGTCTGCGGATACACGCGTCCTGTTGTTCAATAGTACCGGGCAACAAATCCGTCGCTGGGTGCTGACGGGCGGTACGACTTCCATGATCCTGGCGATGGGCGATTTGCCGAAAGGCGTGTATGCTGTTTCGATAGAAAATGCCCAGGGAAGAGGGGTCAAAAAAATCATTCTTGAATAATATTCCTTGCAAAAAATTGAAAATCAGTATTTCATGAAAAAGATAAATCTGCTTGTGCTGCTTTGCTGCGGCTGGGTGGCTGCGCTTACCGCCCAGTCTGCCCCTCAATTTTTCCAGCCAGTAGCGGAAAGTGCCGTGGCACTGCGGGGCGTCGCGCCGCGGGCGACCATGCCCGCTGCTTACACGATTTACCAGCTTAATCTGCCTGCCCTGCAAGCGGCTTTGCAGACAGCACCCTGGGAATTTACCCCAGCCGCTCGTCAGCATACCTGTACCCTGGCACTGCCGATGGGCGATGGGACGGTGGAAGATTTTGCCGTTTGGCAAGTAGCCATGATGGCCCCGGAACTGGCGGCTAAAGCCCCGTATATTCATACTTATGGGGGTGAATCACTGCGTGATCCGGGCAAAACCGTGCGTTTCAGCACGACGATGCGGGGCTTCAGCGCTATGGTGATGCGCCCCGACCTGGGGGTGGAGTACGTAGAACCGTATGCCTGGGGACAGACGGAATATTACCTGGCCTACGACCGGGCAGATTTGCCCGCCGACCAACGGCGGGCACCCAGTTGTGCGGTCCAGGATGCCGTACCCACACCGGACGAATATTCCTATCCGTCTCTTGTGGAAGACCGTGACCCCGTGTTTGATCCCGTAAAGCTCCGGGTGTTCCGGTTGGCGGCGGCCTGCACAGGCGAGTTTGGGCAAGATCACGGCGGCACCGTGGAATCGGTACTTTCCGCCATAGTGGGATACACCAACTTTGTCAGTGCCATTTTTGAGCGCGACATGGATATGCGCCTGCAACTGGTCGGCGACAACCACAAAGTGATTTATTTGGATCCGGCCACGGATCCCTACACCGGATTAGAAGTTGGCAATTGGATGAGTCAGAATCAAGTTGTTGTCAATACCAAAATCGGGTCGGCCAATTACGACGTGGGACACGTGCTTGCCCGCTTTTTCCAGGGTGGGGCCATTGGGGTTGCTGGCGGAAACACCTGTGCTACAAGCAAAGCTGCCGGCTGTTCGGCGGGTTTTCAGGGTGTTTACGGTGCCGATTTTTTGAGCACCTTTGGCCACGAAGTGGGGCACCAAACGGGGGCCAGCCATAGCTGGAACAGTTGCCCCGGCGCCGAAGGACAACGGGCGGGAACTACGGCTTTCGAACCCGGCAGTGGCAGCACGATCATGTCTTATTCGGGCTCTTGCGGGACGGACAATGTGCAAGGCAACTCTGATCCTTACTACCACGCCGGCACCATCGAACAAGTCAAAGCCTTCTATCTGATCGGGCCGGGCACTTGTGGCACCGACATCATTACGGATAACTTTGCTCCGGTCGTTACGCTGCCTTACCAGAATGATTTTTATATCCCGATCAGTACGCCTTTTGTGCTCGATGGCTCGGCCACCGATGCGGATGGCGATGCCATAAATTACAGTTGGGAAGGGATGAGTGTCGGCCCTGGGTCCCCACTGGGTCAGCCAGTGGGTGATGCGGCGATATTCCGCACTCGCCCGGCGGTGAACGTCACGCACCGTTATTTTCCCCGCTTGAATACGGTGTTGGCCAATGGCTCGGATATTACCGAGCAACTGCCTACTTACACCCGTGACCTTAAGTTTCGTCTTACGGCCCGCGATAACCGCATCAATGGCGGCGGCGTGGGCTGGGCGGATGTTGCGTTCAAAGCGTTCGAAGGGGCTGGCCCGTTTGTGGTGCAGTACCCCAACCTGAATACCACTACCTGGCGCGTGGGAGAATACGTGACGGTGACCTGGGATGTAGCGAATACAGACCAAAGCCCGGTCAACTGCAAAAAGGTAAACATCCGGCTGAGCACGAACAGCGGACAAGGCTATCCGGTGACATTAGCCGCCAATGTGGACAACGACGGCAGCCAAACAGTATTGGTGCCTGCCAACCTGGGGCCGCTGGCCCGCGTCCGGATAGATGCAGTGGACAACGTTTTCTACGACGTATCTAACCAGAATTTCAAAATTGTTCAGCCCACCCAGCCCGCTCTTTCTATGGGCCTGACTCTGGACGGTGCCAAACTTTGTTTGCCCAATAGCTTCTCCACTGCTGTACTCACGGCGGGTATTGGTGGATTCAGTGCGCCACTTACGCTGGATATTGCCAGTGGCCTGCCCGCAGGGGCTACGGCCAGTTTCAGTTCGACGACCGTGAATCCCGGCGAAACTCCGACCCTGAACATTGATCTGAACGGGGTGACCCAGGAAGGTACTTATGTGATCAATGTACGGGCAGTAGCTGCGGGCAGCGATACCATCCTGCGGCCTGTTACGCTCCAGCTCACCTCCAACGACTTTTCTGCGCTCACGCTGCTTTCGCCAGCCGATGGTACAACTGGCCTCGCCCAAACCCAAACCGTGCGTTGGAATAAGGTGCCGGATGCTGATTCTTATGAAATTGAGCTGAGCACCAGCCCTTCTTTTGCGGATAGCGCCATCGTCTATTCAAGAGCCAACTGGACGGCTGATTCTATCAAAATATCCACCTTTCTGAACAAGGGAACGGCTTACTACTGGCGGATACGTCCGGTCAATGAGTGTAGCCCGCATGCCTGGACGGAGCCTGCCTTTTTCTCTACTTTTGTGGAGAATTGTCAGGTATTTTCTGCGAATGATTTACCGAAAAATATCTCGGCCAACAGTACGCCTACCGTCGAATCCAAGATCACGATCAATGCCGGTAGTACCTTTAACTCTATCAATGTCAAGCAGATAAGAGGGAATCACCAGTTTTTCAAAGAACTGGAAACGCATCTTATCAGTCCAACCGGCACCGATGTCATCTTGTTTCAAGAAAAGTGCGGTAACTACAGTGGCAGCTTCAATTTCGGCCTGAACGACTTCTCTCCCAGCAATTTGCCTTGCCCGCCACCCAACAATGGCAATGCCTACAAACCGGCTAATGCACTTTCGCCATTTGCAGGGCAGAGCTCTACCGGCGTATGGACCCTGCGGGTTAAAGACAATACCATTGGTTCCGGTGGGCAACTGACCGCTTTCCAGATGGAATTCTGTGCTTCCGTAGCCTTGAACCCTCCGTATATTGTGAATAACCAGGTCATGAGTATTGATCCGGGCAGCAACAAGATCATCACTACCGATTTGCTGCTGGTAGAAGACGCCAACAACAGTCATGCCCAACTGCTCTTCACGCTGGTCACCGTGCCACAGCATGGCGAGTTGCAGAACAACGTTGGTAGTGTGCTACAGCCGGGCGCTCAGTTTACGCAAGCAGATCTGGACGCTGGATACGTTCGTTACTTTTCGTACGGCGGTACGCCAGATGGATTTCGCTTCACGGTGACGGATGGCGAAGGGGGTTTTCTGGCCACCCCGCGTTTTGTGATTCAGCCAGTGGTTGGCACCGAGGAGCCCGGCGGCACCGGCCCGGCTTTCACGCTGCTTCCCAACCCGGCTACCGAGACGGTTTGGGTCGCTCTGGACCGCCCGGCTACGACCAATCTGCACGTCCGTTTGTTCAGTATCAATGGCCAATTGCTGCAAAATGCCCAACTTCCGTTGGGTGCTGACCGGCTCGCCCTTTCGGTAAATGCTTTACCAAAAGGTATTTATCTGGTGCGCATCGAAAATGCAACGGGTGCCGGGGTGCATAAGTTGGTAGTGCAATAAAAGTGCAAAAACACTCCGCAAGGGGCAGTAAACAAAAAAGTAAAAGGCTGTACGACATTATAATTCAGTTGTTTGATTTATAATGTTTTAGAGCCCTTTTGCCGCTTTGCTTATGGCCCCTTGTTTTTTTTGAACTGGCCTCTTTTTTTAGCGTTATCGCTAAGTCTGCCGCCGATGCGGTACTTTTGTGCCTCTATTTTCATTCAAATTCATCTTAGTCATGACGGACAGTAAGAACCAGAACCAGAATCCGCAACCTGCCATTAATATCGAGATATCCGAAGAGACCTCCGAAGGCATTTATTCCAACCTGGCCATCATTTCGCATTCCAATGCCGAATTCGTGGTGGACTTCATCCGGCTGATGCCTAATGTGCCCAAAGCAAAAGTGAAAGCGCGCATTATCATCACGCCGCAACACGCCAAACGCCTGCTCGCTGCCCTGAAAGAAAATGTGCAGAAGTATGAAATGCAGTTTGGGAAAATACCCGATGAGCAGGCACCCTTTCCCCCGATGAACTTTGGCCCGCCAACCGCCCAAGCGTAAAAAGGGTACACCTCTTTAAGTGATGGCTGACCCATCCCAAAGCATGGAAAAAATGACTGAAGCGGCCTCCGCTTACCGGCATTTGGAAAAAATGTCGGTGCAGGAACTGCTGACCCATATCAACACCGAAGACCAGACGGTTCCTTTGGCCGTAGCCAGGGCTATTCCGCAGATCGAGGCATTGGTAGAGACGATTGTGCCAAAAATGCGCGAAGGAGGCCGCTTGTTTTATATCGGTGCGGGCACCAGTGGCCGACTCGGCATCCTCGATGCCTCGGAGTGCCCGCCGACCTTTGGCGTACCCGCCGAATGGGTGATCGGACTCATCGCCGGGGGCGACCAGGCCATCCGGCGGGCCGTCGAAAACGCCGAGGACAGCCCCACCCAAGCCTGGGCGGATCTGCAAGCCTGGCACATTGATACCGCCGATGTGGTGATCGGCATTGCGGCTTCCGGCACCACGCCCTATGTCGTACACGGATTACGTACTTGTCGCGAGCAGGGCATTGCCACGGGTTGTATTACCTGCAATCCCGGTGCGCCCCTGCTCGATGAAGCCGATTTTCCGGTGTTGGCCGTGGTCGGCCCAGAGTTCCTGACCGGCAGCAGCCGCATGAAAGCGGGTACTGCCCAGAAATTAATTTTAAACATGATTTCCACCGCCGTGATGATCCGGCTGGGTCGGGTAGAAGACCATAAAATGGTGGATATGCAACTCACCAACGCCAAACTCGTGGAGCGTGGCACCCGGATGATTATGCAACCAACCGGCCTGGAGTACGCAGCAGCGGAGCATTTACTCCTGCGTTTCGGCAGTGTGCGGGCAGCGTTGCGGGCCTACGGGTCGTGAATTGGTTGATTGGTTATTGGTGTATTGGTTATTGGTTATTGGTTATTGGTGTATTGGTTATTGGTGTATTGGTTATTGGTGTATTGGTGTATTCGGGCTTGGTTTTTTGATATAGAGCATTGAATAAAGGTATTTATGCGAATAATGAGTTAAAATCCAGTAGT